>Ga0164243_10004178_pt1 | contig 22755 bp, 21 predicted proteins | sample OricompcompostOP_FD_108781 | JGI IMG/M metagenome (GOLD analysis project Ga0164243, IMG submission 108781) | Organic Plus compost microbial communities from Emeryville, California, USA - Original compost - Organic plus compost (OP) | ecosystem: Engineered > Solid waste > Mixed feedstock >...
CATACGCGGCCTCACCCAAACCGCGGCACTCGAACTCGGCCGCGACCACATCCGCGTGAACACCATCCACCCCGGCGTGATCACAACCCCCTTCATCCACCAACCCGCCGCCGGCGCCACCACCGCGATCGCCGACTTCTACTCACCCGACCCCTTCGCCATCCCCCGGCTCGGCCACCCCACCGACATCACCCGCCTCCTCCTGTTCCTCACCTCAACAGACGCCTCATTCATCACCGGATCGGAATACGTCATCGACGGCGGACTCCACCTCGGCCCCGCCCTCCAGGCCGAGGCCGCATGAGCACTCCGGACACGACCGGATGGAACGACTCCGCACGGGACGCGTCTTTGTCGCACCTGCCCGATCACATCCGGCGAGCCGTCGAGATCACCCCCGCCGCAGGCACCCGCGAACGGATCATCGACATCACGACGCTGGGGCGCCGCACCGGCCGGCCACGCCGCATCGAGATCTTCTTCTACCGAGCCGCGGGCGCCACCTACCTGTGCAGCGGTGCCGGCGGCGCCGCGACCGGCTGGCATGCGAACCTGCTCGCCAACCCCGACTTCACCTTCCACCTCAAGAACGGGATCCGCGCCGATCTGCCCGCACGGGCCACGCCGGTCACCGACCCGGCCGAACGTCAGGCCGTGCTCGCCGAGATCGTCGCGGATCTCAACCAACCCCACGACCCCGGCACCATCCGGCCGACCCGGCTCGAAGACTGGGCCGACAGCCGGCTGATGCGCATCGGCTTCCGCCATCGGCCGTGATCACCGATCCCTCACCTACTCCCAGGGGTGTAGTCGCGGCTACAGCGCCCTTCGCCAGATCCGGGTGAAGCCGGCGCGGCTGCGAAGAGACCCCGAAGGTCTCGACGTCGCGTGGAACACGGTCGTTCGGCGGCAGCACGGTGGTCCCGGTCGCGTCCGGTGCGCCTGCTTCTGTCGGCGAGGGCGAGGTCAGTCCGTAGAAGTCGCCGCGAGGGTCTGGACGGCCCGAGCGAGATCGTCTCCGGTCGGGACGGACTCGGGATCGGTCATCCACTGCACGATCAGGCCGTTCATCAGCAGGTAGTACAGGGCGGCGACGGCCCGGGCGGACGCGCCGTCGCCGCTCGCGGGAAGGACCCTCGAACCCCTGATCCGTCGACGGCTCGAACAGGAAGTACGCGAGGAAATCCGGCTGGCAAAAGACTTTCTCGAACGACAGAACACGTGATCACGAGGCCTGAGGTTTCGAGCATGGCAAGACTTGACGGAAAGGTCGTCATCATCACCGGCGCCGGTTCCGGCCTGGGGCGCCGGTCCGCGCAGTTGTTCGCGGCCGAGGGCGTACGGGTCGTCGTGATGGACGTCCTCGGCGACCGGGCGCACGAGACGGTCAGGCTGGTAATGGAGGAGGGCGGCACGGCCGTCGCGGTCGAGGCGGACACCACCGTCGAGGCCGACGTCGCGCGGACCGTACGGACCGCTCTCGAGACGTACGGGAAGCTCGACGTCATGTGGGCGAACGCCTGGATCATGTCATGCGGCGCGGTGCCGAGCGTGCTGGGCGGCGAGGACCTCGCGTTCGAGGACTTCCCGCTGGAGGACTGGAACCGGGTCGTCGGCGTCAATCTGACCGGGCCGTTCCTGTGCGCCAAGCACGCCGTACGCCCGCTGCGCGACAACGGCGGCGGCGCCATCCTGGTCACCTCCTCGGCCGCGTCGCTGGCCGCGTACCACCGCGCCTCGCCGTACGCCGCGACCGAGTCGGGCGTGAACGGCCTGGTCCGCGGCTTGTCGCTGGACCTCGGCCAGTGGGGCATCCGGGTCAACGCCATCGCCCCCACGTACGGCATGTCACCGAACTTCCTCATGGAGCCCGGCGCCCCGGTGCTCGGCATGTCCTACGAAGAGGCCGCCGGCCCGTGGGACAAGAGCGTGACCCCGATCCCGCTCAAGCTCGACCGCCCGCCGACACTGCTCGACAACGCCAAGACCGCCCTGTTCCTGGTCTCCGACGACGCCGCGTACACCACCGGCCAGGTCCTCCCCTCAGCCGACGGCGGCACCCAGTCCCGCGTCGCCATCCCGTTCGACGAAGACCGCTGAGAGGTGTTGTCGAGATGGGTGGGCGGACGGCGTGCCCGGTGTGCGGGCACGCCGTCCGTACGTGGAATGGTGACGTGGATCGCGTCGAGGGCACAGACGAACAGGAGCGGTCTCGATGTCGAGCGTTCTGGTCGCTCCCTGTTTGATGAGCCGGCCCCATTCGCCGCCAGGCTCGCCATGCTCCCGATCACCAGCAGCGTCCACGGCTCCTCACCGACCACGAACTCGGTGCGTAACGGCATGTAGTACCCGGACGAATCGCCCCTCGGACACCCAGAAAGGCCCTGTTCACGGGGCCTTTGGGGGCGCGTCGAGTTGGAGGCCGTGGCGCATGTGGTCGGCGATCCAGGTGGTGTAGTCCTGCTCGCTCCAGCCGCGGGACCGGACGAGGGAGCGGTAGTGGGCGGGGTCGTTGAACATCCACACCACGTCGACGGCGCGGTCGCGGTCGAGGGCGGGCGGCCCGGATGCGACCGCTTCGACTCGGTCGACCACCATGGCGGCACCGGTGTGCCGGTTGCGCTGCATCGTCTCCCATAGGCCGGCCATCTCGGGGCCTTCGTCGGCGGCGCGGCGGACCACCTCGAACAGGTCGGCCGCGCGGCCGCCGATGATCCGGCAGACCTCGGCGTAGGCGTCCAGGACGAGGTGCGGGCGCTGCGCCTCCAGTACGGGCCGGAACCACGGGCGCTCGGCCACGGGTACGGGCGCGTCGTCGCCCGCGAGCGCCTGGTCCACGACCTGCCGCAGCAGCGCGGCCTTCGAGCCGAACGCCGCGAACACCGTCGGCCGGGCCACCTCGGCATGGGCGGCGATATCGGCCAACGACGTGGCCGCGTAGCCCCGGGCGGGGAACAGCCGCGTCGCGGCGGCGACGACGGCCTGCCGGGTCTGCCGCGCCTGCTCATCCCGCCGCGGCGAGTGATACCGGCGGCGCCCTCGCCCACCGGAACCGCTGTTGACGCCCATAATCCACCAGTATAACGTCTATTCACTGGATGCCGTCTAACCAAAGAGGAGGCGGCCATGTCTGCCACCAGCCGCCCAACGACCCGCCCCTACGTACTGGGAAGCGACGAGGGCCAGGCCCTGTGGTTCCTCGGTAACCTCGTCACGATCAAGACCGCGGGCGCCCAGACCCGAGGCCGGCTCACCGTGGCCGAGTTCCTCAACCCGCCCGGTTTCGCGCCACCCGTGCACCGGCACCGGGAAGAGGACGAGATGTTCTACGTCCTCTCCGGCACCGCACGATTCCTCTGCGACGGCCAGGAACTCACCGCGGGCCCCGGCGACTTCGTCCTCCTCCCCGTCGGCGTGCCGCACGCCTTCGTCGTCGGCTCCGCGGAACCACTGCGCTGCCTGCAGATCACCACCCCCTCCGGCTTCGAGGACTTCGCCGCCGACGCCGGCACCCCGGCCCGCGAACGCCGCCTTCCTGACCCCGGGCCACTCGACCCCGCCGCCCTCGGCCACGCCGCCGCACGCCACCACATCGAGATCCTCGGCCCACCACCGAACACACCGGCCTGACCACCCCGCCGCCCCGCGGGGTGACGGGGGTCAGAGTGTGCGGCCGAGTTGTTCGGCGTGGTCGCGGAGTATGGGGAGGAAGCGGGCGCGTAGGTCGGCGATGGTGATGCGGTCGGCGGTGGCGCTGACCGACATGGCGGCGACGGTGTGGCCGTGCGGGTCGCGTACGGGGACCGCGAGGGAGCGCAGGCCCACGGCTAGTTCCTCGTCGGTGAGGGCCAGGTCCTCCGTACGGGCCTGGTCGACGCGGGCGCGGATGGCGGATCGCCGCGTCGGGGTCTTCGGGGTGCGGGCCTGCGGGCGGCAGCGGTCCAGGTACGCCTCCAGTTCGGCCTCGGTGAGGCCGGCCAGCAGGACGTGGCCGGTGGCCGAGGTGTACGCGGGGACGCTCGCGCCGACGCGTACGCCGGTGTTGACGATGCGCATCACTTCGCTGCGCGCGACGAACAGGGCCTCGTCGTTCTGCAGCACCGCGATGGACACCGACTCCTGGAGCTGCTCGCGCGCCGCCGCCAGGTGCGGCCGGGCGAGCTGCGCCAGCGAGTCGGACTCGGCGTAGATATCGGCCAGCCGCAGCACCCGCGGCGTCGGGGTGAAGTACTTGCCGTCGTACGCCAGGTACCCCAGTTCGACGAACGTCAACAGGCAACGGCGGACGACCGCGCGGTTGAACCCGGTCCTGCCGGCGACGTCGCTGATCGACAGCTTCGGCGTCCCGCCGCCGAACGCCTCGAGCACGGCCATGCCCTTCGAGAGCCCGGACATCCGCTCCTCGGCCATGCGTCCCCTTCCACCGCACCGTCTTGACGCGGCAAGCGGTCCGACGTTTGACTGTTCGTATAACTGACATTTGTTCGTTATCCGAACACTATCGAGACATGCTCCGGATGTCGAGAAGGAGAGGGTGCATGGATCGCCTCATCGGTACGACCGCGGAGCCCGCGGCCGCGCGCGACTGGCCCCGGTCACTGACCGCGGTCCCGTACTGGGCCTTCCAGGACGAGAGCGTCTACCGCGACGAGCAGACCCGGCTGTTCCACGGGCCGCACTGGAGCTACCTGTGCCTCGAGGCGGAGCTGTCCGAGCCCGGCGACTTCTGCGCCACGTTCATCGGCGAGCAGCCCGTACTGGTCACCCGGGACCACGACGGCGAGGTCTACGCGTTCGAGAACCGCTGCGCCCACCGCGGCGCGCTGATCGCGATGGACGACCACGGGCATGCTGACCAGTTCACCTGCGCGTACCACGCCTGGAGCTACAACCTGCAGGGCGATCTGACGGCGGTCGCGTTCTCCGAGGGGATCGACGGCAGGGGCGGCATGCCACCGGGGTTCTGCATGGCCGAGCACGGCCCGCGCAAGCTACGGCTGGCGATCGTGCACGGCCTCGTGTTCGGCAGCCTCTCCAACGACGTGCCGGACATCGAGGAGTACCTGGGGGAGGAGATCCTCGAGCGGATCGACCGCGTACTCGGCGGCCGGCGGCCGGTGGTGCTCGGCCGGTTCACCCAGATGCTGCCGAACAACTGGAAGCTGTACGTCGAGAACGTCAAGGACTCCTACCACGCCAGCATCCTGCACCTGTTCTTCACCACGTTCCGGATCAACCGGCTCTCCCAGCGCGGCGGGATCATCGTGTCCCCCTCCGGCGGCCACCACGTGAGCTACTCGGCGATCGACCGGGAGGCCGAGGCCGCCGCCGCGAACACCGCGTACCGCGACCAGCGGCTCCGCTCGGAGAGCGAGTACCGGCTCGCCGACCCGTCGCTGCTCGACGGCTTCAGCGAGGTCGGCGACGACATCACGCTGCAGATCCTGTCCGTGTTCCCCGGCTTCGTGCTGCAGCAGATCCAGAACTCGGTCGCCGTACGGCAGGTGCTGCCCGTCTCCCCCGGCCGCACCCGGCTGAACTGGACGTACCTGGGCTTCGAGTCCGACACCGAGGAGCAGCGGCGGATCCGGCTCAAGCAGTCCAACCTGGTCGGCCCGGCGGGATACGTGTCGCTGGAGGACGGCATGATCGGCGGCTTCGTGCAGCGCGGGATCGCGGGCGCGAGCGACGAGTACGCCACGCTCCAGATGGGCGGCGACACCGCCGAGTCCAGCCCGAGCCGGGTCACCGAGGCCTCGGTCCGCGGGTTCTGGAAGGCGTACCGCGACGCCATGGGGTACGAGCCGGCCGACCCCGGACCGGACCGTTCCGGCCGCGCCAACCGGCACCCCGAACGCGAACGCATCCCACGTACGGGGGAGGTCCGATGACCGACCATCTGAACGCCATCATGCGCGCGCAGGCCCGGTACGTACGCTGCATCGACGACGGCCCGCTGGAGGCCTGGCCGGACTTCTTCACCGAGGACTGCCACTACCGCATCACCACGGCCGACAACTACCGCCGCGGCCTGCCCGCCGGGGTGATCTGGGCGGACACCAAGGGCATGCTCAAGGACCGGGTGTCGGCGCTGCGCGACGCCAACATCTACGAACCGCACGCGTACCGGCACCTGCTGGGCCAGCCCGCCGTCCTGGAGGCGGCGGAGGACACCGCCGAGAGCGAGACGTCGTTCCTCGTCGTACGGATCACCGGCGATGGCGCCACCGACGTGTTCGCCAGCGGCCGGTACGTCGACCGTTACCGCGTCACCGGCGGCGAGGCGCTGCTACGCGAACGCGTCGTCGTCTGCGACAGCTCCGAGATCGACACGCTGCTGGCGCTGCCCCTATGACGGCCGGCCGCACTCTGCTCGCCATCGGCGACCCCAACGGGATCGGGCCCGAGATCGCGGTCAAGGCCGCGCACGCCCGTACGGACGACCCGCCGGTACTGGTCGGCGACCGGTGTGTGCTGGAGCCGCACGCCGCCGCGCACGGCCTCACCCTGCGTGACTTCGAGCCGGGGACGCCGCCCGCGGCCGGCCGCGTCGACCTGGTCGACACCGCGCGCCTCCCGCCGGGCGAGCACCGGCCCGGCGTGGTCAGCGCGGAGGCCGGCGACGCCACCATCACCTACGTCACGGCCGCGGTACGGCTGGCGCAGCGCGGCGGTTTCCGCGGCGTGGTCGCCGGCCCGCACTCCGAGACGGCGGTGAACGCCGCGGGCATCCGCTTCCGCGGCTACCCGCCGCTGCTCGCGCGGCTGACCGGGGTGCCCGAGGACCGGGTGTTCCTGCTGCTCATCGGCGGTGGCCTGCGCATCGTGCACGTCACCCTGCACGAGCGGCTCGGCGACGCGATCGGGCGGCTCACGCCGGAACTGGTCGCCGACGCGGGCCGGGCGCTGCACGACGCGCTGCGCGGGCTCGGCATCGGCGCGCCCCGCATCGGCGTGTTCGGCGTCAACCCGCACGCCGGCGAGGGCGGCCTGTTCGGCGACGACGACGAGCGGGTCACGGTGCCCGCGGTGGCCGCGCTGACCGCCGCGGGCATCGCCGCCGAGGGCCCGTACGGCGCGGACGTCCTGCTCGCCGCGGGCGGCCGCGACGGCCGCGACGGCTTCGTCGCCATGTACCACGACCAGGGCCACGTACCGGTGAAGCTGCTGGCCGGGACCGGGTCGGCGGCGCTGACCATCGGCGCGGGCGTGCCGTTCTGCAGCGTCGGCCACGGCACCGCGTTCGACATCGCGGGCCGCGGCGCCGCCGATCCCGCCGCGCTCATCCGGGCGCTCGACGTCCTGGAGCCCGTCAAGGAAGGGGCGGCATGACCCACCCGATCACCGTCGCGGGCACCGGGACCGAGATCCCCTGCGAACCGGGGCAGACCGTGCTCGAGGCCGCCGAGACCGCGGGCTGGTCGATCCCGTACTCGTGCCGCAAGGGCGTGTGCACCTCGTGCGCCGGGCGGCTCACCACCGGCGCGCTCGACGTCCGCGGCCGTGGCACCGTCACCGGCCCCGCCGAGGACGTCCTGCTGTGCCGCGCCGAGCCGCTGGGGCCGGTGGAGATCGCACCGCGGAGGATCGAGCGCCGCGAACCGCCGCGCCGCAAGACGCTGCCGACGATCGTGTACCGCGTCCGCCGGCCCGCCGCCCACGTCACCCTGCTCGACCTGCGGTTCCCCATCGGACGCCGGGTGCCGTTCCGGGCCGGCCAGTTCCTCAACGTGGCGCTGCCCGGCGGCGACACCCGGCCGTACTCCCTGGCGAACCCGCCGCACCGTAACGACGCCGCGCAGCTGCACGTACGCAGCGAACCGGGCGGCCGGTTCTCCACGGAGATCGTGGGGTCGCTGCGCCGCGGCGACACCCTGACGGTCGAGGCGCCGTTCGGCACGGCCACCCTCGACGACGACGGCGCCCCGGTCGTACTGCTGGCCACCGGCACCGGGTTCGCGCCGGTCAAGTCCATGGTGGAGGACCAGATCGCGCGGCGGAGCACCCGGCCCGTGCACCTGTACTGGGGCGGGCGTACCGAGGAGGACCTGTACCTGCGCGAGCTGCCGGACCGGTGGGCGGCCCGGTACCCGTGGTTCGGCTTCACGCCGGTGCTGTCCCGCCCGCCGGCCGGATGGGCGGGCGCCACCGGCCACGTACAGGACGCCGCGCTTGCCGACCACCCCGACCTGCGCGGGCACCGCGTGTACGCGTGCGGCAACGAGGCCATGACCACCGACGCGTTCGCCGCCCTGTCGCGTAACGCCGGCCTCGCCGAGGAGCACTTCCAGGCGGACGCCTTCGTCCCCGCGGCCGATCCCCTCGCCTGAACCACCGAGCGACCCCCCGTACGCCCCCGTGGGCGTTCCGCGAATCGAGGTTCCCCGTGTCCGCACCCACGCAGGCGCTGCGCCTGCCCGAGTTCATCGACGACCGGCGCACCAGCCGGTTCCAGTACCTCACGGTCGTGCTGTGCGGCCTGGTCATGTTCTTCGACGGCTTCGACACCCAGTCCATCAACTACGCGGCACCGCACATCGCGGACGAGTGGAGCCTGTCCAAGGACCTGCTCGGCCCGATCTTCTCCGCCGCGTTGGCCGGCCTGATGATCGGCTATCTCTTGCTGTCCCCGCTCGCCGACCGGTTCGGCCACAAGCGCCTCATCATCGCCGGTACGACGGTCTTCGCCGGATGCACCCTCCTCGCGGTCTGGTCGACCGGTGTCGCCGAGCTGATGGTCCTCCGGTTCGTCACCGGCGTCGGCCTCGGCGCCGCCGCACCCAGCGCGGTCGCCCTCACCACGGAGTACAGCCCGAGGCGCTTCCGGGCCAGCTTCGTCCTGGCGATCTACTGCGGGTTCTCGTTCGGATTCGTGGTCGCCGGAATGGTCGCGGGATGGCTGATCCCGGACCACGGCTGGCGCTCGGTGTTCGTCGCCGGCGCCGTGGCCCCCGCCGTGCTCATCCCGCTGATGGTGCTCTTCCTCCCCGAGTCGCTGGCGTTCCTGGTCGGCCGGGCCCGTGACATCGGACGCGCGTACGCGATCTGCCGGCGCATCGCGCCCGAACTGCCCGCCGGCGCCGCCCCCGAGTTCGCCGTCACGACGCGGGAGGCCGGCGGTCAGGTGCGGATCCGTACGCTGCTGGGCCGCCGCTGGCTGGTCAGCACGCTGATCCTCTGGGTCATGTTCGCGATCAACCTCGGCGAGTTCTACGCGCTGCAAAGCTGGCTGCCCACGATCCTGGGCGACCTCGGGCTCCCCGCCGGCACCGTCGTCACCGCGACCAGCCTCACCACCGTCGGCGGTATCGCGGTCGCGGTCGTCGTCGGCCCCGCGATGGACCGCCTCGGCCCGTACGGCTCGCTGGCCGTCCTGTTCCTGGCCGGCAGCGCGTTCCTCGCCGTCACCGGGTTCGCCCTCGACTCGGCCCGCTGGATCCTGCTGGCGACGATGTTCCTGATCGGCTGCGGCGTGAGCGGCGGGCAGAAGGGCCTCATCGCCCTCGCCGCGATCGTCTACCCGGCCGCCGCCCGCTCCACCGGCGTCGGCTGGGCCCTGGGCGTCGGCCGCGCCGGCGGCATCCTCGGCCCCCTCCTCATCGGCGCCTCCCTGGAAGCCGCCTGGTCCCCCGGCACGGTCTTCCTGGCCCTGTCCGCCCCCATGCTGGCCAGCGCCGCCCTCATGCTCTACCTGGGCCACCACACCCGAACGCCCCAAGGAGGGCGTCGCACTGGCCGGCACGTGGTCGGCGATACGGCGATGTGCGGGAAATGACAGGACGCCGGTCCAGGCTCGGCGGCATGGAGACCATGCGTCGTGGAGGTGCGTGATGCTGTACATCGAACTGCTCGCCCCCGCCGGGCTGCTGGACGCGGACGCCCGCGCGGAGCTCGCTCGGCGGTTGTCGGCGCGGACCCTGCTGGACGCCGGTACGGATCCGGGGGTGCTCGATCTGTTCGCGTCCATGTCGGAGGTCGTCGTACGGGAACCGGAGTCCTGGTACCGCGACGGCGCGGCGGTGACGGCCGAGGGCGGGCCGCGGTTCCTGGTCAACGTGTACGCCCGGGCGTGGGCGAAGGAGATGGCCGGCCACCTGATCACCACCGTCACCGCCGAGCTGGCGGCGCTCGCGGCCGCCCGCGGGTGGCCCGAACCGCGCACCACCGTGCACGTCCTCGCCATGGCCGGTTACGGGGCCGACGGTGCCGCGCTCGGCGACGCGGAGCTGACCGAGCTGGTCGAGAGCGCGCGCGTCCGCGAGCCCGGCCAGGCGCCGCCGGGCTCCTACATCGACCCGGTGTGCGGCGCGCTGGTCCCGGCCGAGGCGGCCGTGACCGTCGAGCTGGACGGCACCACGTACGGCTTCTGCTGTCCCGGCTGCCGCGGCCGGTACGTCAAGCAGCGCCGCCGCGACGGGGCGACGGCGTGACCTCCAGCGCGCAGGCCGACGAGTGGAACGGCGCGCAGGGGACGCGATGGGTCGCGCATCGGGAGCGGCTCGATCGCATGGCGGCCCCGGCCGATGAGCACCTATTCGCCGCGGCGGCGATCCGCCCGCGGGACCAGGTGCTCGACATCGGCTGCGGCACCGGCGCGACCACCCGGTTCGCCGCCCGGAAGGCCTGGGGCGGGTACGCCGTCGGCATCGACCTGTCGGGCCCGATGCTCGCTGAGGCGCGGCGCGTCACCCGGGCCGACGGGCCCGGCAACGTCCGGTACGAGCACGGCGACGCCCAGACACACCCGTTCCCGTCAGCGTCGTTCGACCGGGCGATCAGCCGGGCCGGCGTGATGTTCTTCGCCGAGCCCGTCGCCGCGTTCGCCAACATCCGCCGCGCGCTACACCCGGGGGGCCACTTGGCGTTCCTCTGCCACGGCCCCGCCAACGCGGCGACCCGCGCCCTGTTCACCGCGCTCGCCTCGGTGCTGCCCGCATTCGGCCACGCCCCCGGTGTGGCCGCGTTCAGCGAACCCGAGCGGGTCCGTACCGTGCTGGAGGACGCCGGGTTCACCGCGGTCCAGGTCGCCGTCGTGGAGTACCTGAGCCCCATCGGGCAGGACCCGGACGACGCCGCGGCATTCCTGCTAACCGCGCAGCTGAGCGGCTTCCTCGACGGCGCCGATGATGAGGCCGTAACGTCCGCGCGCCGCGCGGTCGCCGCGGCGTTGCGCCCGTACGTGACCGGGGCCGGTGTCCTGCTTCCCGCGCCCGGACTGGTCGTGACCGCTCAGGCGGGTTGACCCCGGACCGGACGGAGGGCCAGAGGCTCCGTGCAGCTGGTATGTGCTGGTTTTGACAGGTCGGCGGGTCAGGGTCGGTGGCATGGAGATGGTGAACACGCACCAGGCCGAGGCCTGGAACGGGTACGAGGGCCGGCATTGGGCCGGTAACCGGGATCGCTACGAGGCCATGGCCGGCGGGATGAACGGTCCGTTGTTCGCGGCGGCCGGCATCGAGCCGGCGCATCGGGTGCTGGACGTCGGCTGCGGTGCGGGGCGGACGACGCGGATCGCCGCGCGGTCGGCGTACGCCGGGCACGCGGCCGGGGTCGACCTGTCGGCGCCGATGCTCGACGAGGCGCGCCGGGCCGCTGCGGCCGAGGGGATCGGCAACGTGACCTTCGAGCAGGGCGACGCGCAGGTGTACCCCTTTCCGTACGGGCATTTCGACGTGGCGATCAGCCGCGGGGGGATCATGTACTTCGCCGATCCCGTCGCCGCGTTCGCCAACATCGGGCGGGCGCTGCGTCCGGGCGGGCGGCTGGCGTTCACCTGCGGCAGGGACGGCGGGGCCGACGGGTTCGGGCGGGTGTGGGCGGCGATGGCGGAGCATGTGGCGTTGCCCGACCCGGCCGAGGACGAGGCCCCGGGGCCGGTGAACTTCACCGACCGCGCGTACATCACCGGCGTGCTGCACGATGCCGGGTTCGGCGCGGTGACGGCCGAGCCGATCGAGTACGACATGGTGTTCGGCCGCGACGCCGCCGACGCGGCCGGGTTCGTGCTCGGCTGGGGCCCGGTACGGCACTGGCTGCGCGACGCCGGCGCGGAGGCGGTGGCGAAGGCCGAGGAGGCGGTCGCGGCGGCGTTCGCCGAGGTCGCAGGGGAGGGTGAGGTACGGCTGCGCACCCCGGGCTGGGTGTTCCGGGCGCAGGCCGCTCAGGCGAGCTGAGCGGCGATCAGGGCGAGCGCGTCGTCGGGGCTGCGGTGCCGGCCGCGGGTGTAGGCCTCCGTGTACGCGGGCTCGCCCAGGTCGGCGCGCAGCTCGGCGGTGATGGCGGTGAGTTCGGAGTCCAGGGGCTCCGGACCGCCGATCACGGAGTGGGCGGCGCCAAGGATCTCGGCGGCCCCCGCGGCCTGGCCGCGCAGCCGGCGCAGCCGGGCCAGGCGGGCGGCGGCGATCGCGGCGAAGGCCCGGTCGGACACGGCGACGGCCAGGTCGAACGCGGCCGCCAGGTGCCGCCGGGCCCGCTCCAGGTCGCCCTGGTCCAGCAGCAGCTCGGCGTGGACGCATTCGAGCTGGAGCCGATGGTCCGGGCCGGGGTCCGGCGCGGTGTCCAGCACCCGCCGGGCCTGGTCGAGGTGCCGCGCGGCCGCGCCGGGGTCGCCGTCGCGCCGGGCGATGTCGCCGAGCGTGATCCACGCGGTGCACAGCTCGCGGCACGGGAGCGTGGTGCCCGGCGCGAGGAGATCCGTCATCTCGGTGCGGGCGCGGGCGGTGTCACCGTCCCGCGCCCGCGCCTCGGCGATCCACAACCGCTGGAGCGCAACGGAGTCCGCCGGGTCCAGCTCGCGCAGCAGCCGTACGGCCTCCTCCAGGCCCGCGATCGCGGCCCGGTTCTCCCCGGACGTCGTCTGCACGTCGGCCAGTGCGGTCAGCGCCCAGGCCAGCCCGCCGCGGTCGGCCACGGTACGGAACCCGGCGATGGCGCCGGTCAGATCGCGCCGCATGCCGGCGATATCAGCGCGGTCACCGCGCCCGCCCCGGTACGCCGCGCGCAGCAGCCGCGCCACCGCACGGGTCCAGCCGTCCTGGTGGCCAAGCGCGGGTTCGAACGCCGCCTCGGCGCCGTCGCCGAGGATCGCGAGGACCGGCTCGACCAGGGCCGCGACCGGGTGCCCCGGCGGGCACTGCCGGGCCAGCCGCCGTACGTCCGCGCTCTGGCCCGTACCGGAGCGTGGCGCGCCGGCCAGGAGCCGGACGGTGGCGCAGATCGCGGTGGCCTCGGGCGGGGCCGGGCCGTCGATGTCCAGGGCGGCGCGGGTCCAGGTGGCCATCGCGTGATGGTCGCCGGTGAGCAGCCAGAACACCGTGAGCGCCGAACACAGGCGGCGGGCCAGCGCGGCGTCTCCGGTCTCGGCGGCGTACGCCAGGGCGGCGCGGAGATCGCCGCGCTCGGCGCGCAGCCGCGCCAGCCACGGCACCTGGTCGGGGCCGCGCAGCCGCGGTTCCGCGCGTTCGGCGAGGTCGAGGACGTACGCGGCGTGCGCCGCGCGGGCCGCGTCCCGTTCGCCGGCGCGGACGAGCTCCTCGTGGGCGTACGCGCGGATGGTCTCCAGCATGCGGTACCGGTCGCCGTCGAACCACAGCAGCGATCGGTCCGCCAGTCCGGCCAGCGTACGAAGATCGGCGCCGGCGACGGCCTCGGCGCCGTCCGTGGCGAAGCCGCCGGGGAAGACCGACAGCCGGCGGGCACAGCGGCGCTCCCCGGGGTCCAGCGGCCGCCAGCTCCAGTCGATGACACCGCGCAGGCCCTGATGGCGCCGGTCGGCCGTACGGGCGGCGCCGTCCAGCAGCGCGAACCGGTCGTCCAGCCCCGCGGCCAGCTCGTCGAGCGGCAGCGCGCCCAGCCGGGCCGCCGCCAGCTCGATGGCCAGCGGCAGCCCGTCGAGCCGGGCGCAGATCTCCGCGACGAGCGCGGCGTTCCCCTCGGTCACCGCGAACCCGGGCCGGGCCGCGGCGGCCCGCTCGGCGAACAGGCGCGCAGCGGCCGCCGGAACCAGCGGGCGTACGGGGTACGCGACCTCGCCGGGCACCCGCAGCGGCTCCCGGCTGGTGACCAGGATCCGTAGCCCGGCGCAGCGCTCGAGCAACCGCGCGACGAGGGCGGCGGTGCCGTCGGCGAGATGCTCGCAGTTGTCCAGGACCAGCAGGGCGTTCTCGCTCCGCAGCACCTCGGTCAGCCGCGCCCAGGGATCCGGCGGCTCGTCCAGCGGGCCGGCCCGGTCAACGCCCACCGTTTCGGCCACGGCCCGGGCGACCGCGCCGATCCCGTCGGCGCCGGAAGGCACCGGAACCAGATCCACCCACCACGCGGGCCCCGTACGGCCGGCCAGCAGTGCCGTGGCCAGCCGGGTCTTGCCCACCCCGCCCGGGCCGGTCAGCGATACCAGCCGTCCGCCCGCCAGCGAACGGCGGAGCTCCGCGAGATCGTCCGCACGGCCGACCAGCCCGGCCGCCGCCGTCCGCGGTGTGCCCGCCGGTGGGCCGGCGTCGGTGAGCGCGGCCAGATGGGCGTCCCGCAGCTCCGGGCCCGGATCGGCGCCCAGCTCCTCGGCCAGGAACGCGCGCGCCCGCTCGTACGCGGCCAGCGCCTCGGCCCGGCGCCCGAGCGCCCGCAGCGTGCGGACCTGGAGGGCTCGCAGCCGCTCGCGGAACGGATGCCCGGCGATCAACCGCTCCAGCTCCACGACGAGCCCGTCCGCGTGCCCGGCGGCCAGCGCCGCGGCGGCCCGGTCCTCACACGCGCCGAGCCGCGCCTCCTCCAGCCCGTGGCGCTCGGCCTCGGGCAGTTCGGGCGGCGGCGCACCGCGCCACAACCCGAGCGCCTCGCCCAGCAGGCGCTCCGCGATGTCCGGCGCTCCGTCACCCAGCGCGTTCCGGCCCTCGTCGGCCAGCCGCCGGAACCGGTACGCGTCCACCGCGTCCACCGGAACGTCCAGCCGGTAACCACCGCCCACCGACACCAGGCACTCCGGCGGCAGCACCCGCCGCAGCCGCGCGACCAGCGTCTGCAACGCGTTCGCCGGATCCACCGGCCCGCCACCCGGCCACACCGCGTCCACCAGCACCGAGGCCGGCACCGTACGCCCGGCCTCCAGCGCCAGCCGCAGCAGAAGCGCCCGCAGCCGCGTCCCCCCGACACCGACGACGCGCCCGTCCACGGCCAGCTCCAGCGGCCCGAGGAACCCCACACGCATGCGCCCAACATACCCCTACCGGGCACCCGTTCAAGCGCCGGGGAGACCATGACCTGGGCCCTCGGCATCCGGTCCTCAGGTGGTGGGCCGGTGGAAGGTCACGTCGACGGTGAGGCCGCCTTCGTGGCCGGGGTGTGCGGTCAGTGTGGCGTGGTGGGCCTGGGCGATGGCGCGGACGATGGGCAGGCCGAGGCCGTGGCCGTCGGGGTGGCGGGTGCGGTGGGCGCCGGTCTGCTGAAGCGGCTGGAAGAGGCGGTCGATCTCGGTGGCGGGGATCGTCCGGCCGGTGTTGCCGATCGTGATCCGGGCTCCGTCGTGGGCCGGGCCCGTGGTGATCTCGACGCGTCCTCCGGGGATGTTGTGGCGGAGGGCGTTGTCGACGAGGTTCGCCACCAGGCGCTCGATGAGCTCGGGGTCACCACTGGCCGGTGCCGGGCCGAGGGTGGCGGCGATGGTGACGCCGCGGCGTTCGGCCTGCTCCCGGCGGCCGGCGATGATCGTTTCGGTGATCGGGCCGAGGTCGACCGGCTCCCACTGCTCGACGCCGTGTTCGCCGGTTGCCAGGGTCAGCAGTGCCTCGATGAGGCGTTCTTGCTGGTCGCCGAGTTGGAGTGCCTCTTCGCAGGCCGTCCGTAGGTCGTCGGCGCCGGCCTCGGGGTCGGCGAGGGCGACCTGCAGGAGGGTGCGTTGCCCGGCGAGGGGCGTGCGCAGTTCGTGTGAGGCGTTGGCCACGAAGTGGCGTTGGGCGTCGAAGGACGCCTCGAGCCGGGCGAAGAGGTCGTTGAGGGTCGTACCGAGATCGGTGAGCTCGTCGTTGAGGCCGGTGAGGTCGAGCCGGCGGTTGAGGTTCGTGGCGGAGATCTCCCGCGCGGTGGCCGTGATGGTGTGCAAGGGGCGCAGGAACCGCCCGGCCAGCCACCAGGCTCCGGCGAGCGCGACGATCGCGGCGGTGAGGCCGATGGCCGCGGGACCGAGGTCGAACCGGTGGGTACCGCCGACGTGGCCGGCGCCGGGGGCGGCGCCGGCGGGGGCCCGGGCCACCGTGTGGCCGTACAGCAGGTTGGTGGACAGCAGCACGGCCGCGAGCAGGCCGAGGAACAATCCCGAGTACAGCAGGGTGAGCTGCGCCCGGAGCATCGGCCGCCGTCCGTGGCGGATGAGGGAGAGGGCCGTGTCGTACGGGCGCATCACGCGTCTCCGATCCGGTAGCCGCCTTCGCGGACGGTGTGGATGACCGGTGGGTCGCCGAGCTTGCCGCGCAGCCGCCGGATCGTCGTCTTGACCGCGGTGGTGAAGGGGTCGGCCTCCGCGTCCCACACCCGTTCGAGCAGCTCCTCGGCGGGGACCACCCGGCCGCCGGAGGCGAGCAGGTACTCCAGGACGGCGAACTCCTTCGGGCTGAGCGCCAGGCGCCGCCCGGCGCGGAAGGCGACCCGGCGGCCGGGGTCCAGCGTGAGGTCCGCCGCGCTCAGTTCGGGCGGCGTCGCCGGCGTGGAGCGGCGGCCCAGGGCCCGGACGCGGGCGACGAGCTCGGCGAAGTCGAACGGTTTGGGCAGGTAGTCGTCGGCGCCCAGGCCCAGGCCGTCAACGCGGTCCTTGACGGTGCTCGCCGCGGTGAGCATGAGCACGCGGCTGCCGGAGCGTCCGGCCACGATGCTGCGGCACACCTCGTCGCCGTGCACCCCGGGCAGGTCCCGGTCGAGGACCACGACGTCGTAGCGGGTGACCGCCAGATGCTCCAGCGCGTCCGCGCCGTCGAGGACCACGTCCACCGCCATGCCCTCGCGGCGCAGGCCGGTGCCGATCGAGCGGGCCAGGATCTCGAAGTCCTCGACGACCAGCACTCTCACGATGACCTCCCCGTCCGCTGCCTGAAGGATGCCAGGACCCCGGTGTCGGCGCGGTGTCGGCCGCCGGCACCGGGCTGACACCGGCCGTGTCGTACATCTACGTCGAGCACCGTCCCCCCGAGAGAAAGGACGGCCGACGACGTGAACGAGGCCACGATCGAGGTCACCGATCTGCGTAAACGGTTCGGGCGCACGCTCGCGCTCGACGGTGTGACCTTCACCGTCCCGCCGGGAGAGGTCACCGGCCTCATCGGCCCGAACGGGGCGGGGAAGTCCACCACCATCCGGGTGATCCTCGGTCTCGACGCTCCCGACGAGGGCCGCGCCCGGGTCGGCGGACGCGCGTACCCGGACCTGCGGTACCCGCTGCGCCACGTCGGGGCGCTGGTGGACGCCGCCGCCCTCCAGCCCGGCCGGACCGCCCGCAACCACCTGCTGTGGCTGGCCCGCTCCCAGCACCTGGGCGCCGACCGGGTCGACGCCGTGGTCGAGCTGGTCGGCCTGGCCGGGGCCGCCCACCGCAAGGCGGGCGGCTTCTCGCTGGGCATGCGCCAGCGTCTCGGCATCGCGGCGGCGCTGATCGGCGACCCGCCGGTGGTCATCCTGGACGAACCGTTCAACGGCATGGACCCCGAGGGGATCGTCTGGATGCGCCGGCTGCTGCGCACGCTCGCCGCCGAGGGCCGGGCCGTGCTCGTCTCCAGCCACCTGATGAGCGAGCTGCAGGGCATCGCCGACCGCATCGTGGTGATCGGCCGCGGCCGGATCCTCGCCGACGCGGGCATCGACGAGCTGCTCACCCAGTCCGTCGACGAACGGGTCGTGCTGCGTACGCCGATGACGGCCGAGGCGGCCCGGGTACTGGATGACGCCGGGGGCACCTCGAGGATCCTCGACGACGGTGCCCTGAGCGTCTCCGGGCTGGTGGCCGGGCGGGTGGTGGAGGCGCTCGGACGGTCGGGTGTGGTCTTCTCCGAGGTCACCACCCAGCGGGCGACGCTGGAGGACGTCTACTTCCGGCTCACCGGCGGCGCGGCGGAGTTCCGGGCCGACGCGGGGCGGGGGGTGCGGCGATGACCGCCACCCGCGTGCCACCGGTGCCGGCGCCCGCGCGGGCACGCTTCACGGCCGTGCTGCGGGCCGAATGGGCCAAGTTCCGTACGGTCCGCGGCTGGGTGGTCGCCCCCGTCATCGCCGCCGGCCTGTGCGTCGTGTTCACGTTCCTGGTCGCCAACGGCATCCACACCGACATCTGCACCGGCGCCGGCGTCTGCACGCCCGGTCATGCCGCCGTACCGACCGGTCCGGACGGCCAGGCGGTCGCGGACAGCTACTACACGGTGGGCACCCGGCTGACCGGCGACGGCACGATCACCACCCGGGTCACCGCGCTGACCGGCGTCACCTCGACCGCCCCGGGCAACGCCGCACCCTCCCAGTCGCGGCGCACCCGGCCCGGGCTCCCCGCCTGGGCCAAGGCCGGGATCCTCGTACGGCCGAGCACCCGGCCGGGATCGGCGTACGCCGCGGTGATGGCCACCGGCGGCCACGGCGACCGCGTCCAGTACGACTACCGCCACGACGCCCCCGGCCGGCCCGGGCCGGTGTCCACCGGCGTACCGCACTGGCTGCGCCTGACCCGCGCCAGCGACACCGTCACCGCCTACGACTCCGCCGACGGCCGTACGTGGACCCGGATCGGCGCCGCCCGCCTGACCGGCCTGCCGGCGACCGTCTACGCCGGGGTGTTCGTCACCTCACCGGTCTCCTTCACGGCATCGGCCGACGGATCACGCACCCGCGCCACCGCCGCCTTCGACCACACCACCATCGACGGCCACGCCACGCCCGCCACCTGGCGCGGGCACGGCATCGGCTCCGGCCCACAGGACTTCTACCCGACGCTGGGCGCGGGCGGCTTCCACCGCACCGGGGAGTCCCTCGTCGTCAGCGGCTCCGGCGACATCGCCCCCGCGGTGGTCCAAGGGCTCCTCGGCGCCAACACGGTTTCCAGCAGCCTGCCCTTCGGGCTCACCGTCGCGCTGATCGTGGTCATCGTGGTGGCGACGATGTTCATCACCGCCGAGTACCGCCGCGGCCTGATACGCGTCACGTTCGCGGCCGTCCCCCGCCGGGGCCACGTGCTCGTCGCCAAGGCGGTCGTCATCGGCGCGGTCGCCTTCGTGACCGCCGCCGTCGCCGCGGCGGCCGCCGTCCCCCTCGGCGCGCACATCCTTCGGGCGAACGGCGCGTACGTCTTCCCGGCCGGCGTCCCCACCGTCCTGCGCGTCATCGCCGGCACCGCGCTCCTGGCCGCCGTCACCGCCGTCGCCGTGCTCGCCGTCGGCGCCATCACCCGCAGGAGCGCCGCCGCGGTCGCCGGGGGGATCGTGGTGTTCGTACTGCCCGCGATCATCGGGTCGATCGGCACCGGCGGCGCCGTGCCGTGGCTGTACCGCCTCACCCCGGCCGCCGGCCTGTCCGTACTGGACGCGCTACCGCGGTCGGCGCAGGTCGGCTATCCGTACACCTTCGCCAACGGCTACTACCCGCTCGCCCCCTGGGCCGGCCTGGGCGTACTCGCCGGCTGGGCGGCGCTCGCCCTCGGCGTCGCCGCCGTCGTCCTGCACCGGAGAGACGCATGATCACCGCACTGCGGGCGGAATGGACCAAGACGCGCACCACGCCCGGCACCGCCGGGTTGCTCATCGGCGCCGTCGTCGTGACCATCGCGGTCAGCGCCGGCATCGCCGCCGCCACGCACGTGTCCGCGCACGGCGGCCCGGAGGATCCCACCAGGCTCGCCCTGACCGGCGTCTATCTCGGGCAGGCCGTCATCGCGGTCCTCGCCGTCCTGACGATCTCCGAGGAGTACGGCACCGGCATGATCCGCACCAGCCTCGCCGCCGTACCGCGCCGCCTCACCCTCCTCACCGCCAAGACCCTCACCACGACGGCCCTCACCCTCGCCGCCGGCGTCCTCGCCGTCGCCGGCTGCCTGCTCGTCGGCCGTCTGATGCTGCCCGCCGCCGGCCTCGACCCGGCCCACGGCTACCCCCTCATCTCGCCCGGCCACGGCCCGACCCTGCGCGCCGCGGCCGGCAGCGTCGGCTACCTCGTCCTGATCGCCCTGCTCGCCCTCGGCATCGCCACCGCCATCCGCGACACCGCCCCCTCCATCGCCGTCGTCCTGGGCCTGCTCTACCTGCCCCCGCTTCTCGCCCAGGCCTGCACCGGCGCGCTGCGCCGCCACATCGAACAGATCGCCCCCATGACCGCCGGCCTCGCCGTCCAGGCCACCACCCACCTGCGTGCCCAGCCCATCGCCCCCGGTCCCGGCCTCGCCGTCCTCGCCGCCTGGGCGGCCGCGTCACTCCTGCTCGCCGCGCTCGTACTGCGACGGCGCGACGCATGACCATCCCCACCGCGGTCCGGGCATGGCCAGGGTGTGTCAGGCGATGGTGACGGCGATGAGGGCGACGGCGGAGCCGGCGAAGACGATGGTGTTGCGGATGTAGGTCTGGACGCGGACCCAGGCGGGGAAGGCGTTCTCGGCGGCTTCGAGGAAGGGGGCGACCTGGACGCGGGCGAGTTCGGGATCGTTCTTACGGCGGAAGGCGGCTTGTACGGACGTGGCCGCGGTGCGGTTGCTGTAGACGATCCCGGCGTTCAGCAGCAGGACGAGCGAGGAAAAGACCCAGGTCAGCGGCTGGGCCAGGCCGGCGTCGGCGAGGTTGAGGCCGGCGGTGAGGAGCATCGCCGCGGCGACGGCGACGGGGGCCGCGGTCTCGTGGCCGCCGGCGTCGAAGCGGAGCTTGTTCTCCTCCAGGACCTCGGGACGGACGTTCTGGCGGCGTAACTCGGCCTGCGCGGCGGCTTTCGCGGCCGGGCCGAACCGGTGGCGGACCAGCGGGATGCTGACGAAGGCGACGGCGACGAGCAGCTGCATGACGGCGGCGAGGGTGTTCACGGATGGCCTCCTGTCGGGCTTGCACTTAGTTCAAGTGGCTGATGCGCGTTACGCTAACCGCGACTTGAACTAAGTGCAATAGGTTCGTACGGTGAGGCCATGTCGCGCGATGCCCTCACCGCGGACCGGATCGTCGGCGCCGCCATCGACCTCATGGACGCCGAGGGCCTGGAAGGCCTGAACATGCGCGCCCTGGGCAAACGCCTCGACGCCGCCGCCACCGCGATGTACTGGCACGTCACGAGCAAGGACAACCTCATCGTGCTCGCCACCGACCGGGTCTGGAGCGAACTCCCGCTGCCCGCTCTCGACGCCGCCGACTGGCGCACCACGGTCACCGCCATGGCCACCGACCTGCACGCGATGTTCACCCGGCACCCCTGGCTCGTACAGGTCCTGGCCGCGCACCTGGTCTACGGGCACGGCAAGGCCCGCCACGACGACCACCACCTGGCCGTCTACGAAACCGCCGGCTTCACCGGCGACCAGGCCGACCGGGCCGCCGCCGCCGTGTTCACCTACGTCCTCGGCAACGCCGCCGGCACCGCCGCGACCGCCGCCCTGACCCGCCGGCTCGCCCGGGGCGCCACCGCACAGGCGCAACTCCACGCCACCATCGCCAAGGCCCAGGAAATCGCCAAGGACTACCCCCGCCTGCGAGCCCGCCTGCACACCCCCGCCGCCACCCAGTACGCCGCCGCCCCCGACACCACCTTCGAGTCCGGCCTCCACGCCCTCCTCAACGGCCTCGACCACCAGCGAACCGGATGACCCCGCGGGGGTCAGTGGGTGGGGACGTAGTGGGTGCCGAGAGCGGTGATGAACGCCTGCTCGTCGCCGGACGCGAGGGCCGTTTCTTGGCCTGTTCGGCGGGGCCGATTCGGCCGGCGATGGATTGAAGGTCTCGTACGCCGGTTCGCCCGCGTCTCCGGCGAGCACCGCTACGACCAGGTGCCGCACGACGCCTGCACCGGGCCTGCGTGAAGTTCGGCCTCGACGTGGACCCGGACGCCTGGCGCATACGCGGCGCGTCCGTGGCCTGCTCGGCATCGACTCGGCTACCTGCGTACGGACGCGGCCGCCCTCGCCGCCGGCGAGCCCGTACGGCACCCGTTCCTCGACCCCGCCCGGATGTGCGGCGCCCCCGGCCGGTGATCGCCGATGCGGGACAATCGGCGGCGATGCTTTTCGAACGGGCCCAGGGCGGGGCCGGGGTGCTGCCCCGCTTCGCCGACGAGCTGCTGCGTCCGCTCGTCACCGCCGCGGTCTCGGCCGTCACCGTCGTCCAGCTGCTCCGGGACCCGCCGTCCGTGCTGCCCGGGCTGGTCTGGGGGTTGACCCTCGCCGTCATCGCCTCCGGAGCGGCCACGTTCGTCAGCTGGGACCGTTCGCCGCGGTGGGGGCGGCCGGCGCCGGCCGGGGTGTACGCCCTGAGCAGCGCGGTGCTGTTCGCCCTGGCGCCGCATACGGCGGCCGTGGCGTACGTGTACCTCGCCGCGGCCGCGGTGGGCGAGAAGCTGGCCTCACGCCGCGCCGGCTTCGCGCTGGTCGGGGCGATGACGGCGCTGGCCGCGGGGGCCACCTGGTACGCGGACGCGGTGCTGGAGGTGCCCGACCAGGCGCCCTGGTGGCTCGCGCTGACGGTCGGCATGCCGCTGTTCATCGGTGATTCGCGGCGCGCCCGGCGCGACGCGGTCGAGGCCGCCGAGCGCGCCACCGCGGCGGAGGCCCGC
>Ga0164243_10004179_pt1 | contig 22753 bp, 19 predicted proteins | sample OricompcompostOP_FD_108781 | JGI IMG/M metagenome (GOLD analysis project Ga0164243, IMG submission 108781) | Organic Plus compost microbial communities from Emeryville, California, USA - Original compost - Organic plus compost (OP) | ecosystem: Engineered > Solid waste > Mixed feedstock >...
GAAATCGTGCTGGATCAGCGGCGTTCCGGCCGCCGCCGCGATCTGCTCGGCGACCGTGTCGTCGTAATCGAGGACATACTTGCCGCCCCAGCCGTTGAAGCGGAAGCCCAGGGCGATCGCCTGGGAGCCCTGGCGCGCGAAGACCGGGCCAGTGTCGCGCAGCCAGATGTCGCCGAACAGGCCGCGGACGATCTCGACCCCATGCACGCCGCCCAGCAGCCGCTCGGCGGCCTCGGCGGCCTCGTCGCCGCAGACCAGCAGGCGCACGCGTTCGCCGCCAGGACCGGCCAGGGCGCGCGCCAGCTCGGCGACTTCCTGCTGCGCGGCGGGAAGGTCGTCCAGCCAGAGATCGGCATGGCTCGGAAAGCCCAGCCACATCGCCTGGTGCGGCCCCCATTCGGCCGGCACGACCATGGTCATCCTCGAAAGCCCTCGATCTCGGGAGCCGCAGCGCCCAACGCCTACCCTGACAGGAGCGCGCGAAAGTGGGCGCCGGCCGCTCCCGCGTCAAGGCGGCCCGCCCCTGAACGAAAATGGGGGCGGCCCCGGCGGGCCGCCCCCTCGGATCCGTGCTGCGCCAGGCTCAGAACCGGGCCTGGAGGCTCACCTGCACCGTCCGCGGCGCGCCCGGCTGGTAGGTCGGGGCCGAAGCGGGCGACCCCGGCAGGGCGACGGCGTTGGTGCGCGAGCTGATCGAGCCGAGGTAGTCCTCGTCGAACAGGTTGATCACGTTGAGCTGCAGGAAGGCGCCTTCCACCCCCATGATCTTCGGCAGGTCGTAGCGCACGTCGGCGTTCACCACGGTGTAGCCGGGGGCCGTCTCGTCGTTCACGTCGGTGGCGTAGCGGTCGTCGACCCACTTGGCGTCGAGGCCAAGGGCGACCTGCTCGATCGGCCGCCACTCGACCCGGCCGCTGAGGGTCCAGTCCGGGGTTTCCGCCAGCTTCTTGCCCTTGATCGGCAGGAACTGGGTCGCGTTCAGCCGCAGGTCGTCCTGCACCTCGCTGTTGTTGTACGAGGCCGAGGCGTAGAGGATGAGGCTCTCGATCGGCTGCACGCCGATCTGGGCGTCCACGCCCCACTGCTTCACGTCGCCGATGTTGCGGTCGACGTTGACGCCCAGCACTTCGTCGTAGGCGCTCTGGATGCGGTTCTTGAAGTCGATCTTCCAGAGCGTGGCCGAAGCCATCACCGGGCTCGACGCGTAGCGGTAGCCGAGGTCGAAGGCCCGGGTCGTCTCCGGGTCCACCAGCGGGGTGCTGATCGAGCCGTTGGCCAACCGGGTGACGGTGTAGAGATTGTCGGTCCGCGGCGCCGACAGGCCTTCGGCGTAGCTGACGTAGACCGACGAGCCGCCGCCGATGTTGAAGCTGGCGCCCGCGTTCGGCAGCACCTTGTGGTACTTCTTCGTCAGCTGATAGGGCGCGATGTACTGGGTCGTGCTGCCGGCGAAGGTGACGTTGCCGTTGGCCAGCGTCGCATTGGGGACCTGGGTCGTGCAGAGCACGTTCGAGGAGCCGTTCTGCGAGTAGCAGAACTGGTTCAGGTCGCGGGTGAACCAGGGCGAGCGCACGCCGACCACCAGCTGCAGGCGGTTGTCCAGGAACTGGCCGCGGTACTCGCCCGAGACCTGCTGCAGCTTGGCGATGGAGAAGCGGTCGCGGCCGCGCAGGAAGCTGTTGTCGGCGGTCAGCACGCGGGGGCCGTGTCCGTCCTTGCCGCCGAAGACGTCGAGCGTCTCGCCGGTGTTGGTCAGGTAGGTGTACTCGCCGGTCTGGCGGTGACGGCCGTAGTCGAGGGTGTAGCTGACCCGCAGGTGGTTCTGCTGGTTCAGGTCGTAGATCAGCGAACTGGTCACGCCGTAGCGGCGGGTGTTGGTCACGCTGGGGGTGAAGAAGCGGACCGTGTCGAGGGTGTCGCCGTCGCCGTTGAAGTCGACGCCCACCGCCGAACTGGCGCCGCGGGCGCGGCCGTCGCGCTCGCTGACGGTGCCGATCTGGGACCCGCCGTCGGCCAGCACGTACTGGAACGAGGGGTCGACCGTCAGGCGCAGGCCGTCGAAGAGGGTGAAGCTCGAGTTGCCGCGGATGTTGCCGGTGTCCGAGGGGTTCACCTGGCGCTTGTAGTAGTTGCCGCAGTTGTTGTCGGAGCCCGCCGTCCCCGGCGTCAGCACCGCGACGGGGCAAGTGCGGTCGAATTCGAAATCGCGTCCGTTGTTCAGCCAGTCGGCCATCGTCAGGGCGCGGTAGTTGTTGTTGCGGTTGATGTTGTAGTGGAAGCCGACGCTGATGAAGTCGTCGCCGCGCAGGGGCTGGAAGACGCGCGCGTTGACCTGGGTCTTCTCGAGCGTGCCGTAACCGCGCCACTTGTCGTACTTCTGGTACGAGCCCGCGATGAAGAAGGTGGTGCCAAAGGGTCCGAAGGCGCCGGTGTCGATCATGGTGAAGGCGCGCTTGTAGTCGAAGCTGCCGCCGCTGAGGCTGACCATCAGCTCCGGGTCCGTCAGGGGGCGGCGCGTGACGATGTTGATGGTGCCGCCGGCCGCCGACGCGGTCGGGCTGTCGATCTCGGTGGTGCCCTGGTTGACGTTGGTCTGGGCGATGACCTCCGGATCGAGCATCTGGTTGGTGTAGACGGCGTAGTTGCCGGTGTCGTTCAGCGGGACGCCGTCCCAGGTCAGGGACACGCGGGCGCCGTCGAAGCCGCGCAGGCGGATGTTGCCGCCGGCGGAGCCGTACGGGTCGTTGTTGGTGAAGTTCAAACCCGGAACCAGGTTCAGCGACTGCAGGACCGTCTGGCCCACCGCCTGGGTGGCGATGAATTCCTGATTGATCGAGGCGCGGGCGCGAGGCGCCGTCTCGTTCACGATCACGCCCTGGATATTGCGCTGGCCGGCGGCGGTGACCACCACCGCTTCCACCTGCTGCGAAGCAGTCGACTGAGCCATGGCCGCGCCGGCGAAGCTGAGGCCCCCGATCAGGGCCGAGGTCGCCAGCCAGGCGTTCTTCTTCATCGTCATCTCTGAAATCCCCTGTCCAAAACGCCGGCGCCCGCGCCCCTGAGGGCGGCGCTCTTTTTTCGGCGTCCAGGGATGCCCCTAGGCTCGATCCAAGAAGTTGTGGCGACAACTATGCTGCGCCGCGATGAAGGAATTTCGGCAGATCGACGACGGGGGCCGATCGCCGCAGCCTGCGTCCCTGAGCCGCTTTCCTTGACCGCGGCGGCGGCTTATGACCGCCCCTGGGCCGTCCTCACAGGACGGGACGAGGGAGCCGCGGTGTGACCGAGGCGGCGTGGCCAAGGCCGGTGAGGCTGGTCGGGTCCCGGCCTGCGATGCTGGCGTTCGCCCTCGTCGGCGGGCTGACGGCGTTGCGCCTGGCCGCCCTGTTCGCCACCCCGCTGGAGCTCTACCCGGACGAGGCCCAGTACTGGGCCTGGTCCCGCGAGCTGGCCTTCGGCTACTTCTCCAAGCCCCCGATGATCGCCTGGCTGATCCGCGCCACGACGGCGATCGGCGGCGACGGCGAAGCCTGGGTCCGGCTATCCGCTCCGCTCCTGCACGCGGCCGCCGCCCTCGCGCTGCAGCGGGTCGGCGCGCGGCTCTACGACGGCTGGACCGGCTTCTGGGCGGCGGCTCTCTACAGCCTGATGCCGGGCGTGCAGCTCTCGGCCGGGGTGATCGCCACCGACGCGCCGCTGCTGTGCTTCCTGTCCCTCGCCCTCTGGGCCTACGCGGGGCTGTGGCGGGCGGAACGGCCGGCCGAGCGGCTCCGCTGCGCCGCCGGGCTGGGCGCCGCGCTCGGTCTGGCCTTCCTCAGCAAGTACGCCGCCGTCTACTTCTTCGTCGGCCTCGGCCTGCACGCGCTTCTCGACCAGGATGCGCGGCGACCGTGGCGGAAGAAGGAGGCGGCGACCGCCCTTGCCGTGTTCCTGGCCCTGGCGACGCCAAACCTGGCGTGGAACTTCGGCCACGGCTTCGTCACCGTCGGGCATCTGGTGGCCAACACGGATCTGGGACCGGCGCCCGACGAGGCCGCCCGCCGAGGACCGCTGCTCAGCTTCGACGCCCGCCAGACGCCCGGGTTCCTCCTGTCGCAGCTCGGCGTCTTCGGTCCGATCCCCTTCCTGGCGCTGGTCGGCGGCGCTTGGACCCTGTGGCGGCGGCGCCGGCTGCAGCCGGCCGACCGGCTGCTGCTGGCCTTCGCGGTTCCGCCGCTGGCGGCGGTGATCGCCCAGGCCCTGGCCTCGCGCGCCAACGCCAACTGGGCCGCCGCGGCCTATGCGCCGGCGTCGGTGCTGGTCGCAGCCTGGCTCCTGCGCTGGCGCGCCCGCCGCTGGCTGGAGGCCGCCGCCCTGCTGCAGGGCGGCGCGGCGGCCCTGTTCCTGCTCGCGGCGGCCTCTCCGGGGATTGCGGACGGGCTGGGTTTCTCGAACGCGCTCAAGCGGGCCCGCGGCTGGGCGGAGGCGACCGCCGCCGTGCTGGCCCGGGCGCAGGCGGAAGGCGAGCTGACGGCGATCGCCACCGACGACCGGTTCCTGTTCAACGCCATGACCTACTACGGCCGCGCCGCCTTCGCCCGGCCCGGCGCGCCGCCGCTTCGGATGTGGATGCGCCGCCCCTGGGCCAACACCCAGGCCGAGACGGAAGCCCCGCTGCGGCCGGCGGAAGGGGGGCGGGTGCTGGCCGCAAGCCTGGAGGGCGTCTACCGCGACGAGATGCGGGACGACTTCCGCCGGAGCGGCCCGGTCGCCCAGACCTTCGTTCCCCTCGACGCGCGGCGGCGGCGGCGGATCGACCTTTTCGTAGGCGAGGGCCTCGCGCCCCGGCCCCGCGACGCGCGCACGGGCCTACCCATCCGCGCCGGTTCGGTTAGAACGTCGACCCGTTGAGGCGCGCGACGAAGCGGCCCGGGGGTTGGGGACAGAGTGGCTCGGCTGACATCCATGAGCGGCGCGCGCCTGCTGGGCGCGGGCCTGGCGGGGTTGGGACGGCTGGCGTCGTGGCCGCTGGGGCCCTGGCACGGGCCGAGGATGCGCGCCGAGATGGCCGCGGGCGCCATGCCGCTCTACCGGCTGCAGACGGGCGCCGGCGCGCTGAGCTTCCGCTGCGCCAGCGCCGAGGCGGTCAAGGCCGCCGCCCGCTTCGCCTACGACGAGCCCGAGACCGTCTGGTGGATCGACAACATCGTCGAGCCCGGCGACTGCGTCTGGGACGTGGGGGCCAACGTCGGCCTCTACGCCCTCTACGCCGGACTGCGGGTCGGAGCGGGCGGGGCGGTGATCGCCTTCGAGCCGGGAGCCGACAACTACGCCGCCCTGTGCCGCAACATCGGCCTGAACCCCATGCCCGCCGCCATCCAGGCCTATTGCGCCGCCCTGTCGGACGAGACCCGCGCGGCCACCCTGTTCATGACCAGCCAGGACGCGGGCCGCGCGGCCCATGTGTTCGGACGGGCCGAGGAGGCCGCCTCCGGCGAGGCCCGCCCCTACGCCCAGTCGGCGCTGGGCTTCACCGCCGACGGCTTCATCGCCCAGTTCGGCGTGCGCGCCCCCGACCACGTGAAGATCGACGTGGACTCCATCGAGGAGCGGATCGTGCGGGGCGGGGCGGACGCCTTCGCCCGCGCACGCTCGATCATCGTCGAGATCAACATCGGCGAGACCGCCGACGCCCACAAGGCGAGCCTGCGCCGCGCCATCGAGGCGCTGGGCTTCACCGAGCACGCCGAACTCGCCGGCCGCTTCCCCGACCGGCGCAACCGGGTGTTCGTGAGGGGGTAGGGCTGGCTCGATTGGCCCAACCGAATTCTTGGCTGTCATCCCGGCCGCAGCCCAGCGGAGAGCCGGGACCCAGGTGACTGGGTAGCGTGTGGCCCCTGGGTCCCTACCCGACCTCTTCCACCCGCCCGGGCCGGCGCGCCCTCTGGCCCAGCCACATCACGCCGAGGAGGTCCGACAGCGAGACCCACAGCCGCCCCAGGTTGGTGTACTTGGAACGCCCCGAGGTGCGGGGACGGTGGCCGACGTCCTCGAACACGACCTCGTAGCCCTCGCGCAGCATCAGCGCCGGCAGGTAGCGGTGCATGTGGTCGAAGTAGGGCAGCCGCAGGAAGGCCTCGCGCCGGAACACCTTCAGCCCGCAGCCGGTGTCGTCCGCATTGTCGTTGAGCAGCCGCTTGCGCACCCCGTTGCCCACCCGCGAGGCGAAGCGCTTGGCGGCGCTGTCCTGCCGACGCGCCCGCCGCCCCCCCACCATGCCGAGGTCGGGCCCGCCGGTGACCAGCCGCAGCACCAGCCTGGGCGCGTCGGCGGGATCGTTCTGGCCGTCCCCGTCGAGGGTGACCACCACCGGCGCCCGGGCCGCCAGCACGCCGGTGCGCACCGCCCGGCTCTGGCCCGCGTTCTTCTCGTGCGCCAGCACCCGCAGCGACGGCAGGGACGGCTTCAGCGCCTCGAGCCGGGCGCGGGTGGCGTCGCGGCTGGCGTCGTCGACGAAGATGATCTCCAGCGCCCGGCCGGCGAAGGCGGCGGCGATCTCCTGGGCCAGGGCGGCGGCGGCGCCCTCCTCGTCGTGGACGGGCACGACGACGGAGATGTCGGGAGTGCGGTCGGGCATCGGCTGTCTTTAGCGGCTTTCCAGCTCGGGCGGGAGGGCGCGCCCGACGTATCGACATGCTAGCGTCGCCGGATGGATTCCGTCCCATCCCGTCCCCACCCTGCCGCGATGCGCGCGGCGATCCGGCTCGCCGCCTGGTCGGAACGGCTGGTCGTGGGCTGGCGCGGCCCGGTGCTCGCCGCCCTGGTCGTATTGGCGAGCGCGCTTCCCGGGCTCGTCTCCCTGCCGCCGCTGGACCGCGACGAGGCCCGGTTCGCCCAGGCCACCGCCCAGATGCTGGAGTCGAGCGACTATGTGAACATCCGCTTCCAGGCCGAGCCGCGCGACAAGAAGCCGGTCGGCATCCATTGGCTGCAGGCGGTCAGCGTACGGATGGTCTCGTCCGTCGAGCGCCGCGACATCTGGGCCTACCGCCTGCCCTCGCTCCTGGGCGCGATGCTGGCCGCCGCCGCCTGCGCCTGGGGCGCGCGCGGGGCGCTGGGCGACCGCAGCGGCGCGCTCGCCGGCGCGATCCTGGGCGCGAGCCTGCTGCTCTCCACCGAGGCCTTCATCGCCAAGACCGACGCGGTGCTGTGCGGCGCGACCACCTTGTCCATGGCGGCGCTCGCGCGCCTGTACCTGGCGGGGCGGGGCGGAGCGCCGGCGCCGCGCTCGGCCCGCCTGCTGTTCTGGCTGAGCCAGGCGCTGGGGATCCTGGTCAAGGGACCGATCGCGCCGATGGTGGCGGGGCTGGCCATCCTGACGCTGTGGATCGCCGACCGCCGCGCCGACTGGATCCGGCGGCTCGGCTGGGTCTGGGGGCTGGTGCTGATCGCCGCCGTCGTCGGCCCGTGGGCGGTGGCGATCACCGTCTCCACCGACGGGGCCTTCTGGTCCAGGGCGGTGGTCGGCGACCTTGCCCCGAAGCTGGCCGGCGGACACGAGACCCACGGCGCGCCGCCTGGGCTGCATCTGATGCTCTCCCCGCTGCTGATGTTCCCCGCGACGGTGCTTTTGCCGGCGGCGCTGGTCTTCGGCTGGCGGCGGCGCTCGGAGCCGTTCGTCCGGTTCGCCCTGGCCTGGCTGGTCCCGGCCTGGCTGGTGTTCGAGCTGACTCCGACCAAGCTCGTCCACTACCCGCTGCCGGTCTACGGCGCCCTCGCCTGGCTGGCCGCCGGGGCGCTGACCGAGGACGCCCTGTCGGAAGGCGGCGCGCGCTGGACCAAGCGGATCGGCGCGGTCTTGTCCCTGCTCGCCGGGGCGGCGCTGGCGGGAGCCTGCGTCTGGGCCGCCGCGACCTATGGCGGGCCTGCCGCGAAGGGATGGGGGGCGGCGGCGGCCGTGCTGCTGTTCGCGGCCGGGGCGGCGGGCGCGCTGGCGACCTTGCGGCGGGACCTGCGGTCCGGGATCCTGGCCGCAGGGGCCTTGGGCGTGGCGGGCCACGCCGCCCTGGCCGGCGGCCTCGCCCCGTCCCTGGACGCCCTCTGGCTTTCGAAGCGGGCCGGCGACGCGCTCGCCGCAGCCGGCCTCGATCCTCGCAACGGCGTGACGCCCGGCCCGGTGGCCGTGGCCGGCTATTCCGAGCCGAGCATCGTCTTCCGCCTGGGCACCGCCACGGAGCTGGGAGACGCGGCGACGTCGGCGAACGCCCTGGCCCAAGGGCGGCCGGCCCTGGTGGAGCGCCGGCAGGAGCCGGCCTTGCGCGCGGCCCTGGCCGCGTCGGGCGCGCCCGCGCGCAAAGTGGGCGAGGTCGCCGGCTTCGACTATTCCAACGGCGAGCCGGCGACGCTGGGGATCTGGCGGGGAGACCCGTCGATCAGTCGCGATGCGGGCGGCGACGCAGGCTCGCCCGACCCGCCGACACTGCGATGAGGGCGGGCAGCAGCAGCACGGCGAACGCCTTCCCCGGCAGGGTCGTAGCGCGCTTGCGGAAGTAGCGGGCCAGTCCGAACCCCTTGGAGACCTCGACGAACAAGGGGGCCTTCAGGCTGGTCGAGCCCAGGTGCGTCACCCGCGCATTGGGCTGGAACAGCACCTTGCCGCCGCTGCGGCGGACCCGCCAGCACAGGTCGATGTCCTCCACGTGGAGGAAATAGCCCTCGTCGAAGCCCCCCACCGCCGCGAAGTCGGCGCGGGTCATGGCGAAGCAGGCGCCGGAGACGGTCGGCACCGCCTCCGGCCCTTCGGGCAGCGGATCGTCCTGGTGATGGATTTCGTAGCCGTTCAGGCCCCGCACGCGCTGCGCCAGCCGGGTGAAGGTCAGGAAGGTCGAGGCCGGAGTCACCTCGCCGCGCCGCGCGCCGCGCTGCTCGGTGCCGTCGATGTTCATGACCCGGGCGCCGACCAGGCAGGGCGGGTTGGCCGGGTCGAGGGCCGCGTCCAGGGCGGCGATGCAGCCGGGCTCGAGAAAGGCGTCCGGGTTGAGGAACACCAGCAGCCGGCCCTGGGCCGCCGCGGCCCCCATGTTGGCGGCGCGGGCGAAGCCCACGTTGCCGTGCCCGCGCAGCACCTTCACGCGGCGGTCCTGGGCCGCGACGGCGTCGATCGCCGCCGCTTCGGTCTCGGTGGAGCCGTTGTCCACCACCACCAGTTCGTGGACCTCGCCCGATTCCAGCACCCGGCGCAGGCTTTCGGGCAGCGCCGGGCCGGTGCGGTAGACCACCATGATCACCGACACGTCGACACCGCCCGCAGCCGGCCCCCGGACAGGCTCGGCCGGGCCGCCACGAAGGCGGGCCAGGCTGGTCATGCCGCCGAACGCCCTTGCGCGCGGGCGAGGTCGGGCGCGGTCGCCTCGATCACGAGCGACGCCACGGCCTCGTCGACCGAGACGATCGCCTGCCGGTCGGACCCGAGCCGGCGCAGGGCGAGCTGGCGGGTCTCGGCCTCCTTGCGGCCGACCACCGCGATCACGGGCACCTTGGCCAGGCTGTGCTCGCGGATCTTGTAGTTGATCTTCTCGTTGCGCAGGTCCGTCTCGACCCGCAGCCCCGCCGCGCGCAGGACCCGGGCCGCCTCCTCGGCGTAATCGTCCGCGTCGGAGGTGATGGTGGCCACCACCACCTGGGTCGGCGCAAGCCACAGGGGGAAGGCGCCGGCGTAGTGCTCGATCAGGATGCCGAGGAACCGCTCCATGGAGCCGAAGATGGCCCGGTGCAGCATGACCGGCCGGTGCTTCTGCCCGTCCTCGGCGATGTAGCTGGCGTTCAGCCGCTCGGGCAGGACGTAGTCGAGCTGGAGCGTGCCGCACTGCCAGGTGCGCCCGATGGCGTCCCGCAGGTGGAACTCCAGCTTCGGCCCGTAGAAGGCGCCTTCGTTCTCGATCCGCTCGACCTCGACGCCCGCGGCGTTGGCCGCCCGTTCGAGCGTGTCCTCGGCGATCGTCCACTGTTCGTCCGTGCCGAAGCGTTGCTCGGGACGCAGGGCGAGCTTGACCGAGTGCAGCTCCACGTCGAGGTCCCGGTAGACCCCGCTCAGGAACTCGACGAAGGCCTTGGCCTCGGACTCGATCTGCTCGGGCGTGCAGAAGATGTGGGCGTCGTCCTGGGACATCTGCCGCACGCGCAGCAGCCCGTGCAGGGAGCCGGAGCTTTCGTTCCGGTGCAGCCCCTCGAACTCGGCCAGCCGGATCGGCAGGTCGCGGTACGAGCGCTGGCCGTGGTTGAACAGCTGGACGTGGCCGGGGCAGTTCATCGGCTTGACGGCCAGGACGTCGCCTTCCTCCGTCTCGCAGACGAACATGTTGGCGCGGAACTTGGCCCAGTGGCCGGATTGCTCCCACAGCACCTTGTCCAGAACCTGGGGCGTCTTGACCTCCTGGTAGCCTTCGGCCTCCAGCCGCCGGCGCATATAGCTCTGCAGCGTCCGGTAGAAGGTCCAGCCCTTGGGGTGCCAGAACACCATGCCCTTGCCCTCGTCCTGGATGTGGAAGAGGTCCATGGCCTGGCCGAGCTTGCGGTGGTCGCGCTTCTCGGCCTCCTCCAGGCGCTTGAGATAGGCCTCGAGCTCGGCCTCCGACTGCCAGGCGGTGCCGTAGATGCGCTGGAGCTGGGCGTTGCGGTGGTCGCCCCGCCAGTAGGCGCCGGCGAGCTTGGTCAGCTTGAACGCCTTGCCGACGTACTTCGTCGAAGGCAGGTGCGGACCCAGGCACAGGTCCTTCCAGCCGCCCTGGCGGTAGACCGTGATGGTCTCGTCCTCGGGCAGGTCGCGGATGATCTCGGCCTTGTAGCGCTCGCCGATCGATTCGAAGTGGCTGATGGCCTCGTCGCGGTCCCACGCCTCGCGCGTGATCTTCTCGTCGCGGTCGACGATCTCGCGCATCTTGGCTTCGATCCGCTCCAGGTCCTCCAGGCGGAACGGCTCGTCGCGGGCGAAGTCGTAGTAGAAGCCGTCCTCGATGGCCGGGCCGATGGTGACCTGGGTCCCCGGGAACAGCTCCTGCACCGCCTCGGCCATCACGTGGCTGGCGTCGTGGCGCAGGGTGTCGAGCACGTCGGGATGGTCGCGGGTCAGGATCTCGAGCGATCCCGAGCCGGGCAGCGGCCGCTCCAGGTCCCGCAGCTTGCCGTCGAAGCGGGCGAGCGCCGCCTTCTTGGCCAGGGACTTGGACAGGGACTCGGCCACGTCCTTCGCGGACGTCCCGTCGGGGTAGTCGCGCACCGCGCCGTCGGGGAACCGAAGCTGGATCATTTTTCTTCAACGCACCTTTTCGGCGGCGGCGGGTCGTAGCCCGAGCCGCCCCAGGGATGGCACCGGCAGACGCGGCGGAGGGCGAGCCAGCTTCCGCGCCAGGGGCCGTGATCGATCAGGCTCTGCGCCGCATACTCCGAACAGCTCGGAGCGAACCGGCAGCCTTGCCCGACCAGGGGCGAAACCGTCAGCTTGTAGGCGCGGAGGGCGCCTTTGACGCTGCGTTCGTAGAGTTGCATGCCGGCGCGGCCGTAAGACGGGTCGAGGGCCCGTTTATGGCTTCAGCCTGGGCCGATCAAGCCGCGCCGGCGCGGCTAGTTCGTTCCGCATTCCGCTCAAGCGCTTCTCGCACGGCCGCGGCCGCCGCCTCGAAGGCGAGCTGGGTCGAGGCGTGACGGGCGGGAAAGTCCTTCACAGGCTGGAGCACCGCGAGATCCGAGAACCGGCCCTCGGGCGGAGGGCCCCCGGCCTTTAGCATGGCGCGGAGCGCGTCGCGAGCCGCCTCGATCTCGGCGAGATCGGCCCCGATCACCTGCGCACCGAGCACGGCCGCGGCGGCCTGCCCCAGGGCGCAGGCCTGTACGTCCTGGGCGAAGTCGGACACGCGGCCGTCCTCGACCGTCACGTCCACCACGATGCGGCTGCCGCACAACTTGGACACCCGCTCGGCCGAGGCGTCGGGCGCCGCCAGCCGGCCGGCGCGGGGCATGTTGGCGACCAGGCCCAGGATCTTGGCGCTGTAGAGGTCGTCGATCACTGGACCCTCCTCAGCGTTTCCTGGGGCCCCGCAGCGACATCTGGATCGTCTGCAAGCGAGCCTTGGGCGGCGGCGGCGGCGGCGGGGGCGGCGGCGCCTCGCCCGGCGTGCCGTCCCAGGTGGCTTCCGCCCGGGCCTTGGCCGCCTCGCACAGGCCGGCGAACCCGGCCATCAGCGCCCGGCGGCTCTGCTTGCCGACGATCTCGCCGAGGTAGCCCTCGAAGATCTCGCCGGCGGCCAATATGCACCCCCGGTCGGACAGGGGTTCGATCTCCAGATACGACAGGCTGTGGGCGAAGGGCGCGATGTCGCGCTTCCAGACGATCTGGGCGTTGGGCACCCAATCGACGACCCGCACCTCCTGGCGCTCGGACTTGCCGCCGGCCGTGCGGCGCAGGGACAACAGCGCGCCGATCGACAGCCGTCCCTCCACTTCGGGGTAGAGCGGATTCCACTCGCCCCAGGCTTCGAGGTCCGAGATCACGTCCCAGACGGCGAAGGCCGGCGCGGCGACGCCGATGCGGTATTGAACGCGATAGGCCATGGCTTCTTTAGTAGTGAGCGAGGGGCGCGCCCGCTAGGGCGTGTCGGGTGAATCTCCTCGCAGGGGAAGTCAGTCCTTCAGCCGCCAGGTGGCCGTTCCGCCCGGCCCGTCCAGCACTTCGACGCCGAGTTCCGTCAGCTCGGCGCGGATCTTGTCGGCGGCGGCCCAGTCCTTGGCCTTGCGGGCCTCGCCGCGGGCCGCGACCAGGGCGTCGATCCGCGCCTTCTGCGCCTCGTCGGCCCCGGCCGAGAACCAGGCGTCGGGTTCCGCTTCCAGGAAGCCCAGCAGGTTGGCCGCCTTCAGCAGCGCAGCCTTCTGGGCCGCGGCGGTGGAAAGGTTGCGGGCGCCCGGCTGCGCCATGAGTTGGCTGCGCAGTCCGTCCGACAGGGCGAACAGGGCGCTCATCGCGCGCGGCGTGTTCAGGTCGTCGAAGAGCGCCTCCTCGAAACCGCTGGCCCGCAGATGATGCGCGGTCAGCGCCTCCTCGGCCTCGGGCAGGTCGCGGCCGAGTTGGCGCTCGGCGTCCTGCAGCACGCCGTAGAGCCGGTCGAGCGACTTCTTGGACTGTTCGATCAGGGCGCCGGTCCAGTCGAGCGGCGCGCGGTAATGGGCCGACAGCAGCGCCCAGCGGATCGCCTCGCCCGGGACCTGTTCGATCAGGTCGTGCACCAGCAGCACGTTGCCCAGGCTCTTGGACATCTTCTCGGCCTCGATGGTCAGGAAGCCGTTGTGCATCCAGTAGCGGGCGTACTCGGCCCCATGGTTGGCGCAGGTCCCCTGGGCGATCTCGTTCTCGTGGTGCGGGAAGATCAGGTCGTGCCCGCCGCCGTGGATGTCGATGGGCAGGCCGAGCGCGGTCTCGATCATGGCCGAGCATTCGATGTGCCAGCCGGGACGCCCCGGTCCGAACTCGCTCTCCCAGACCGGCTCGCCCGGCTTGGAGGGCTTCCACAGCACGAAGTCGGCGGGGTTCTTCTTGTAGGGCGCCACCTCGACCCGGGCGCCGGCGATCATGTCGTCCAGGCTGCGCCCCGACAGCTTGCCGTAGTCGGAGAAGCGGGTGGTGTCGAACAGCACGTGGCCCTCGGCCGGATAGGCGAAGCCGTCGCGCACCAGCCGGCCGATCATGTCCAGCATGGCCCCGATGTGCGCCGTGGCGTGGGGCTCGAGCGTCGGCGGCAGCACGCCCAGCGCGCCCATGTCCTGGCGGTAGACGGCCGCGAACTTGTCGGTGACGACCGAGATCGGCACCCCCTGGTCGACGGCGGCCTGGTTGATCTTGTCGTCCACGTCGGTGACGTTGCGGGCGTAGACCACGGCCTCGGACCCGTACATCCGCCGCAGGAGGCGGAACAGCACGTCGAACACCACCGCCGGCCGCGCATTGCCGATGTGGGCGAAATTGTAGACCGTCGGGCCGCAGACGTAGAGCGTCACGCGGCTGGGGTCGCGCGGCTCGAACGGGCGCTTCTTGCGGGCGTAGGTGTCGTGCAGGAAGAGGGTCATCGCGCGGTTCTATAGCCGGCTTCGTGCGGCGCGCCACTGCTCGCGGGTCTGGCCCCAGATGTCGACCGGGTTCTCCTCGTAGGGCGCAGGCAGCTTGCCTGGCCCGCGGTTGGTCGAGCCGAGCTTCCTGGCGACCGCCTGGGACGCGACGTTCGCCGGATCGATGGTGTGGATCACCTCGGCCCAGCCCAGATGGTCGAACACCCAGTCGATGGCGGCCGCTGCCGCTTCGGGCGCATAGCCCAGGCCCCAGCGGCTCGGGACCACGCCCCAGCCGACCTCGGCGCCGGGCCATCCCTCCGGCTGCAGCGGGCCGATCCGCCCGACCCAGTCGCCGGTCGCCTTCTCGATCACCGAGAACATATGGAAGCCGTCGAGCGCCCAGCCGCCCGCCACGGTGCGCATCACCCGCCAGACCACCGGGGGCGGCTGGGCCCCGCCGATGAAGCGCGAGGCCTCCTCGTCGCCGAGCAGCGCGCACCAGGCGGGGAACTCGTCGGCCTGGGGCGGGCGCAGGATCAGGCGCTCGGTCTCCAGCGTCGGTCCAAGCATGGTCATTCCGAGATCACCCCAGCGCATTCCTCACCCCCGCCGCCATGGCGAAGGGCGTCAGGCCGATGGCGGCCAGGCAATAGGCCAACAGGAGGACGAGGCCCGGCTTCCAGTCCAGGCCGCTGGCCAGGGCGTCGATAGCCCCGGCGCCGAACACCACCGGCGGGACGAACAGGGGCAGGACGATCACGGCGATCAGCACGCCGCCGCGCCTGGCCCCCAGCGCCAGCGCCGCCCCCGCCCCGCCGACGAACGAGAACCCGAGCCCGGCGGCCAGCGCGCTGACGAACACCAGAGGCGCCAGGCGCGGGTCGGCGCCCAGGGCGACCGCGATGAGCGGCGCCAGCGCCGCCAGGGGCGCGCCGGTCGCCAGCCACTGGGCGAGGCACTTGACGGCGGCGACCATCTCCAGCGGCGCCGCGCCCAGGGCCAGAAGGTCCAGCGCCCCGTCCTCGAAGTCGCGCTCGAACAGCCGCTCCAGCGACAACAGGCTGGCCAGCGCCAGGGCCGCGAAGGCCGCCCCGGTGGCCATCGAGGCGAGGCGCTGCGGCTCCGGGCTCGACGCCAGCGGCAACAGGGTGGCGAGACCGGCATAGAAGGCGCAGGCGAACAGGGGCCCGCCCCCCCGTCCCCAGGCGAGCGCCATCTCGCGGCGAAGCAGGCTGGCCAACGCGCTCAAGGGACGGCCTCGACGGGAGTCGCGGCGCCGGCGATAGCCGCCTCGCGGGCGGGCACCGGCAGAGGATCGTGCACCGCCGCCAGGATCAGGCCGCCGCCGGCCAGGTGCTCGGCCATCAGTTCGCCGACCAGGGCGCGGCGGGCGGCGTCGAGGGGAGCCAAGGGTTCGTCGAGCAGCCAGAGCGGGCGCGGGGCGGCGACGAGCCGGGCGAGCGATAGCCGACGGCGCTGGCCGGCCGAGAGGCGCCGCACGTCGAGGTCGAGCAGGGATTCCAACTCCAGCCGCCCGACCGCCCGGCCCACGCCGTCCGGAGGCGCGCCGGCCCAGGCGGCCCAGAAGGCCAGCTCCTCCCCCGCCGTGCGCGAAGTCTTCAGCCCGTCCAGGTGGCCGAGCAGGTGCATCCCGCCCGCCCGCGCGTCCTCGGCGTCGAGTGGTCCGTCCGGGCCTTCGAACCGCACCTCGCCGGCGGCCGGGCGCAGCAGCCCCGCCACCGCGCGCATCAGGCTGGTCTTGCCCGCGCCGTTCGGTCCGGTCAGGGCCACGGCCTCGCCGGAGGCGATCTCCAGCGAGAAATCTGTGAACAGTCTCCGCTCGCCGCGCTCGACGGCGAGGCTATCCACCCACAGCCGCGAGATCATGATGCTTTCGGCGCGTAGACGCCGACCCTTGCGAGGGCTAAGACGCAATCCGCCGTGCGGGGCTTACGCGGCGCGCGACCGGACGCTGTGTGTCCGGCCGGTTCGTGCGCGACCCCGCCCCTGGACCCAGGGCCGGCCCTCCAGTCGGGGGGCTTTCGGGCGGCGCTGAACAGGAGAAAGGGTTCCATGCCGTCCGTGGACAGTTTCAAGACCCGCCGCGAGCTTGCGGTCGGTGACAAGCGCTACGTCTATTACAGCCTGAAGGCCGCCGAGGAAGCCGGTCTTTCGGGGATTTCCCGTCTGCCCGTCTCGATGAAGGTCCTCCTGGAGAACCTTCTGCGCAACGAGGGCCCCACTGTCGTGGCCGACGACCTGAAGGCTGTCGCCGCCTGGCTGGAGAACCGCGGCAAGACCGAGCACGAGATCGCCTTCCGCCCGGCGCGGGTGCTGATGCAGGACTTCACCGGCGTTCCGGCGGTTGTGGACCTGGCGGCCATGCGCGACGCCATGGCCACCCTCGGCGCCGACCCGGCCAAGATCAACCCGCTGAACCCGGTCGACCTGGTCATCGACCACTCGGTGATGGTCGATTACTTCGGCACCGCCAAGGCCTTCGACGAGAACGTCGACAAGGAGTACGAGCGCAACGGCGAGCGTTATCGCTTCCTGCGCTGGGGCTCCTCGGCGTTCAACAACTTCCGCGTGGTGCCCCCGGGCACCGGCATCTGCCACCAGGTGAACCTCGAATACCTGGCCCAGACCGTCTGGACGGCCGACGAGGACGGCCAGACCGTGGCCTATCCCGACACCGTCGTCGGCACCGACAGCCACACCACCATGGTCAACGGCCTGGCCGTGCTGGGCTGGGGCGTGGGCGGCATCGAGGCCGAGGCGGCCATGCTGGGCCAGCCGATCCCGATGCTGATTCCCGAGGTGATCGGCTTCCGCCTGACCGGCGCGCTGCCGGAAGGCTCCACCGCCACCGACCTGGTGCTGACCGTCACCCAGATGCTCCGCAAGAAGGGCGTGGTCGGCAAGTTCGTCGAGTTCTTCGGCCCCGGCCTGCAGAACCTGACGCTGGAAGACCAGGCCACCATCGCCAACATGGCCCCGGAATACGGCGCCACCTGCGGCTTCTTCCCCATCTCCAAGGCCACGCTCAGCTACCTCGCCGAGACCGGCCGCTCGCCCGAGCGCGTGGCGCTGGTCGAAGCCTACGCCAAGGAGCAGGGCCTGTGGGTGGACGAGAACAGCGAAGAGCCCGTGTTCACCGACACGCTGGAGCTCGACCTTAGCGAAGTGAAGCCCTCGCTGGCCGGTCCGAAGCGCCCGCAGGACCGCGTGCTGCTGTCGGACGCCGCCCCCGCCTTCAAGAAGGCGCTGGCCGAGGACTTCGGCAAGACCGGCGAAGAGGACAAGCGCGTCCCGGTGAAGGCGGAAGGCGCGCAGCAGGCCTGCGACCTCGGCCACGGGGACGTGGTGATCGCGGCCATCACCTCCTGCACCAACACCTCGAACCCGGGCGTGCTGATCGCCGCCGGCCTGGTCGCCAAGAAGGCCCATGAGAAGGGCCTGAAGGTGAAGCCGTGGGTGAAGACCTCGCTGGCTCCGGGCTCGCAGGTGGTGACCGACTACCTGGCCAAGGCCGGGCTGCAGAAGCACCTCGACGCGCTGGGCTTCAACCTGGTCGGCTACGGCTGCACCACCTGCATCGGCAACTCGGGCCCGCTGCCGCCGACCGTGTCGGCCGCGGTCAACGAGGGCGACCTCGTCGCCTGCTCGGTGCTGTCGGGCAACCGCAACTTCGAAGGCCGGGTGAACCCGGACGTGCGGGCCAACTACCTGGCCTCGCCGCCGCTGGTGGTGGCCTACGCGCTCGCCGGCTCGATGCAGCTCGACCTGACCACCCAGCCGCTGGGCACGGGTTCGGACGGCGAGCCCGTCTTCCTGCGCGACATCTGGCCCTCGAACACAGAGGTGTCGGAGATCCAGCGCAAGGTCGTCACCGGCGAGCTGTTCTCCACCCGTTACGCCGACGTGTTCAAGGGCGACAAGAACTGGCAGGGCATCCAGGTGGCCGGCGGCCAGACCTACGCCTGGGACGGCGCTTCGACCTACGTGCAGAACCCGCCCTACTTCGCCGGCATGAGCATGACGCCCGCGCCGGTGACCGACGTGGTCAGCGCTGCGATCCTGGGCATCTTCGGGGACTCGATCACCACCGACCACATTTCGCCGGCCGGCTCGATCAAGAAGGTCAGCCCGGCGGGCTCGTACCTGGTCGACCACGGGGTCGAGGTCGCGGACTTCAACTCCTACGGCGCGCGCCGCGGGAACCATGAAGTGATGATGCGGGGCACCTTCGCCAACATCCGCATCCGCAACAAGATCACCCCGGACATCGAAGGCGGCGTGACCAAGCACTTCCCCACGGGCGAAGTGATGCCGATCTACGACGCGGCCATGAAGTACCAGGCCGAGGGCCGCTCGTCGGTGATCTTCGCCGGCAAGGAATACGGCACCGGCTCGTCCCGCGACTGGGCGGCCAAGGGCACCAAGCTCCTCGGCGTGCGCGCGGTCATCGCCGAATCGTTCGAGCGCATCCACCGCTCGAACCTGGTCGGCATGGGCGTGCTGCCGCTGCAGTTCATCGAGGAAGGCTGGCAGCGGCTGGGCCTCACCGGCGACGAGATGGTGACCATCCGCGGCCTGGCCGACCTGAAGCCGCGCAAGACCCTGACGATCGAGCTGTTCCGGCCGGGCGACCACAAGGTGGCCCGCTTCCCGGTGCGCTGCCGGATCGATACCGACACCGAGCTGGAGTACTTCCGGAGCGGCGGGGTCATGCAGTACGTGCTGCGCAACCTGGCCCGCACGGGACCGGAAGCGGCCGCCGCCGAGTAAGCGGGGCCAAGACAACGAGGGGCGCCGCCGGCGGCGGCGCCCCTCACGCATTGGTGAGAAGCGCCTCTTGGGCCAGCGCGCCTATCTTCCGAAGATGGAGTTTCACAGGGGAGTCGGCCTGAAGATCGTGCGCCTTGCCAGCCGCCGGGCGTGGGCGGCCCTTCTCGCCGCCGCGATCCTGCTTCCGGTTCCCGGCTCCGCGGCCGATGGCCCGAAGCGTAGCGGACCGCCTGTGGTGGTCGAGCTGTTCACCGCCCAGGGCTGTGCGTCCTGTCCGCAGGCGAACCAGATGCTCGGCCGCATCGCCGAGCAAGACCGGGCGCTCGTCCTGACCTTTTCCGTGGACTACTGGGACTATCTCGGCTGGCGCGACACCTTCGCCAAGCCGGAGTTCACCGCCCGCCAGCGGGCCTATGTGAGCCGACTGAAGCTCAAGGAGATCTACACGCCCGCCGTGGTGGTTGGCGGGCGGCGCGAAGCCCCCGCGGTGGACCAGGCCCAGGTGGAGGCGCTGATCGAGTCCGACGCCAAGACCCGGCGGGACCCACCGTCCGTGCGGTTCCTGTACGGCGGGAACTTCGTGCGCGTGGGCGCCGGCGCCCGCCCGCCGCGGGGCGGCGAGGTGTGGCTCGTCCGCTACGACCCGGGCCCGCGGGAGGTCCGCGTGCGCGACGGCGAGAACGCGGGCCGGACAGTCGCGGTCCACAACGTGGTGCGGGAGCTGGAGCGCCTGGGTCCCTGGCGCGGCCGCATGCGGACCTACGCCGTTCCCAAGGCTTCGAACGCCCAGCTCCGCACCGTCGTGCTGCTCCAGGGCGTGGAAGGCGGCCCCATCGTGGCGTCCGCACAGCGGTAGCTGCGCTCGTCCTGCTCGCCATCCTCGGGCGCCGCTCCGCCCCGGAACGACGGATCGACGCCCTAGACGCGAAAAGCCCGCGCAGCCGAGGGGCTTCGCGCGGGCTTTCGGGCAATCGGTGAATGGCGTCGGCCGACCGAGGCCCCGATCCGGGGGGCTGGGGGGGCTGTTCAGGATCCAGGACCGTGTCCCCGACCGACCGACAATAGCTTTATCCCCCCCTGTTCGGGCGCGTCCGAGACCGAAATGGGGCCATTTCGTGACTGTTGGCCGCTCGGCGCCGGACCGGCGGAAACTTGAACCGGGGGGCTCGCAATTCCGCCGCGGCGTCCTAAGCTTCTATCGATGAGCTTCGATGGGACCCCCGCCCCGCAGCCTCCGGCCTCGGCCGTCGTCTTCTTCGAACGACGCGAGCTGGAGCGGCTGTTGGGGCTCTACGGGCGAATGGTGGCGGCCGGCGAGTGGCGCGACTACGCCATAGACGGCTTGGCCGATGCGGCGGTTTTCTCCGTGTTCCGGCGCACTTCCGAACAGCCCCTCTACCGGATCGAGAAGCGGCCGGCGCTGGCCCGCCGCCAGGGCGCCTGGGCCGTGTTCGGCCAGGGCGGCGTCGTCCTGCGCCGCGGTCACGAGCTGGAGCAGGTGCTCAAGATGTTCGAGGCCCGGCGCTTCCGCGTCGTCGACTGACCCGCCTCACACGAGGTCCTGGAGCACCAGGCTGACCATGAACCGCTCCGCCCCGCGCTGGAGTTCGAATTCGAGCCGGGTGCCCGGCTCCTCGCTGAGGAACCAGTCGAACTCGGCTAGGTCGCGCGGCGTGGCGACGGTCGGGAGCCGGTCGCCCGCCTCCACCCCGGCCCGGTCCGCGGGCGAGGCGGTCAGCACGCTCTTCACCACGGCCGCCCCATCCTCGAAACGCGTCTCGAGCCCGGCGCGGTTGTAGCGGAACGGCTCGTCGAAGGCGGCGTTGGGCTTCAGCCACAGGGCGCCGCCGGCCGGATCGGTCGCCAGGGTGAAGCGCCGCAGCACGTCCATGCCGAGCACGCCGTCGCCGGCGTCGCCGGGCGGGTTGAACGGATCGGTGAGCTGCACCACCGGCTGCTTGAGCTGGACCGGCCCGAGCTGAAGCGACCTGGCCCGCACCAGGCGCACGGCGAAGGGGTTGAGCAGGCCCTGGCCCTCGATCGGGGTCCAGCGCTTGTAGCGCTCGAAGAGGCGGTTGAATCCCACGTACTCGCCGCTCAACAGCACCGAGCCGGCGCCGCCGGTGTCCACCAACAGGTCCATCGGCCGGCCATCCAGCCGCGCGCGGACCACCAGGCGCCCGTCGCGGGGCCGGGCGGGATCGCGGACCAGCGGCAGGCGGACGAAGCCGGCGCGGTCGGGCGCGCGGGCGCCGTAGAGGCGGAATTCCTGGGCGGCGAAATCGATCTCGCTGTTGACGGCGGTGAACAGGCCCGCGGGCAGGATTCCGGCGAAGCCGCCGCCCACGTCGCCGCCGACGAACCGCACCGCCCCCCGCTGACGAAGCGCGCCGGCCACCACCACCTCCTGCGCCACATAGGCAGGAGCCGTGCGCCGGCCGGTGGCGCCCTGCAGCTCGGTGTCGTCGAGCCGCGCGAGCTTGAGCTGGCTGGCGAGGTCGGGGTCGATCACCGCCGCATTGGATCCGGTGTCGATGATGAACCGATAGGGGCCCTGACCCTGCAGGAGGACCGGCGTCCAGGGCCGGTTGGCGGCGAGATACAGCCGACCGACGAGCGGGGGCTGGCCGCCGCTTGCCGGCGGCGCGGCCGAAGTAGTCTGGGCCGCGGCCGGCGTCAGTGCGCCGAGCGCGGGCAAGGCCGCCAGAAGACTGCGACGCGACAACATCGGCGCGCCTCTCCCTATTCCGCCCTAATGTGGAGCCTCACGGACGGAAAGCGAAGACCCCCTCGACGAAAGACGCGCACGAAAAAGCCCCGGCGCCGAGGACGCCGGGGCTCGCGGTTTCGCGCTTGGCTGTCTGCGTCAGCGGCGGTTGCCGAGGAACTGCAGCAGGAATTGGAACAGGTTGATGAAGTTGATGTAGAGGCTGAGCGCGCCGTAGTTGGTGGCGACGCCCATGGCCGTCTGATCCCCGCCCATCTGATAGTAGGACATCTTCAGGTTCTGGGTGTCGTAGGCGATCAGGCCCGAGAAGATCAGCACGCCGAGCGCGCTGATGATCATGCTGAAGCCCGGCGGGTGCCAGAAGATCCCGACCAGCGAGGCCAGGACCAGGCCCCACACGCCCATGATCAGGAAGCTGCCGAAGCCGCTCAGGTCCTTCTTGGTCGTGTAGCCGACCAGGGACAGGGCGCCGAAGGCGCTGGCGGTGATCAGGAAGGTCAGGGCGATCGAGGAGCCGGTGTAGGCCAGCAGCCAGACGCCGAGGCCCGCGCCGATCAGCGAGACCACGGTCCAGTAGAGGAAGCCCGAGGAGCGCGGGCTCGGGTTGCGCATGAACATGGCCCCGATGAGGACCACGAGCGGGGCGAACCGGATCACCGTGCCGAGCGCGGTGAAGCCCGCGAGCCGCCCGTCCGGCGTGACCACGTAGAGAAGCCGGGTGACCGGCGCGTACTCCGCCGTCAGCCAGGCGAGGACCGCCGACAGCAGGAGGCCCAGCGCCAGCTTGTTGTAGACACCCAGCATGAACGCGCGCAGCCCGGCGTCGACCGACATGTCGGCGCGTTCCGCCGGGATCGTGCGCGCATAACCGCGATTGTAGTCGCTCATAGCGAAGAATCCTTGGCCGATCCCCCTAGGTTTCGAGGGACCTGCACAGGATATTGGCGATGTGCGAGGGCCTTGCAAGGCCGAGCCGGCCTCCGCGCGCCGATTATCGGCGGACGGGGTCAGACGGCGACGCGGTTCCTCAGCATGTGCTCGAAGTAGGCGACGGTTTTCTGGAGGCCGTCGCGGAGCTGGACGGCGGGTTCCCAGTCGAGGGTGCGTCGGGCGAGGGCGATGTCGGGCCGGCGCTGCTTGGGATCGTCGGCGGGCAGCGGC
>Ga0164243_10004180_pt1 | contig 22750 bp, 13 predicted proteins | sample OricompcompostOP_FD_108781 | JGI IMG/M metagenome (GOLD analysis project Ga0164243, IMG submission 108781) | Organic Plus compost microbial communities from Emeryville, California, USA - Original compost - Organic plus compost (OP) | ecosystem: Engineered > Solid waste > Mixed feedstock >...
ACGCTGCTCTTGCCGCTGCTCGCCCTCGTGGTCGGGGCCAGCCGCGCCTCGGCGCTCGCCGTGCTCGGGATCGGCGGCCTCGCCGCGGCGCTCGTCGTGATCGCCGGGGGCGTGCTCGGGCTCGTCGTGCCGCGCAAGCGGTGGTCCCACGACGCCGCGCTCGCGCGCTGGGTCGGCACGCGCAAGCGCGAGCTCGCGTCGGATCTGCTGTCCTCGGTCGAGCTCGCCGGCGCTCCGGACCGCGCGGGCGCGCCGTCCCCCGAGCTCGTCGACGCGCTGCTCGCCGCCACGCGCGCTCGCGTCGAGAACCTCGAGCCGCGCGCGCTGCTGCCCGCCCGCGAGCTCCAGCTCGCCCGGCGATGGATGCTCGCGGCCGTCGTCGCGAACGCCGTGGTGCTCGTGGCCGCGCCGGGAACGGTCGCGCACGGCTGGCGCCGCCTGGTGGGCTCGCCCGGGGCCACGGGGGCCAGCGCGCGCATGTCGGAGGTGCCGCTCGTCGGCGATCTCGAGATCGTGCTCACGTTCCCCGCGTACTCGCGGCGACCGCCGCTGCCCCTGCCCTCGTCGTCCGGCGACGTCCGCGGCCTGCCCGGCACCCAGGTCGAGCTGCGCGCGCGGGTGCTCGTCCCCGCCGATCGCGTGGAGATCCTCGTCGGGGCGGAAGGCACCGAGCCGCCGACGACCGTGCCCGTCGCGCTCTCCGGCGATCAGATCACCGCGCAGCTCACGATCGAGAAGTCCACGCGCTACCGGTTCGCCGTGCGCGCGCCGTCGGGGCTGCGCTCGATCGAGGCGATCCCGCGCACCATCGAGGCCGAGCCGGATCACGCACCAGGCGTGGAGCTGATGGCGCCGGCGGACACGCTCGACGTCACGAACCTGCGCCGCGTCGAGCTCGCGTACGTGCTCGAGGACGACTTCGGCGTGACGTCGGCCGAGCTCGTGTGGGAGAGCGGCCGCGAGCGCGGCAAGAAGCCGATCGCGCTCACGCCCGGCGCGCGCGCCCAGGGCAAGGTGCTGTGGGATCTGACCGAGCTCACCGTGCCGAGCGGCGGCGAGGTCCGCTACTGGATCGAGGCCAAGGACAACGACACCGTCGGCGGCCCGAACATCGGCCGCTCGCGCGAGCTCCGGCTCAAGGTCACGAGCCCACGCGAGCGTCACGAGGAGACGCTCGGTCGTCACCAGGAGCTCGCCGAGAAGGTGCTGCGCAACCTCGGCCTCCGGCTCACGCTGCCGGAGGACGAGCCCGCGCCACGCGAGGAGGTCGCGCGCCAGCTGCGCGAGGCCGTGGTCGAGCTCGGCTCGATCACCGCCGCCTACGAGAAGGATCCCCACGCCTCCGATGCGCTGCGCAAGGCGCTCGCCCAGATGCGCGAGCGGCTCGACAAGCTCGCGACCGCCGAGCACAAGCTGTTGCCCGCGTTCCGCGCGCAGCCCACGAAGCACGGCGCGCGGCTCGCCGCGCTCGATCCGAGGATCGTCGCCGAGCTCGAGGACGACGCGATCCTGCTCTCCGACTGGCTCGATCGCGAGCGCATGGAGGGCATGCTCGACCTCACCGACGAGATCGCCGCGCACCAGAAGCGGCTCGCCGAGCTGCTCGCCGAGTACGAGAAGACGAAGGATCCGCGCCTGCTCGACGAGATCGAGCGCGAGATGAAGGCGCTCGAGCGGGCGTACGCCGAGCTCGAGAAGCTGCGCCGCGGGATGCCCGAGGACGTGCTCGACCAGTACGTGAACCGGACCGCGCTCCAGGCGGAGCAGGGAGAGAGCTGCCTGCAGGAGGTCCGCGCGCTGCTCCACGCGGGCGAGACCGCGAAGGCGCAGGAGAAGCTCGCGCGCTGCCGGGCGCAGCACGATCGCTCGGCGTCCGCGCTCGAGGGCTCGCTCGCGGGGCTGCGCGGCGACAAGTTCACGGAGGAGCAGCGCAAGCTCGACGAGGTCATGAACGAGCTCGAGGACGTCGCGCGCGACCAGGACGACATCGCGGCCGAGGCGAACCGGATCTTCGAGTCGTACGCCGAGAAGGCCGACGAGCTCGCGAAGGATCACCGGCGCGAGGCGAGCACGAAGGTCGCCGGGCTCGTCGACAAGCTCCGCAAGCGCCTCGGCGAGCTGAACCAGAACGGCCTCACGCCGTTCGCGAAGGAGGAGCTCGACATCGTCGAGCGTCGGCTCGCGGACGTCGAGACGATGATCGCGGACGGCGATCTCGCCGAGGCGCTCGCGATGGCGCGGCAGGCGAAGACCAGCCTCGACACGATCGCGAGCGAGCTCGACGCGGCGCTCGACGACGATCCGCGGGGCAAGTGGGCGGCCGCGACGCAGGACGCGATCGACGGCCTCGAGCGCGCGATCCCGGTCGCGCGCGAGCTGATCGAGGAGCTGCAGGCGCTGTCGCCGCGGCCGGATCAGATCATGTCGGGCGACGACCAGCGCGCGATCGAGCGGCTGCGCCGCCGGCAGGCGATGAACCGCGCGCGCGCGCAGCGGCTCGCCGAGCGCACCAAGCAGCTCGGGCCGGACCTCCCGGGCGACACCGGGGCCGAGCTCGGCAAGAAGCTCGGCGGCGCGCTCGACCAGATGCGCGGCGCGGAGGACCGCATGAAGGCCAAGGATCCCTCGGGTGCGCGCGAGGCCGCCCGCGCGGCCGCCGACGCCCTCGCGAAGGCGCGCGATCGTGCGCGCCGCGCCGCGCGCCAGGCCCAGGAGGGCACGACGACCGACAACGAGCCGATCCGCATCCCCGGCGCCGACGAGTACCGCGCGCCCGAGCGGTTCCGCGAGGATCTGCTGGAGGCGATGAAGAAGAAGGGCACGTCGGGCCCGGGTGGATACGACGAGATGATCAAGCGCTACTACGAGGAGCTCATCAAGTGAGGGTGAGCCGGCTCGCACTCCTCGCCCTGCTCGCCCTGGTCGCGTGCCTGTTCGCGTCGCCCGCGAGCGCGCGCCGCGACCGCACGGTCACCGGCGACGTGATCAAGGCGGCTCGCTACCTCCAGAGCTCGCGGCTCGCCGACGCGCGGGCGCTGCTCGCGGAGCTGGAGAAGCGCGCGGGCGACGCAGCCGAGGTGCGATGGTTGCGCGCCGAGCTCGCGTTCCAGACCGGTGACTACGCCGGCGCGATCAAGCTCCTCGACAAGCTCCCCGACGACGCCGTCGACGGGCTCGTCGGGACCACGCGCAAGCTCGCCGCTTCGACGCTGTCGGTCACCGAGGGCTTCGCCGAGACGGTGTCGCCGAAGGGGCGCTTCGTGATCCGCTACGAGCCGGGCCCCGACGCCACGATCGCCTCGCTCGCGGGCGAGGTGCTCGACGCCGCGTGGGAGGCCATCGGAGCGGACCTCGGCATGACGCCCGCCGATCCGATCCGCGTCGAGCTGCTCGGAGCCCCCGCCGATCTCGCGAAGCTGTCGCCGCTCACCGAGGCCGAGATCGAGACCACGGGCACGATCGCGCTGTCCAAGTACAACAAGCTCATGGTCGTCTCGCCGCGCGCGACGATCTTCGGCTATCCGTGGATGGACACGCTCGCCCACGAGTACACGCACCTCGTGGTGTCGCGGATCGCGCACGACGCGGTGCCGGTGTGGCTGCAAGAAGGCATCGCGCGCTTCGAGCAGACGCGGTGGCGGCGGCCTCCCGAGGTCGCGCTGTCGGCCAGCGAGCAAGCGCTGCTCGCGAGCGCGCTCAAGAAGGGCCGGCTGATCTCGTTCGACGACATGCACCCGTCGATGGCGAAGCTGCCGAGCCAGGAGGCCGCGGCGCTCGCGTACGCCGAGGTCTACACGCTGGTGGGGTGGATGCACGAGCGGATCGGGTACAAGGGGATCCAGGCCGCGCTCGTCGCGCAGCGCGACGGCAAGAGCGCGCGGCGCGCGGTCGCCGAGGCGCTGGGGATGTCGTGGAGCGCGCTCGAGAAGCAGTGGCAGAAGCACCTGCGGAGCGAGCGCGCGGAGCGGACGGCGCACCCTGCCCGGCAGGGCAAGCCGATCCGGTTCGCCAAGGGCGGCGTGGACTCCGAGAACGTCGGGCTCGAGCAGGTCGGCGCCCGCGCCCGGAAGCACGCGCGGCTCGCGGGGATGCTGAGGGCGCGTGGCATGCTCGACGCGGCCGCGATCGAGTACGAGAAAGCGCTCGCGGCGGGTGGACCGGATCCCTTCGTCGCAGGCAAGCTCGCGCGCACCCTCGTGGAGCTCGGACGACACGACCGCGCGATCGAGCTCGCGACGCCGCTCGCGGCCGCGGACGACGGCGACGCCGTGGCGGCCGTGACGCTTGGCATGGCGCGCTCGGCGAGGCATGAATGGCAGCAGGCCGCGGACGCCTACGAACAAGCCTTGCGCATCAGCCCCTTCGATCCGAAGACCCGCTGCGGGCTTGCTGAAGCGTACGGTCACCTGAACGACCCTCGGGCCGCTCGCGAGAAGCGCGCTTGTGACGAGCTGAAGAGATGAAGCCGAGCCGACCCACCCCCGTCACCGAGCTGACGCCCGTCCACCACGATCCCGAGCAGCACCCGCTCGCGAACGAGGACATCACGATGGTGAACCCGATCGTCGGTCCGGGCGTCGGTCCGGGCGTCGGTCCGGGCGTCGGTCCGGGCGTCAGCCCTGGCGCCGGTGCGGGAGCCGACGCCACAGCCGGCGCGCGCTCGGACCTCGACGCGGTCGCCGAGCTCGCCGCGGCGCACCGCGAGATCCTCGCGCAGATCGAGAAGCGGATCATCGGCCAGCGCCGCGTCGTCGACCAGCTGCTCGTCGCCCTGTTCGCGCGCGGCCACACGCTGTTCGTCGGCGTGCCAGGGCTCGCGAAGACGCTCCTCATCTCCACGCTCGCCGAGACGCTCAACCTCTCGTTCCAGCGCATCCAGTTCACGCCGGATCTCATGCCGGCGGACATCACCGGCACCGAGATCCTCGAGGAGGACCACGCGACCGGGCGCCGCACGTTCCGCTTCATCAAGGGGCCGGTGTTCGCGAACCTCGTGCTCGCCGACGAGATCAACCGCACGCCGCCCAAGACGCAGGCGGCGCTCCTGCAGTCGATGCAGGAGTACAAGGTCACCGCCGGCGGCACCACGCACGATCTGCCGCTGCCGTTCCTCGTGTTCGCGACGCAGAACCCGATCGAGCAGGAGGGCACGTATCCGTTGCCCGAGGCGCAGCTCGACCGGTTCATGTTCCAGGTCGACGTCGACTATCCGACCGAGGCCGAGGAGGAGGAGATCGTCCGCCAGCAGACGAGCGATCACCGCCCCGAGCTCACGCGCGTGCTGTCACCGCAGCGGATCCTCCAGCTCCAGGAGCTCGTCCGGCGCGTGCCGGCCGCCGACCACGTCGTGAAGTACGCGGTGGCGCTCGCCCGCGCGACCCGCCCGACGTCGCCGAACGCGCCGCCGTTCATCCGCGAGACGGTGTCATGGGGAGCGGGCCCGCGCGCGTCGCAGTTCCTCGTGCTCGCCGCGAAGGCGCGCGCGATCCTCGACGGCCGGTTCGCGGTCGCGGTCGAGGACGTCGCCGCGCTCGCCCGCCCGACCCTGCAGCACCGCCTCATCCTGAGCTACCGCGCCGAGGCCGAAGGCATCCGCGCCGGTGAGCTCGTGGACCGCCTGCTCTCGTACATCACGCCCTGACGAGAACCCCCGTGGCTGGGCTCCCCGAGAAGATCGACCCCGTCCAGCTCGCGCGCCTCGGCAGCCTGCCGATCAAGGCGCGCGTGATCGTCGAGGGAGCGCTCTCGGGCCTGCACCGCGCGTCGTTGCGTGGCTCGTCCGTGGAGTTCGCCGAGCACAAGGAGTACTCGCCGGGCGACGATCTCCGCCACCTCGACTGGAAGACGTACGCGAAGAAGGACCGCTACTACGTCAAGCAGTTCGAGCAGGAGTCGCAGCTCACGATCTACCTCGTGCTCGACAGCTCGGGCTCGATGGCGTTCCGCGGCGGTGGAGCGCTGTCCAAGCTCGAGTACGCGGGGCTGTCGCTCGCCGCGTTCGCGTACCTCGCGATCCAGCAGCAGGACAAGGTCGGGCTCGTCGCGAGCGGCGGTCGCAGGCCCGGCGCAGGGCGCGCGCGCAGCGCTACCGGAGGGGGCGCGGAGGTGGAGCGCGACGTCGAGGTCCTCGTACCGCCGCGCGCGCGGACCACGCACCTCCACGACTTGCTCGCCGTGCTCGACACCGTGATCACGCGAGGCGGCGCGGGTGACGAGAGCCCCGCCTCGGCGCTCGGGCGGATCGCCGAGATGTCGCGCAGGAAGCGCGCGCTGATCCTCCTCGCCTCGGATCTGTTCGACGCGAGCGAGGACACGCTGCGCGCGCTCGTGCAGCTGCGCGCCCAGCGCCACGACGTCTCGGTGCTCCACGTCCTCGATCCCCACGAGCTGACGTTCCCGTACGACGGGCTGACCCGGTTCGAGGCGCTCGAGTCCGAGCACGCGATGCTGGTCAACCCGGGTGCGATCCAGCGCGACTACCTCGACCGGATGAACGAGTTCCTCGCCCGGTGCAAGCGAACGCTCGACGGCGCCGGCGTCGACTACCACCTCGCGAGCACCGAGAGGCCGCTCGAGGCGACGTTGCTCGACCTGCTCGTCGCACGCTCGCGGCTCGGCGCGGCCCCCGCCCGGAGGACGTGAGTGGGGTTCCTCGCGCCGCTCATGCTCGTCGGCCTGCTCGGCCTCGCGGTCCCGATCGCGATCCACCTGATCGGACGCAGCCGCGCCAAGGTCGTGAAGTTCGCCGCGATGGAGTTCCTGTTCGCGACCCAGCGCAAGACCGCCCGCAGCCTGCGTCTGCGCGAGCGCCTGCTCCTGCTCGTGCGCATCGTCGCGTGCGCCGCGGTCGCGCTCGCGCTCGCGAAGCCGTTCACCTCGTGCGAGCGCAAGGGCCCGCGGGTGACGCGGGGGCCACAGGCGGCCGTGCTCGTGATCGACGACTCGTTCGCGACGCGCTACCTCGTCGACGGTACGCCGTGGATCGCGAGCGCGAGCGCCGAGGCGCGCCGGATCGTGCGCCAGCTCGGACCCGAGGCCGAGATCGCGATCGTGCGCACCTCCGAGGGCGCCGACCACCCGAGCGAGCTCACGCGCGATCACCTGCGGCTCAGCGATCAGCTGCTGGCGCTGCAGCCCACTGGCCGCCCCGCGGACACCACGCGCGCGCTCACCCGCGCGGCGCAGCTCCTCGCCGCGTCGAGCCACGCGCGTCGCACCGTGTACCTGATCTCGCTCGTCGCGAAGTCCGGGCTCCACCCGGACACCCCGCCGTGGAGCGAGGACGGCCCCGAGCTCGTCGTCGTCGATCTGCGGCCCGACGAGATGCCGAACCACGCGGTCACCGGGCTCACCGTGGACGCCGCCCCCGCCGCCGGCTCGCGCGGGCTCGCGTTCGATGCCGAGGTCGCCAACTTCAGCGACGAGCCGGCCAAACCCGAGGTGCTCCTGTCGATCGACGACCGCGTCGTCGCGCGCGGCACCATCGAGCTCGGGCCGGGCGAGCGACGCACCAAGCGCTTCGTCGCCGCGCTGCCCGCGGGCGCGCGCACGGCCGACGCCTCGGTCTCGCTCGCCAAAGACGCGCTCGCGATCGACGATCGCCGGTGGGTCCGCGCCTCGCTCCGCGATCAGGTGCGCGTGCTGCTCGTCGACGGTGACCCGCGCACGGTGCGGCACGACGACGAGCTGTTCTACCTCGAGGCAGCCTTGCGCCCGGGCGATCGCGCCGACAGCGGGACCGAGGTCCGGATGATCACGGCCGAGGAGCTCGCCGGCATCGACCCGCGGGCGCGCGGCACGGCGGGCGCGATCGACCTCGGCGACTTCGACGTCGTCGTGCTCGCGAACGTCCCCGCGCTGCCGACCGAGCGCGTGAACGTGCTCGCGCAGTGGGTGCGCGACGGTGGCGGCATCCTGGTCGCGCCCGGCGATCACGTCGATCCCGCGGCGTACGACCGCACGATGCTGCCGCTGTTGCCACAGAGCCTGCGCGATCCGATCGACACGACGTGGGGGGCGCAGGCGGCCGACCGCGACAGCCGCGCCCTTCGCCTCGTGAAATGGGAGGCCGATCACCCGATCTTCGCGCCGTTCTCCAAGACCGCTCCCGAGCTCGCCGACGCGAAGTTCTACAAGATCGCGCTGCTCGGCCCGACGACGGACACCGCGGATCGCAAGGTGCTCGCGCGCTTCACCAACGGCGCGGCGGCGCTCGTCGAGGCCTCGATCGGCGCCGGGCGCACCCTGCTGTTCACGTCGACGCTCGACCGCGACTGGAACGATCTCCCGATCCACCCCGGCTACCTGCCGCTGGTCCAGCAGGCGGTGCGCCACCTCGCGCGCAAGCACGCCTCGTTCACCGAGTCCGATCACCTCGTCGGCGCCTCGGTCGCGCTCCCCGCGCTGGAGTTCAAGAAGCTCGAGGTCCGCGGCCCCGAGGGCATCGGCACGACGTTCGAGGGCGACCGGATCGCGGGCCGGTCGACCGTTCGCTTCGGCCGGACGGACGTCCCCGGCATCTATCGCGTGTTCGCGACCGATCAGACGGGCGCCGCCCTCGAGCGCGACGAGCTCGGGTTCGTCGTGAACCTCGACCCGCGCGGCTCGGATCTGACGCCGGCGGCGGCGTCCGACCTCCCGTCGTCGGGCACGGGACAGGACGGGACGCCCGCCGACGACTCGCGGCGCGTCGAGCTGTGGCACGCCCTCGCGGCCCTCTTGCTCGTGCTGCTACTCGCCGAGAGCCTGCTGGTTCAGCGCTGAGCGCCGGCTACTTGCACTTGGCCGGCAGCTTCTTCGTCATCTCGGCGACCTCGGGGTGCGCCGCCGCGAGCTCGTACTTCGTCACACCCTCCTGCACCTGCTTGATCGCGTACGGGCACACGTACTTCGCGTCCTTGCCCTCGACCTCGACGATCATGGCGCCGAGGTCCACGAAGCACGCCTTCATCAGCTCGGCGCGCTTGCCTTTGGCCCACTCGGTGTCGAGCTTCACGAGCTCCTCGAGCGTCGACCGGCACTCGAACGGCAGCCTCGTCTTCTTCGCGGCGATGTTCGCTGCCACCTCCGCGAGCCCCTTCTTCACGCCCTCGGCCAGCTCGGCCTCCTTGCACAGCGTCTCCGCCTTGGCGACCTCCTCGCCGCCCGCCTGCTTGGCCGCGTCCTTGAGCTCGAAGCACGCCTTGAAGTCGTTCGTGCCGGTGTCGCGCGCCTTGGTCACCGCCTCGGTCGCCGACGTCAGCTTGCCCGCGTTCATCGTCGAGCACGCCTTCGCGAACTCCGGCACGGCCTTGCCGAGCTCGGCGCCCATCTCGCCGCTGCACCGGTACCCGGCGCGCTGGAGGTCCTCTCCCTGGAGCTTGGAGGGTGCCTCGGCGAGCACCTTCAGGCACTCGGTCTTGAACGTCGCGTCTCCGTAGTACTCCGCTCCGAGCGTGCAGTCGTCCCACGCGTCCTTCCACTTGCCCTCGGCGATCGCCTTGGTGACGGACTTCGCCCGGCGCTTACCGATCGCGGCGTCCTTGCACGCCTGCATCGCCTCGCACGAGCCGGCCTTCGCGCACTTCGCGGCCTCGTTGAACTCGTCGGGCTCCTTCGACTTGGCCGCCGAGCACGCCTTCATGAAGCGGTCCTTGTCGCCCTTCTCGCCGCGACACTTCGCCTCCATCTCGTAGATCTGCTCGCACTCGTTGTCACCACCACACCCGATCGCCAGCGCGCTCACGGTGGTGATCGAGGCAGCCCACAGGAACCCAGAACGCCGTTTCAGCTTCATCGGCCCTGCGTATCACGACCGGATCGCGCTCGTCACGGTGCTCGCCAGGGGCGAGCGGCCGAGATCACGGCGGCTCGCTACACGCGCCCGGCGAGGCGCTCGGCGAGCGTGCGATGGTCGACACAGCCGACCGTCGCGCGGGACGGCGCCGGGCGGCTCGCCTGGTTCGCGGCGTGCGCGCGCTTCATCGCGCGGACGCGCGCGGCGGCCTCGCCCACGCGGCGCCGGAACTCGCTGTCGCGCTCGGCCTCGCGGACCAACGCTGCCTCCGCCGCGGCCTGGTGCTGCTCGTCCCGGCACAGGAGGAGCGCGTCGCAGCCGGCGCGGATCGCGCCGACGGCCGCGACGTCGGCGCCCATGTGGTCGGCGATCGCCTTCATGTCGAGGTCGTCGCTGACGATCACGCCCTGGTACCCGAGCCGCTCGCGCAGCAGGCCCGTGATCACCTCGCGCGACAGGGTGGCCGGGCGGGTCGCGTCGAGCGCGGCGAACACGACGTGCGCGGTCATCAGCATCGGCAACCCGGCGGCGGCGGCGCGCCGGAACGGGGCGAGCTCGACGGTCTCGAGCCGCTCCCACGGGTGATCGATGCGCGGGAGCTCGAGGTGGCTGTCGGTCGCGGTGTCGCCGTGGCCGGGGAAGTGCTTGCCACACGCGAGCACGCCGGCGGCGTCGAGGCCGCGCGCGAACGCGAGCGCCCGCCGGCTGACGGTCTCGGGATCCGTGCCGAACGCGCGATCGCCGATGATCGGGTTGTCCGGGTTGGTGTGGACGTCGAGCACCGGCGCGAAGTCGATGTCGAACCCGAGGGCGCGCAGCTCGCGGCCCATCGCGGTCCCGACCTCCTCGGCGAGCACCGCGTCGTCGGGCGCACCGAACGCGTCGTGCGACCGCATCGCCGGCCACCGCGTCGCGGGCTCGCGGATCCGCTGCACCACCCCACCCTCCTGATCGACGGCGATCAGCGCAGGCGTGCCATCCGGTGCGGTGCGGTGCAGCTCGGCGGTGAGCGCGGCGAGCGCGTCGAGATCGATCACCTCGTGCGCGGCGCCGGCGGCCGCGACGGTCTCGATCACGAGGTTGCGCTTGAACAGGATCGTGACCCCGACGCGCCCTGCGTCGAGACGCGCGCGCAGCTGCGCCGGCACGGTGGTGGAGGCAAACCCGATCCACAGGAGTTGACCGACGTCGTCGCGCACGTGCGAACGGTAGCTCACGAACGTGAGGGCATCCAGGATCCGGCGCGCCTCCGCGGCGGCCGGGCCGAGGTCACGGGGAGCCCCCGACGACGTGGGCCGTCGGCGGTGACGCGCGAGCGCAGCGCACGCGAACCGTCATCGTCCGGTCGGCGGACGATGTGCTCACGACCGGGCGGGCGCGCGAACGGTTCGGCGCGCGAACGGCCCGCGTTCGAGATCGAGCCGACGAGCCTGCGACCGCGGCCTCTCTGCGTCAGCGTGGGAACGACTGGCCCTCACCGGCGAGCTCGAGCCGCTGCGCCGAGCCGCTCGGCGTGTAGACGACGACCGTGCGCACCGTCGGGAACCTGAGCGCGAGCACGATCTCCTTGCGCGCGTCGCCGTCGAGATCGAGCACGCCGAGCACGTCGAGGAACACCGTCCACTTCGGATCGACCGGTTTGCCGGGCTCGGGCGGGAGCACGAGCCGCACGTCGTAGAGCTGGAACGTGGGCGTGCAGCCCGCGCCCGCTGTCGGTGCCGCGGACCACTCCGTCGTCGGGCTCCGGCCACCGTCGAGCAGGCTCGCGAGCGGGAACACCTCACTGGCCCCGTCCCCGTCGATATCGACCGCGAGCCCATCACCCGCGAGGCACGCGCCTCCGGTCGCGAACTGGGGCGTGTCGGGCAGGTCGAAGTCCGGGCGCGAGATCTCGGCGATCGCGAGCCCACACCCGGCGAGCGCGGCCTTGCACGCAGGCTGCTCGACACGCTGGCCCGATCCGGCGTCGGTCGTGCACGGCAGCGCTCCGACGTACGCCCCGGCGGCGACCGACTGCGGCAACCCCACGTCGGCCACGCCGACGGTATCGAACACTCCCGCCTGCGCGCCGTCGACGCCGAGCACCACGAACCGGGGCACGCTCCCGCGCTCGACGCTGCTGGTCACCTCGGATGCCTCGTCGGTCCACGTCACGGTGCGCATCACGAGCGGGGCGATCGCCGGGCGACCTGCCGCGGCCTGAGGACACATCTCGCCGACCACGATCTGCCGACCACTGGCCGCCGCCGGTGGTCGGGGGGGCGTGCGCACCACCCCACCGGGCTCGTCCGCGGGACCGTCTGGCCGGACGGCGGGTCCACAGCTCACCGCGAGCACGAGCCAGGCAACGCGAAGCCGCGCGAGACGGTCAGTAGTCATCGACATGCACCATAACCTCCGGAATCTAGACGCGCCCGCCTCGTGAGTTCGTTGCCTCGCGCGTTTGACCCGGTGGAAACAGCCTGTCTATAGTCCGCGGCCTAGCCGCGGTCGCCTCGAATGCCAAAAACCAACGTACTTCCCATGCCTTATCATCGCTCACTGGCGAGCTTCCTGGCACCCGCCGCCGTCGGGATCACGCTGCTGTCATCGGCGGTCGCGGAGGCTCAGATCTCGCCGGGCATGACTCCCGGCATGGGTGGGCCGCAACAGCCCGCCGGCGAGACCAAGAAGGAAGGTGTCGCCGAGGCCGCGCCGAAGACACCGGGGCTGCTGCCGACGACGCCGGCGCTGCCGCCGCCGAAGGGTCGCCGCAAGCAGTGGAAGCTGCTCGAGCTCGACGGCTACTTCCGGCTACGCACCGACTGGTACAAGAACTTCCACCTCGGCTTCCTCGATCGCGCGCTCAATGGCAGCGATCTCGGCGGAGCGCCGTTCCCTCGCGCGCTCGGGTGCACGGCGGATCCGGTCTTCGATCCGCCCTGCGAGAACCTGTCGAGCGCGAACATGCGGCTGCGCCTCGAGCCGACGATCAACCTCAGCGAGGGGACGTCGATCCACATCCAGGCGGATGTCCTCGACAACCTCGTCCTCGGCTCGACGCCGATCGATCAGCGGTTCGGCACGTACAACGACCTCGCGGTTCCCCCGCTCGGCCCGTTCGGCGACACGCAGGCTCCTCCTCAGGAGGGCGTCAACAGCGATCGCGACTCGATCGTGATCAAGCGCGCGTGGGCCGAGGTCTCGCTGCCGCTCGGCATCTTGAAGGCGGGCCGCATGCCCAACCACTGGGGCATGGGCATCTACTACAACGCCGGCGGCTACGACCCGATCTCGGGCCTGTACGACTACGAAGCGGACTACGGCGACACCGTCGATCGCGTCAGCTTCTCGACCATCATCCCCGGCACGAACCTGCGCGCGATGGTCGCGACGGACTGGGCGTCGACGCGCCCGGTCTCGTACCAGTCGAACCTCGACCTGGGCCGCAACGGGCACCCGTGGGACCTCGACGATGGCGACGATCGCAACAGCTGGATCGGCGTGATCTCGCGCCTCGACTCGCCGCAGGAGTTCCAGGACATCGTCGACCGCGGCGACGTCGCGTTCAACTACGGCGTGTACTTCGAGTACAAGACGCAGGCCTGGGACTACGACGTCAGCTCGACGACGCCCGACACCGCCGTCGACCCGTTCTCGCGCTACGTCCCGCGCGATCTCAAGATCTACTCGCCGGACCTCTGGCTGAAGCTCGGCTACGGCCCGTGGACGATCGAGGGAGAGTTCATCGCGCAGCTCGGCTCGATCGACCGCCTCGATGACCTCGGCCGCAGCTCCGGCGCGGACATCCGCAAGTTCGGTGGCACCGGCCGCGTGTCGTGGCGGGGCATGGGCGGCAAGCTCCGGCTCGGTCTCGAGAGCGGCGCCGCGTCGGGCGACCAGTGGGACAACACCCCGCAGGGCAACACGCACATCGCGTTCGCGAACCTGCTGGGCGTGTGCCCGTCGGGGATGGCGTGCCCGGTGGACGGCACGCTCTCGCAGTTCATCTTCAACCGCGAGTACAAGATCGACATGATCCTGTTCCGGCACCTGATCGGTGCCGTGACGAACGCCGGCTACGTCAAGCCGTTCCTCCAGTACGACCTGACCAAGTCGATCGCCGTTCGGGCCGCGAACATCACGTCGTTCGCGCTGCGCCCGATCGCCACGCCGGGGAACGCGACCTGGTACGGCACCGAGTTCGACGCGGACCTGTCGTACCGCAGCAACGGCCTCACGGTCGGCATCGCGTACGGCGTGCTGTTCCCGTTCGCCGCCCTCGGCCACGGCGGCACGACAGACGACGACGTGATCCCCGGCTACGGCACGGATCCCGACACCGGCCAGCGCAACACCGGCAGCGCGAGCACCGCGCACACGATCCAGGCCCGCCTAATCCTCGGGTTCTGAATCACAGCACGTCGAGCGCGGCCGCGAGCCGGTCGATCGCCACGAGCTCCATGCCGTGGTGGTCGTCGAGCTGGCGGTGGTTCTGCACCGGCACGAGCGCGCGACAGAACCCCAGGCGGGACGCCTCGGCGAGGCGCTGATCGCACAGGGGCACCGCGCGGATCTCGCCGGCGAGCCCGACCTCGCCGAACACGACGGTCTTCGCATCGACGGCGCGCCCGCGCGCACTCGACGCGATCGCACACGCGACGCCGAGATCGATCGCCGGCTCGCCGAGCCGGAGGCCACCCGCGACGTTGACGAACACGTCGCGATCGAGGACGTCGCAGCCCGCTCGCTGCGCGAGCACGGCGAGCAGGAGCGACACGCGGTTGCCGTCGACGCCCGCGGCGGTCCGCCGCCCGACGCCCGCGCTCGCCGGCGCGACCAGCGCCTGGATCTCGACGAGCAGCGGCCGTACGCCGTCCGCCGACGCGACGACGACAGAGCCCGGGGCACCGACCGGACGCTCGGCCAGGAGGTGGGCGGACGGGTTCGGCACCTCGGCCATGCCCGCGCCGCGCATCTCGAACACGCCGATCTCCTGCGTCGATCCGAACCGGTTCTTGTGCGCGCGCAAGATCCGATACGGGCCGCCGTCGCCCTCGAGCTGCAGCACCACGTCCACGAGGTGCTCGAGCGTCTTGGGGCCTGCGATCCCGCCGTCCTTGGTCACGTGACCGACGACGATCGTCGGCACGCCGGACGTCTTCGCGTACTGCATCAGGCGACCGGCACACTCGCGGACCTGCGCGAGGGAGCCCGGGATCGAGTCGAGCGCGGGGGTGTACACAGTCTGGATCGAGTCGACGGCGAGGATCGCGGCCTTGCACGCGGTCGCGTGCGCGAGGATGCGCTCGATGTCGGTCTCGGCGACGACCTGCAGGTTGGCGCTCGTCGCCCCGACGCGGCGGGCGCGCAGCGCGGTCTGGGCGACCGACTCCTCGCCGGTCGCGTAGAGCACCGGGCCCGCGCGCCCCGTCGAGAGACGCACGGCCTCGGCGAGCGCGGACAGCGCCTGCACGAGCAGCGTGGACTTGCCGACGCCGGGATCGCCGCCGAGCAGCACGAGGCTCCCCGCGACGAGCCCACCCCCGAGCACCCGATCGAGCTCGCCGATCCCGGTGCGAGCACGATCTCTCGCCCCGACCTCGACGACCTCGGCGATCGCCACCGGCGCCTGCCCATCCGCGACGCCCGCGGCGCTCGCGCGCGCCGGGCCCTGTGCCTCGAGCTCCTCGACGAGCGAGTTCCACTCCTGGCACGCCGGGCACCGGCCGAGCCACTTGCTCTCGACGTGGCCGCACGCCTGACAGCGATGGATGCTGCGCGGCGCCTTGACCGCCCGGACCTTGGCCATGGCCCGTCGTAGCAAACCCATCTGACGACCGCGGACGCACGCGGCAACGGGCCGAACACCGCCCGTGCCGTCGATGCACGTCGCCGCACCTCGGGCGCCGCGCGTGACGTTTCGGCGCCGAGACGAGGAGCACGCCGCCTTCGCCCGTCAGCTCATGCGACGGCGCACGGCGACCTGCTTGGCGCGCAGCCGCTCCGCCATCTCGGCACGCCCGAGGGCCTCGGCGCGCGCGGCACCGACGCCGAGCCAGCGGACGGCATGACTGAACGCCCCCGCGGCCAAAAACGCGCGGCTCGCCGAAAGCGCGACCGCGACGTCGCCCTGGTCTTCCTGGTGGCGCCGCTCGAACAGCGCCGTGGCCGCATCGGTCAGCCCGGCGGTGACGTAGAAGTCGGCGAGCCCATCCCGGACCGCCGCGATCCGGCGCACGCCGTGCGGGATCTGCGACAGCGCGTCCGCATACGCCGCGACGAAGTCCTCGTACACGCGGACCGTGCGCGTCATGTCGTCCCGACCGAGCGCGACCATGAGCTCGAGAAACTGCGCGTAGCAGACGTACGAATCGATCGGGCAGCGCAGCACCTGCACGACCTGCTCGAAGTCGAGCTGCTCGCGCTCGAGAGTCGCCGCCGCCAGCACCGCCGCCTCGACCGCGAAGGTCGTGTCTCCGAACCGTACGCGCGCGACCGCGAGGCCTTGCTCTCGGATCACGGCCTGCACGCGCTCGGAGCGCGCGACGTGCTCGGTCAGCCGATCCCAGTCGAGGAAGCGGTTGTCCGGCGGCAGCGCAGGGACCGTGAAGTCCGGGGTGAAGTGATCCTCCCAGCTCGCACCTCCGGCCGTGAGTGCCTCCTTCGCGGCGGCGCTCTCCTCGGCAGTCAGCCAGCTGATTCGCATCCCTCGAGCGTACCACCCGGCCACGCGCGCGCCCAATCGGGCCCCCAGGCCGCGGGTGCCCTCCGATCCCGGCGCGTCGGCTACTTCTTCTTCGCGGCCGACTTGGCGGGCTTGCGGGCGGGCTTCTTCGCCGTCGAGCTCACCGTCCCTCCCAGCGCGCCGATCTCCTCCTCGATACGCTGCTGGGCGGCAGGATCCTTGCCCTTGTTGAGCTCGAGGTACTTGTTGAAGGCCTCGATCGCCTTGTCGTTGTAGTGGTTCTGCTTGTAGACGAAGCCGAGATCGAACCACGCATCCGCGTTCCCCGGATCGAGGCTCACCGCCTTCTCGTAGGCGACCTGCGCCTCGTCGTACATCTCCTTGCGGCGGTAGCTCGTGCCGAGGTTGAACGCGAACGTCGGATCCGACGGCGCGAGCTCGGTCGCCTTCTTGTACGCCTTCTGGGCGTCGTCGACGCGCTTGGCGTGCGTGTAGGCGACGCCGAGGTTGTTCCAGTACTGCGCCTCGTCGGGGGCGAGCTTCGTCGCCATCTCGAGGTCCGCGATCGCGCCGGGGAGGTCGCCCTTCTTGCGGCGGACCGCGCCCAGGTTGCCGCGGATCTCGGCGTCCTTCGGCGCGAGCTTGGACGCGGTGACGAGCGCCTCGACCGCCTTGTCCACCTGGTTGTTGCGGTAGTAGGCCATCCCGAGGTTGGCCCACAGGACCTTGTCCTTCTTGATGACCGCGGTCGCGTTCTCGTACGCGGCGACCGCCTTCGCCATGTCGCCCTTGGCCTTGTACAGGTTACCGAGCGAGGACCACGCCATGCCGTGGCGGGGGTTCGCGGCGACCGCCTTCTCGAGCGCGGCGATCGCCTCGTCCGACTTGCCCTGCTGCTTGTAGGCGAGGCCTTGCTTGTAATGGGCGTCGGCACCGTCCGCGGTGGCGACGGCCGGCACCGCGATCAGGGCGCCGAGAGCGAACAGGATCCGGGCGAGCGAGCGCATGCGTCCTCCTGACGGCGATCGTACACCATGTGCCGGGACGCGCTGGCGCGGTTACGAGCGGGACACGGCCGGCGAGGCGCCCGCAGGCTCGGCGGGCGGAGCGACCGTTGCCGCGGCCGTCCGCTCGCTGCTCGGCGGGACGTCGAGCTCGAGCTCCGCGAGCGCCTCGCCGCTCGCGGCGACGTCCTGGGAGAGCTCGTCGAGCTGGCGGGTCGCCGTGGTGCACGTCACACGCGCCGCCTCGAGGCCCGTGGCGGCGAGCTGGAACTTCTCGAGCGTGGTGACGTGGTTGTGCATGCGCGCGACGAGCCGCTCGCGCCCCTGGCGGATGTGGTCGCGGTAGCGCAGCTGGTCGGCGAGCGCCGCGCGCGCGGCCTGGTACTGGCTCCGGGCCTCGGCGTCGCTCGTCGCGGCGATCCGGCGGTCGATGTCCTCCATGCGCGCGACCACCTCGGCCTCCCCCGCCGCCGTGAGCTCGACCGCGGCGCTCTTGGTCGCGACCGCGAGCGTCGTGAGCACGCCATCACGCACGAGCAGCATGCCAGGGTCGCCCTCGGACAGCTTGTGCTTGGCCGTCGACCAGATCGCGATCGCCCGCGCACACAGCTCGCGGACCTCGGGATCGAGGGTCCCGGGGAGCTGCCTCGCCGCCGCGTGCACCGGGTCGAGTGACATCACCAGGTGACGTGGCACCATCGCGAGCACACCGACGATGCCCGCCGCCGCGGCGGCCGTCCCACTCGTGATCCAGGTGGGCCACGCGGCGGTCTCGCGCGCCCCCGTGATCCGGAGGGCGCACCACATCGCGACCAGCAGCGAGCCGGCGCCGACGACAGTGCCCAGCACTCCCCGCACGCCGCGGGGCCCACCGTACGCGAGGCCGAGCCCGAGCACCGCCGCGGATGCCGCGAGCAGGCCCCAGGTCGGCGTCAACACGAACAGCGGGAGCACCGCGAGGCTCGCCGCGAGCATCCGCCCGCCCCATCGCCCGTGCGCGAAGGCGGCGCCGGCGGCGATGCCGAGCAGCGCACCCGCGAGCGGCGCGAACGGGGTCAGCGGATGTAGCGCCAGACCGAGGAGCAGCGCGCCCAGGGTCATGCCGAGGGCCGCCTTGTGAAACGACGCGTGATCGTCGAACCGGATGTCCATGAAGGGCTCCAACGCGTCACGGTCCGCTTCGATCTTCCGAAAACGAAGAGGGCCCGGTCTCCCGGGCCCTCTCGCGATCGGCAGCGTCTGCCGACCGGAATATCGTGGGGACTAGAAGGTCACCCGGAAGCCCAGCTGCACCGCGCGCGGCGCCTGGATCACGTTGACGATGTTGCCGTTGTTGCCGCCCGTGTTGTTGAAGTTCCGGTTCTTCACGGGCGTCTGGTTGAGCTCCTGACCGGTGATGCCATCGACGGTCTTGATGTGGCGGAGATCCTCGAAGTCGCCACCGATGATCGGGTTGACGAAGTCGTAGGTGTAGTTCTCGTCGACGTTGAGCTGCTCCTGCGAGTTGAACAGGTTGAACACGTTGACGAACGCCTCGATCATCGTGGTCTTGTTCACGCGGTAGCCGTACGAGACGCGGGCGTCGACCTGCGTCGTGAACGGCGAGCGCTCGTTCGCGCCGCGCTTGAGCAGGTACGACTCGCCGTTGCCGTAGATCGGGTGCGCGCCGAGCACGTTGTGCGCGATACCCGACTGACCGCGGAAGCTACCGCCGAGGACGACCTGGCCGGCCTTCTTGAGATCGAACGCGTAGAACCCGTCGATCTTGACGTTGTGCGGCCGGTCGAGACCCATCGGGCCGTAGCGGTTCGCCATCAGCGCCGGCAGGTCGTACATCGACGTCAGGTTCGGGTCGAGCTGGCCGGTCTCCGTCGAGAACAGGCCCGGGAAGTTACCCTTCGACCGCGAGTACGTGTACGACGCGATGACGAGCGACTGCTTCGTCGGGCGCTGCGTCGCGACGAACTGGAGCGCGTCGTAGCTGCGCACCGGCTTCTCGAGCTTGCCGACCGCCTTCAGGCTGTCCGCGCGGCCCTGGTACACGTGACCGAGCGCGACCTCCTGCGGATCCGACGACATCATCAGCCGCTGCGCCTCGGCCTCGAGCTTCGCGGCCTCGTCCGAGAAGTCGAAGCCCGGGTTCGTGATCAGGTACGTGTTGCCGCCGTCGACCGAGATGTCCTCGATGACGACCGGCAGCGCGCGGTGGATGTAGTTCGCGCCGAGCTTGAAGTTCGGCATGAACTCGTACTCCGCGCCGAGGATGATCTCGTCCGTACGCTGGCCACGCAGGCCCGGCGAGACGTACTCGTACCCACCGCCGAGGACGGCCTGCAGCACGCGGTCGCTGCACTGGTCGAGGCGGCCCACGATGTCGTTACCGCTCTGCCCCGCCATGTGGTCGACGTTGCAGTTCGGGTCATAGGCACCCGACGTCGGCGTGAGGCGGCTCGGGTTGACGGCCGTGAAGCCCGTGATCTCGCCACCCATCGCGCGGACGTTGATGTCCATCGGCACGTTCTCGTAGAAGAGACCGTAGTGGCCGAAGATCTTCGACTTACCCTCGCGGGTCGGGTCGTAGATGAAGCCGATGCGCGGCGCGAGCAGGTTGTCGAGCCGGTAGGCCTCCTCGGGGACGACCTCGCCCTCGGGCGTGAGCTGCCCCTGGAGCGCCTCGGCGACGTAGCCGATCTGCTGCTCCCAGCGCAGGCCGAGGTTCAGGGTCAGGTTCGGCATCACCTGCCAGCTGTCCTGGATGAACGCCGCGATGCTGCGGTTGTTCGTGTCCGCGCGGACGCCCTCGCCGCGGGCGCAGATCGCGAGGTTGTTCGCGCACAGCACCTGGCCGGGCTCGAGCTGCACGCTCCCCGGATCCATCGCCTCCTCGGGCGTCAGGTTGCGCACGCGCTCGTAGAACTCGCGGATCTGCCACGAGCCGGGCTGGCCCGCCGCCGAGTCCGCCGAGTTGCGGCGGTACAGGGCGCCACCGCTGTAGCGGTTGAACGCGTCGTACGTCGCGAGCTCGAGGTCCGCGCCGACCTTGAACACGTGGTAGCCGGCGGCCTTCACGCGCTGCGTGAGCGACAGCGCGGCCGAGGTGCGCGTGTTGGTGCGGCTCTCGAGGAACGACAGGCCCTGCTCGCCGTACTGGAGCACCGGGCAGTTCACGATGTTCGGATACGGATCGTTGGGACCGCCGTCCTGGCAGGCGGCGATCCGGTCGGCGCCCTCGAGGTCGGCGAAGTCGTAGAGCGAGCGGTTGTAGTTGTAATAGACGAACGGGACGTTCTGCGACGCGTCCCACGGCTGCTCGTCGGAGAAGCCGTGGTGGTAGCCGACGACGGCGTCGACCTGCGTCTTGCCCTCGTTGAACTTCGAGGTCCACTTCGCCGAGAGGTCGTACGCGCCGTCCTCGTACCGGTAGCGCGTCTGCTCCGGGTTGCGGACGATGCCGAAGACGTCCTCGGCGCTGCGCGGGTTACCGAACGCGGAGATCTGGAACTGGTTGTTCTGATCGATCGCGCCGTTGATCTTCGCGGTGAAGAAGTAGGTCTTGAAGTCGCGCGGGATGTCCGACGACGACAGCTGCTCGGTCCGGTTGAACCCGTTCTCGTCGACGTCGGGCACGCCGTCCTGATCCTCATCGATCAGGGTCGAGACGCGACGCTGGGTCGTGCTCGCCGAGAACGACGGGTTGAACCCGACGTGGAACCACAGCTTGTCCTTGATGATCGGACCACCGACCTCGGCGCCGATGTCGTAGCGGTAGTCGAGGTCGGTCTGCGACGAGATCGCGCCGCCCTGGCGAGCGACGCCCTTGGCCTCGGAGATCAGCGCGCCGGGCTGGAAGTAGCCGAACACCGAGCCGTGGAACTCGTTCGAGCCCTGCTTGGTGACGACGTTCACGATACCGCCGGTGGCGCGGCCGAACTCGGCGTTGTAGCCACCGGTGATGATCTCGGTCTCCTGGATGAACTCGTTCGGGAGGTTCGACGAGATGCCGCCGTAGGCGGTGTCCGTCGTGTTGATACCCTCGACGATGTACGTGTTCTCGGCGGAGGTCGCGCCGTTGAAGGAGTAGCCGTAGTTGTCGCTCTGCGAGCCGGCCGCCGAGCCGAGCACCGCACCGAACGTACGACCGACCGGGATGTTCCGGGTGTAGTCGTCGGTCAGGGTCATACCGGTCTTGGTCGAGCCCTGGTCGACGATCGGAGCGGAGCCCGAGATCTCGATGACCTCGCCCTTCGGCTTGCCGGCCGACGCGCTCGAGTCGACCGTCACGTTGACGACGGCCTCCTTACCGAGCTGGATCAGCACGTTGCCGCGCGAGAACGTCGCGTCGTTGTAGTAGACGGTCAGCGTGTAGACGCCGGGAGGCAGCGAGGTGATGAAGTACTGACCGCCGTCCTCCGTGATCGCGACCTGCTCGCCGACGAGCGAGGGCGAGGTCGCGACGACCGTCGCACCGATCGCCGCCTCGCCGGTCGCCTTGTCGCGGATGACACCGCGGAGGCTACCGACGGTGGCGCTGCCTTGCGCGTGCGCGGTGGGAAGCTCGACGAGCGAGCCGCCGCCCACCACGAGAGCAGCCGCCATGACTGACTGGATGATCTTCTTCATGGTGTGTGCGTCCCCTTCCTACAGACACTGCACCGTGTCGTCGACAGCGTCCACGACGGTGAAATTGACCACGCGGTCCGCGGCCTGGGTGTAGACGTTGCCGAGGACGTCCTCGATGGTCGCGCCCGCCTTGAGGGTGAACGTGTAGTCACCCGGGTCGAGCGGAGCGGTCGTCGGGATGACGATGGCGCACGACGTCGAGCCCGCCGCGCAGCCCGACGCGATCGGCGTGCCCGCCGCGGCGCCACCGGAGAACTCGACCTCGGCGGCCTCGATCGAGGCAGGGTCCATGCTCTGGTTGAAGACGAGCGCGACGTAGGTCGTCGACGCCGGCGTGCTCTTCGTGAACGTGCCGTTGTTCGCCGGGGACGTTCCGGTGAGCGCGATCGGCTGGGTCCGGAACGTGATCGTCGTGGCCTCACCGTGCGTGTACGTCACGCCGTGCGCGTCGTCGATCGTCGCGCCCGCGTTGAGCGTGAACGTGTACTCGGTGTCCGGCTGGTAATGACCGCCGAAGATGATGTCGCCGCCGCTGAATTGCCGCGTCGCGAGCACGAAGCCGTCCGGCGTCGGGTTGATCGAGAACTCGGACGCGTCGAGCGAGGTGTCGTCGATGACGTTGCTGAACACGACCATCGGCTTGCGCAGCGCCGCGACGGTGTCGCCGTCGGTCGGCAGGATCTG
>Ga0164243_10004182_pt1 | contig 22746 bp, 25 predicted proteins | sample OricompcompostOP_FD_108781 | JGI IMG/M metagenome (GOLD analysis project Ga0164243, IMG submission 108781) | Organic Plus compost microbial communities from Emeryville, California, USA - Original compost - Organic plus compost (OP) | ecosystem: Engineered > Solid waste > Mixed feedstock >...
CGAGCACCCGGCGCGAGGAGTAGGAGCGGCCGTCGCGGTCACGGTGGACCTCGAAGGACACCGGCTGACGTGGATCGCCCGGCCGCAGGAAGGTCGCGTGCAGCGAGTGAGCCGTCCGGTCGTCCGCGACCGTGGCCGCGGCGGCCAGGATGCCCTGGCCCACGACCTGGCCCCCATACATCCCACCTCGGGCATCGGAGCGGTTCTGAGCGACGAACACGTCGTCCCCCATGCTCTGGACAGCAAGCAGCTCGAGCAGGGTGGTCACGGGCACCGTCTGGGCATCGGTCAGGTTCTGGGTCATGTCGCTCCGCGTCGTCGTCAGTCGGTCATGGTCGATCCAAGAGGACTGCCGCCCGTCTGGCAAGACCGTCAGGTGGAGCGCTCGACCTGGCGGATCTCGCCGACCAGCTCCTCGAGGACGTCCTCGAGCATGATGACGCCCTGGATGACACCCTGCTCATCGGCCACGCGCGCCATGTGCGAGCCGCGCGCCTGCATCGTGCGCAGCGCCTCGTACAGGCCCGAGCCGCTCGACACCGTGGCCAGTGGTCGCAGCCACTTGTCGGCGATGCGCTCGAGCCGGGCGGCGTCGTCGGTCTCGAGCACGTCCTTGATGTGCAGGTAGCCGGTCATCTCACCGAGCTCGTCGACCACCGGGAACCGCGAGAAGCCCGTGCGGGCGCAGGCGTCCTCGACGTCGACCGGGGTGGCGTGCGGCGGGATGGTGACCAGGCCCTCGCTGGGCAACAGCACCTGGGCCACGGTGCCCTCGTTGAAGTCGAGCGCGCCCGAGACGAGCCCGTACTCGTTCTCGTCGAGCAGGCCCTCGCGACGGGACTCCTCGACGAGGCCGGCGACCTCGTCGTGCGTGTAGGTCGAGGACACCTCGTCCTTGGGCTCGATGCGGAAGGCCCGCACGATGAGGTTGGCGGTGGAGTTGAGCAGCACCACGAAGGGCTTGAGCACCGCCACCACGGCGAGCATGAACGGGCCGAGCACCAGCGCAGCCCGGTCGGGGCCGACGAGCGCGAGGTTCTTGGGCACCATCTCGCCGAGCACCACGTGCGCGAAGACCACGAGCGTCAGCGCGATCACGAAGGCGAAGGGGTGCACCAGGTCGTGCGGCACCCCCACGGCCTCGAAGACCGGCTCGAAGAGATGGGCGATCGCCGGCTCGCTGACCGCGCCGAGCAGGAGCGAGCAGATCGTGATGCCGAGCTGCGCCGCGGCCATCATCAGCGTGACGTTCTCGATCGCGCGCAGTGCCATCTTGGCCGCACGCGAGCCGGCGGCCGCGCGCGGCTCGAGCTGCGTGCGGCGGGCGGAGATCAGGGCGAACTCGGCGGCCACGAACAGGGCGTTGAGCGCCAGCAGGACGACCGTCAGCAGGATGCCGAACCAGCTGTTCACGAGGCCTCCCCGTCCGCCGCCGGGGCGTCGACGGTGAGGGAGACCCGGTCGACACGACGGCCCTCCATCCGCTCGACGGTCAGGTGGACCGTGAGCGGCACGGGATCGTCCTCGTCGTCATCGGGGGTCGGATCGACGCTGAGGGTGACCACGTCGCCACGTTCGGCGATGCGTCCGAGCTCGGCGTGCACAAGGCCGGCGATGGTCTCGTAGTCCTCGTGCTCGGGCAGGGACACCCCGGTCTGCTCGAGCACCTCGTCGGGACGCAGCAGGCCCGAGAGCGACCACGTCCCGTCGCGGCGGTGACGACTGCGCGACGAGAGCCGGTCGTGCTCGTCGGCGATGTCGCCCACGATCTCCTCGACCAGGTCCTCGAGCGTCACGACGCCGTCCGTTCCGCCGTACTCGTCGACCACCACCGCCATCTGCATGCCCTGCTCGCGCAGGAGCGACAGCAAGGGGTCGAGCTCGATGCTGTCGGGCACAGTCGTGGCCGGGGCGGCGATGTCGCTGAGCCGGGTGGTGCGGCGCTTGTCGGGCGGGACGCTGACGGCTTGCTTGACATGCACGATGCCCAGGACGTCGTCCGGGCTCTTGCCGATGACGGGGAACCGCGAGTGGCCGGTCTGGCGAGCGGCCTCGATGACGTCGAACGCCGTGTCGCGCTCCTCGAGGAACCTCACCCGGACGCGCGGAGTGCGGACGTCGGCGGCGGTGCGATCGCCGAAGGCGATGCTGCGCGCCACCAGGTCGGCCGTGTGGTCGTCGATCGCGCCCTGCACCGCGGAGCGCAGGACGAGCGAGCGCAGCTCGACCGGCGAGCGGGCCGAGCGCAGCTCCTCCTGGGGCTCGACTCCGAGGGAGCGCAAGATCATGTTGGCGAGGCCGTTGAGCGCCCGGATCGGCCAGGCCATCGCCTTGGTGAAGATGCGCTGCGGGAGCTGGGTGAGCTTGGCGGTCTGCATCGGCAGCGAGAGCGCGAAGGTCTTGGGCACGAGCTCACCGATGAGCATCGTGACGACGGTGCTGAGCACCAGGGCGATGCCGTACGACGTGACCCTGACAGCGGTTCCCTCGAGCCCGATCGACTCCAGCGGCCCCTTGACGAGGGTGCCGATCGCAGGCTCGGAGAGGTAGCCGATGGCCAGGTTGGTGATGGTGATGCCCAGCTGGGCGCCGCTGAGCTGCGTCGAGAGCGAGCGGAGCGCGACCAGGGTGCCGGCCGCGCCGGTGTCACCCTCGGCGGCTGCGCGCTCGACCGAGGCGCGGTCGATCGTGACGAAGGAGAACTCCGCCGCCACGAACACTCCGCAGGCCAGCATCAGGAGGAGGGACAGGGCGAGCAGCAACCACTCGATCATCGGGTCTCACTGGGAGGAAGGGGATCGTCCACGGTGAGAGAACTGTACCCTTGGGGCACACGATCCATCGAGCGGGAGAAACCGTGCCCACGTACCAGTACCAGTGCAACGACTGCGGCGAAGGCCTGGAGATCCACCAGAGCTTCAGCGAGGACGCCCTGACCGTCTGCCCGAAGTGCGGCGGCCACCTGCGCAAGGTGTTCAACGCCGTGGGTGTCGTCTTCAAGGGCTCTGGCTTCTACCGCAACGACAGCCGCTCCACGAGCGTCTCCTCCGACGCGGGCTCGAGCAGCTCCTCGAGCAGCTCGACATCAGCGCCGAAGGAGTCGTCCGCGAGCGCCTCGACGACCACCAAGACGTCGGGCAGCGACTCCGCCGCCTGAGTCCCCGCCGTCCCCTGTGGACGGCGACCCCCGCTCCCGCCTGGTTCCTCCTAGGGTCGGCGCATGGAGCGAGTCCAGCGTTTCGTCTTCGAGCACCGTCGGTCGCTCGCCGCCCTGTTCGCCGGCCTGGCCGTGCTGCTCGGCCTCGGCTCCCTGCGTGAGTCCCCCGCCGGCACCGAGGTCGTCGTCGCCGCACGCGACCTGCCCAGCGGCACCGTGCTCACCGCCGCCGACCTGCGCACCGCGAGCCTCCCGCCGGCGGCCGTCCCCGCCGAGGCGTCCACCGATGCACGCCGGCTCGTGGGTCGCCTGGTCGGCGCCCCCGTCCGCGAGCGCGAGATGCTCACCGACTGGCGACTGCTCGATCCGCGCGACCTCGACGCCTACGGCGAGGGCCTCGTCCTCGCCACGGTGCGGGTGGCAGCCCCTGACGAGGTCGCGATGCTCAGGGCCGGCGACGTCGTCGACGTCGTCGCGGTCGATCCCCAGGGTGAGGATGACGCCGTGGTGGTCGCTCGGGCCGCCAGCGTGGTCGCGGTCCCGCCAGCCACCGACCACGGTGTGCCGCTACAGGTCGTGGTCGGCCAGGACGAGGCCCTCGCCCTGGCCACGGCCGGCGTCACCTCACGCTTCAGCGTGCTCACCACCCCGTCGACCCCACGGTGATCCGGCTCTAGAGTCGAGGTGTCCACAACTCTTGAGGGGGAAACATGCTCAAAGGCTTCAAGGAGTTCCTGTTCCGCGGCAACCTGGTCGACCTCGCGGTCGCGGTCGCCATCGGCACTGCGTTCACCGCACTGGTCGGGGCGTTCACGACCACCATCGTCAATCCGATCCTGGCCACGATCGGCGGATCCGAAGGCGTGGGCTGGTCCTTCCAGATCTTCGACGACAACCCCAAGACCACCCTGCAGTTCGGCGACCTCATCGGTGCGCTCATCACGTTCGCCATCACCGCCGCGGTCATCTACTTCATCCTCGTCGTGCCCATGAAGAAGCTCAACGAGCTGCGCGATCGTGGCAAGGAGCCCGAGGCGCCGGCCGAGGTCACCCCCGAGGACGTGGCTCTGCTGCGAGAGATCCGCGACTTGCTGCAGCAGACCCCGCGCGCCTGAGCTCAGCCGTGGTGGGGCGGCACGTCGCGCAGCAGCTCATCATCACGCGACGTGGCGCCCGGCTCGTTCCAGCCCTCGGCGGTCTCGTCGCGGGTCGTCGAGGGCACGAGGTCGCCGAGCAGCTCTGCGGCACGTCGTCTGCGGGCGGCGCTCTCGGCCGCCGTCATGCTCGCGCGCAGGGTGGACATGAGCCCATCCTACCAAGGCGGGCGTGGGGTAGTTACTCGTCGGTAGTGGCGATCTCGTCGACCGAGGCCGTCACCAGGGGCGTGACGTCGGCGATGGAGTCGAGCACCATCGTCGGGCGGAACGGGAAGCGGTCGACGTTGGCCCGGGCCGTCGAGCCCGTCAGCACGAGGATGCTGCGCAGGCCCGCCTCGAGCCCCGAGAGCACGTCGGTGTCCATTCGGTCACCGATCATGATCGTGGTCTCGGAGTGCGCCTCGATCTGGTTGAGGGCGCTGCGCATCATCAGCGGGTTGGGCTTGCCCACGAAGTAGGGCTCGACACCCGTGGCCTTGGTGATGAGCGCCGCGACCGAGCCCGTCGCGGGCAACGAGCCCGTGGGAGACGGACCGGTGGGGTCAGGGTTCGTGGCGATGAACCGGGCACCGTTCTCGATCAGCTGGATGGCCCGCGTGATGGCCTCGAAGGAGTAGGTGCGCGTCTCGCCGAGCACGACGTACTCGGGGTCGCGGGCCGTCATGACGTAGCCGACGTTGTGCAGCGCGGTGGTCAGTCCGGCCTCGCCGATGACGTAGGCGGTGCCATCGGGCCGCTGCTCGCTCAGGAACTTCGCCGTGGCCAGCGCCGACGTCCAGATCGCCGACTCGGGCACGTCGATGCCGGCCGCGTGCAGCCGGGCGCGCAGGTCACGCGGGGTGTAGATCGAGTTGTTCGTGAGCACTAGGAACTTCAGTCCGCTCTGGGTGAGCGCGGCGATGAACTCACCAGCCCCGGGGATCGCCCTGTCCTCGTGGACCAGCACGCCGTCCATGTCGGTGAGCCACGCCTCGATCGGTCTGTTCATGACTCCATTGTGGCCCGTCGTGCCCGAACGCGATGCTCGATCGCGGCGCCCCGGAGCGACATGTCAGGATGGTGCCGCTGGACATGTCGCCCCCGTAGCTCAGGGGATAGAGCATCGGTTTCCTAAACCGTGTGTCGCAGGTTCGAATCCTGCCGGGGGCACTTCGTCCTGGTCGTCCCGTGTCGGCTACGCCGCGGGACGCAGAATCCGAGGGCCTGGGAGGCATCGCGACCATGCTCCCGCCCCGCGGCGACCAGGCAGTCGGTACATTCATCCAATGATGGGTTTGGCTGGGTACGAGATCGCCCTGCTCGTGCCGGCAGTGCTGGTGATCGGCACGCACCTGGCCGGAGTGACGTTCGTCCTCAGCCGCGTGATCTTCTCGCGCGTCGGCAGCCGGAGCTTCACACCCCAGTAGTCAGCCCTCCCCCGCCGAGACGCTCCGTGATGCGGATGGCTCGCGGCGAGGCTAGCGTGATCGCTGCCATGGTCAGGCTACGTCGTGTGTCGTCCCGCTCCCCGGGATGGTCGCGCGTCCGTCACGGTCGTGGGTTCCGCTACCTCGACGAGCAAGGCCTGCCCCTGCTCGAGATCGACGTCGACCGGTGCAAGCGGCTGGTCATCCCGCCCGCGTGGCGCGAGGTCTGGATCTGTCCGGTCGAGAACGGTCACCTCCAGGCGGTCGGCACCGACGACGCCGGCCGCCGCCAGTACCTGTACCACCCTGACTGGCGCGTACGGCGGGACCTCGAGAAGTTCGCCCACATGGAGCGCTTCGCCCAGCGACTGGTCGCGCACCGCGGGGACGCCCGGCGCGACCTGGGCGGTGACGAGCCGACCCTCGAGCGGGTGGCGGCGGCGGCCTTCAGCCTGCTCGACCTCGGCATCTTCCGGATCGGCTCGGACCGCTATGCCGAGGAGAACGGCAGCTACGGCCTCACCACGATCGAGAAGTCGCACGTCACTGCCCACGGCCGCGGGCTCGACTTCGCCTACGCCGCCAAGTCCGGCCAGCAGCTCGCCGTCACCGTGCGCGACCAAAGGGTCGTCGACCTCCTGACCATCCTGCGCCGCCGACGCGCAGGGGGCGACCGGCTGCTCGCGTACCGCTCCGGTCGGCAATGGCACGACCTGACGGCCGACGACGTCAACACCTACGTCAAGCAGCACCTCGGTGACGACTTCACGGCCAAGGACTTCCGCACCTGGCGTGGCACCGTCGTCGCCTCGCTCTCGCTCGCCCGCAGCAGCGCCAGCACCCCAGCCGCACGCCGACGGGCCGTCACCGCGGCGATGCGCGATGTTGCCGAGCATCTGGGCAACACTCCCGCGGTGGCGAGGTCGGCCTACGTCGACCCACGCGTCGTCGACCTCTTCGAGGACGGCGTCACCGTCGACGCCTCGCACCGGCGTGTGTCGCCGGGAGCACCCGTCAGTCGCAGGCTGGAGCGCCAGGTTCTGCGGATGCTGCGTCGGGCCTGACTCGGCTCAGAGCGCCGACTCGATCGCGCGCCAGAAGGTCGGGTAGGCGTAGATCGTGTTGCGCAGGGTCGCCAGCGGCACCTCGGCGCGGACGGCCACCGCGAGCGCCGACAACGTCTCGCCGCCGGTCGGACCCACGCTCGTGGCGCCCACCAGCACGTCGCGGTCGTCGTCGACGATGAGCTTCAGCAGACCCTCGTTGCCCGGTCCGTGGACGAACCCCCGACTGCTCGCGTCGATCGAGGTGGAGCCGATGCGCACCGCGATGCCGGCGTCGCGCGCCTGCTTCTCGGTCATGCCGACGGCGCCCACCTCGGGATCGGTGAAGGTGACCCGCGGGAAGCTGGTGTCGTACTCGTCCAGCGGCTCGCCGAGGATCGAGCGCGCGGCCCGCTCGGACTGGTACATCGAGACATGGGTGAACGCTCCCCGCCCGACGATGTCGCCGATGGCCCAGAGACCGTCGGTCACCCGCATCTCGTCGTCGACCTGGAGGAAGCGCGCTGTGGCGTCGACGCCGACCGCCTCCAGCCCGATGTCGTCGAGGCGCGAGCGGCGACCGGCCGCCACCAGCACCTGCTCCACCTCGAAGGTCTTGTCGCCGCAGGTGACGTGGAAGCGCTGACCGTCATGGGCCACGCCGTCGATCGTGACGCCCTCGTGCACACCGATGCCCTCGGCGCGGAAGACCTCGGCGAGCAGCGCGGACGACTCCGGCTCCTCCGGGCCGAGGATGCGAGGCCCCGCCTCGAGCACCGTGACCTCGGTGCCGAAGCGCGAGAAGGCCTGCGCCAGCTCGAGGCCGATCGCGCCACCGCCGACGACGACCATCGACGAGGGGGCCGACTCGGTCATCAGGATCTCGCGATTGGTCCAGTAGGGAGTGCCGGCGAGGCCGTCGATGGGGGGCACCCCCGCCGTGGTGCCGGTGTTGAGCACGACCCCGCGCGAGGCCTCGTAGCGCTCGCCGTCCACCTCGACGGTGCGGGCACCCACGAGGCGCCCGTGCCCGCGCACCACGCGGACACCGGCGTCGGTGAGGCGCTTGACCGCGATCTCGTCGTTCCAGTCGGTGGTGGCCTCGTCGCGGATGCGCCGGAACACGAGCGAGTAGTCCGGGTCGATCGACGAGGTGCCCGCCACGACAGCGGCCCGGCGCGTCTCGGCCACGGCATTGGCGGCGCGGATCAGCATCTTGGACGGGATGCATCCCCAGTAGGGGCACTCTCCGCCGACGAGCTCGGCCTCGACGGCGACGACGTCCAGGCCAGCGCGGGCGAGGCGTCCGGCGAGCGCTTCGCCGCCCGGTCCGGTTCCGATGATGACGATGTCGCAGCGTTGAGTGGCCATGCACTCATCCTCGCGGCTGCGGGGCGCTCACGCCACCGCTCTGTCAGGGCTCAGCCGGGCTGCCCGAGCTCGCCGACGGGGCTCGGGCTCACGTCCGGCGCGGGCTCGCCGCGATAGCGACGGATGCTGTACACCAGCAGCACCCACGCGACGACGGCCGAGGTGAAGAGGCCGAGGGCGGTGACCCAGCCGGCGGCCGGCAGATGGGGCCCGAAGTGGAAGCCGAGCACGTCGAACTCAGGAATCTCCGGGGAGGCCCACCAGAGAACGCCCAGCGCCACGAGCCACACACCGCCCAGTGCGCTCAGGGTGATGCGTGGCCAGGTCTCGACCCCGAACCGGGCGGCCTCGACCGCCTTGCGCTCGAGCGGCTCGAGCAGCCGCTGTGCCCAGGTGTAGTGCCGTGCCAGCAGCGCCATGCCCGCGACGAGCACGATCGTGCCCGGTCCCGGCAGGGGCAGCAGGGGGATGCCGATGATGACGAGGAACCAACCGAGCGCCTTCGTGCCGGCCTGTCGGAACCACCCCACGACCCGGACCCGCGCGCTCATGCACCCATGATGCCAGCATGAGCACAGCCTGTTCTCATCGCACCATCGCCACCCCCCGCTCGCGAGAGAGTTATGCCCCGCTGAGGAGAGAGTTGTGCACCTGTCGTGAGAGAGAAATGCCGCAGAAGTCTCTCGCGAGAGGTGCACAACTCTCTCGCGAGCGGGGGGTTAGAGGGAGACGAAGATGTGGACCGCTGCCTCGGTGTCGATCTCGGCCGTCTCGCCCTGACGCGCGACGATGACGCCGTCGTGCCCCTGGGACGCGAGCACGTCGTTGCCGGGCAGGACGCCGACGCGGCGCAGCACCGACATGACCTCGGTGTCCTTCTGCAGCGGCTCGCTGATGCGACGCACGACGAGGCGCAGCGGCTCGCTGGCACCGCTGACGGCCTTGGTCAACGACTCGACACCCTCGAGGAACTCGAGTCCGCCGCGGTCGTCGCCCAACTCCTCCAGCCCCGGGATCGGGTTGCCGTAGGGCGACTCGGTGGGGTTCTCGAGCAGCTGCACGAGACGACGCTCGACCTGCTCGGACATCACGTGCTCCCAGCGACAGGCCTCTTCGTGCACGAACTCGATCTCGAGACCGATGATGTCGGTCAGGAGGCGTTCGGCCAGCCGATGCTTGCGCATGACTCGGGTCGCGAGCTGCCGCCCCTTGGGCGAGAGCTCGAGGTGGCGATCGCCCTCGACTGCGAGCAGGCCGTCACGCTCCATGCGCGCGACCGTCTGGCTGACCGTCGGTCCGCTCTGATGGAGGCGTTCGGCAATGCGCGCGCGCAAGGGCACGATGCCCTCCTCCTCCAGCTCGTAGACGGTGCGGAGGTACATCTCAGTGGTGTCGATCAGGTCGCTCACACACCCATTCTGTCCCATCAGAGGTGAGCCTTATCAATCCGCACACAAATTGCCTGCGTGGCGGCCCTCGTCAGGGGGTCGGCGAGCGCGCGTCGTAGCGCAGGAACCGCGACTGCACAGCCACCGCGAGCCCCACCCCGACGATGCACGCGATGCCCCCGATGGCCATCGCGCCCCCCTCGAGAGCGAGCGCCGCGAGCGAGCCGGCGACGAAGTCACCAAGGCGCGGACCGCCCGCGACGACGACCGTGAACACCCCCTGGAGGCGCCCGCGCATCTCATCGGGTGCCGCCGTCTGCAGCACCGTGGACCGGTAGGCCGAGCTGATCATGTCGGCCGATCCGGAGAAGGCGAGCATCGTGACGCCGAGCCACAGCGCGCCCGGCAGCCCGATCACCGAGAAGCCCGCGCCGGCGACGGAGAGCCCGTACAGGGAGACGGCGACCGCGATCGCGATGCCGTGGCGATGCACCCGCGAGATCCACCCCGAGAAGCCGAACGCCACGAGCGAGCCGATGGCGGGCGCCGCCTGCAGGAGCCCAAGCGTCGAGGCCCCGCCGGCATAGATCGTCACCGCGAGGGCCGGGAAGAGCGCCCGGGGCTGGGCCAGCACCATGGCGCACAGGTCGAGGACGAAGGTCATCCGCAGGTTCGGCGAGTGCCGCAGGAAGCGCAGGCCGTCCGTGACCGATCGCAGGCCCGGTGCCCGTCCACCGCCCGACGACGGCGGCATCGAGGGCAGGCGCACGAGGGCCTGGAGCGCCGCGAGGAACGTCACCGCGTCGATCGCGTAGGCGACCTCGACACCGTGCCAGCCGATGACGACGCCCCCGATGAGCGGGCCGATCGTGAACCCGAGGTTGAACGAGGCCTGGCCCAAGGCGTTCGCCGCCGGCAGCAACGGGCCGGGCAGCAGCCGCGGCAGCATCGCCGAGCGGGCCGGGTTGTTGACCGCGAACATCACCGACTGCACCGCCACGATGACGTAGAGCAGCGCGACCGACTCGACCCCGGCGAAGGCCTGCACGACGAGCGCGAGCGAGCACAGCCACAGGCCGAGCGCCGACCAGAGCGCCACGAGGCGGCGGTCGAACGCGTCGACCAGCGCCCCGCCGTAGAGGCCGCCCAACACGAGCGGCAGCAGTCCACACAGACCCACCAGGCCAACAGCGAACGACGACTCGGTCAACACGTAGACCTGGTAGGCGATGGCGATCGTCGTCATCTGCTGCCCGAGCTGGGAGATCGTCTGGCCGAACCACAGCCGCCGGAAGGCCGGCGACTCGCGCAGCGGCCGGATGTCGGTGAGCAGGGCGCCGATCCTACGTCTCCTGCTCACCGGGAGATCATGCCATCGCCTCGCGGCGAACCTGACGGGGCCATACTGATGCCATGACCGAGCGGCGTCGCCGACACGAGCTCACCATCGAGCAGGTGCAGAGCTGGGTCGTGACGTTCCTGGTTGCGGCTGTGGCATGCTTTCCGCTCGGTGCCCTCACCGCAGCTATCGCCATGCTGCTCGATGACGGCCGCCACGGCGACGCTGTGGTCCTTCTCGTCGCCATGGCGATGCTGGGCATCGTCGCGGCCATGGCCATCCGCCTCGTGCACCACCGCTCGCCGGTCACCCCGCTGGCGCTGCTGGGGATCGTGCCCGCCGCGGCAGCGGCGATCGTCCTGCTCTGAGGCTCAGATCTGCACGTCGCCGATGAGCGGCGACCAGGCCGCACGGCGGTGCCGGGCACCCGCGCTGCGCTCCAGGGTGAAGGCATCGGGTGCCGCCACCTCGGGCCGGCCCCCGACCACCGCCCGCAGTCCCATCACCGTCAGCGCGAGGAGGACCACCAGAAGCAGCACGATCCACGATGCCCGGCCGAGGAACCCAGAGGCGAGGTGCGACAGACCGGCGATGATCGAGCCGCCGCCGACGTAGGCGGCCGACCAGGTCATCGAGCCGGCCAGCGACGCGGGGGCGAACCGACGGTAGGAGAGACCCGAGGCGCCAGCCGCCGCCGGCATGAGCGTGCGCACGATCGGCACGAGCCGCGTCAGGAAGATCGCCGAGCCGCCGCGACGGCGCACGAGCCCGGTGGCACGGTCGAAGTGCTGCTGGCCCAGGCGCTGGACCGCCCGCGACTCCCGCAACGAGTCGCCGTACCGACGCCCGAGGAGATAGCCCACGTGGTCGCCGGCGCTCGCGCCGAGCGCGACGACGATCGCGAGCGTCACCATGCCGAACGTGGACGACATCGTCGCGGCGAGGATGACGACGGCCGTCTCGCCGGGGACGAGCACGCCGAGGCCGAGGCCGGACTCGGCGAGCGCCAGGCCGAAGCCGAGCACGAGGGTGAGGGCGGTTCCCGTCATGCCACCAGCGTGAGCGCGCACGATGGCCTTCCACCGCACGCAAGATGGACGTCCCGTGAACGCTGGACGTCACCCTGTGCGACGTCAGGGGGCGAGACGCTCACGTAGCCAGGCGTCACCCTCGCGGACGAACCGGATGCGGTCGTGCAGACGATTGAGCCGGCCCTGCCAGAACTCGAACGACTCGGGCACCAGCCGGTAGCCGCCCCACGACGCCGGACGCTCGACGTCACCGTCGCCAGCGACCTGCTCGGCCTCGGCCACCAGGCGCTCGAGCTCCGCCCGATCGGCCACCACCCGCGACTGGGGCGAGGCCAGGGCACCGATCTGGGAGCCGCGTGGCCGCTGGGCGAAGTAGGCGTCCGACTCGGCCGCCGGGACCTGCGAGACGATGCCTTCGAGACGCACCTGACGCTGCAACGGGTGCCAGGGCATTGTTAGAGCCGCGTGCGGGTTGGCCGCGAGCTCGAGGCCCTTGCGTGAGTCGACGTTTGTGTAGAAGACGGCACCGCGGGTGTCGAAGCCCTTGAGCAGGACGAAGCGCAACGACGGCCTGCCATCGGTCGTGGCGGTCGCGAGCCCCACCGCGTTCGGCTCGTGCATGCCCGCCGCGACGGCGTCGTCGAGCCAGCGCACGAAGAGCGCGAACGGGTCGGAGCCGGCAGCCTCCTCGTCGAGGCCGTCGAGCTCGTACTCCTGGCGCATCCGCGAGAGCGAGTCGGGTTCCACGAGGCAAAGGTACGCGCGAGCCTGCGGGAGCTGCTCGTCGGCCGTCCGACGTCCAGACCCGCGAGGTAACAAGCCGCCGACCAGCTCATGGCCCTATGCTGTGGCCCGTGCGCAAGAGGTGGGTGACGTTGCTGGCGGGCTTCATCATCAGCCTCACCGCCGTCAGCGTCGCGATCGGCCTCACGTCCTCGGACGGCGACGACGAGGCCCCGCCCCTTTCCGGGACCCCCTCGTCCCCAGCGCCCACGACACCTGCCGCATCGGCATCGCCGACGACTCCCCCCGCGACACCGCGGCCGACCCCATCGGCCACAGCGCCCAGCTCGCCCGCTCCCGAACAGGCCGGCGCGACGGGCGCGCGGTCGAGCGGATGCGACGGGGTCGACGTCACGGCGACCGCCGCCGCGCTGCATACCTTCGGCGATGACGCCATCGACGACACCGCCTGCGCCGCGGTCGAGCTGCTGTTCACACACCGCTACTCGCGTCTGGCACTGCCGACCCGCGGCTACACGGTCGCCGACTTCGAGACGCTCGGACAGGCCCTCACTCCGAGCACCTGGACGAACACCTACCTGCCACGGGTGCGGCGGCTCGTCGCGAACCCCGACAACGTCGCGGCCCGTCGCGACCTCGGGCTTGTGCTGTTCCGCGGCACCGGCACCCCGGCAGGCGCCGCGCACGCCGCCGCGGGCAAGGGTCGGGTCTTCTACGGCCCCGCGTTCACGACCGACGGCTACGCCGAAGGCGAGGTCTGGATCAACCGACGCTGGTCGAGCGTCCGCGCCAGCGTCGACCTGACCCGGACCGCGCCACGGCTGCGCATCGACCTCGAGGCCTCGGCCGCCCTGCCGGTCTGGAACCCCGCCGCGAAGCGGGGCGAGATGCTGACCGTGCCCACGGCCGCGACGCTCTACTACAGCCTCTCGAACGACACGGACGGCGGACGGGCGCTCGTCGACTCGTGGCGCCTGACCACGGGTCGGTACTCCTACACCCCGCTCGTCAACCGGTGACGGAGCCCGGACGTCACGAGGGGCCGATCATCCCCCCGAGACGATCGGCCCCTCGTGCTGTACGTCCGTCCAACAACGTACCCGCGACTCTAGCCTATGAACTAGTCCTTTAGGACTATCTCTTGTAGCCCTCGCGGGCAGCGCCCCGGCACGGCGTGGAAGAAACCACCCGCTCGCGATGTTCCAGGTCGCATGACCACCATCGGACTCATCGGAGCAGGACACATCGGCGGACAGCTCGCGCGAGCGGCGGTCGCCCACGGATACGACGTCGTCGTCAGCAACTCGCGCGGTCCCGAGACGCTCACCGAGCTCGTCGACGAGCTCGGCCCACAGGCGCGAGCCGCCACCGCCATCGAGGCCGCCGAGGCAGCCGACCTCGCGGTCGTCACCATCCCCCTGCACGCCGTGGGCGAGGTGCCTGTCGCCCCCCCTCGCGGGCAAGGTCGTCATCGACACCAACAACTACTACCCGCAGCGCGACGGTGAGATCGCCGAGCTCGAGGACGAGTCGACGACGACCGCCGAGCTGCTGCAGGCCCACCTGCCGACCTCCAAGGTCGTGAAGGCGTTCAACCACATCGCCTCGGCCCACATCCTCGAGCACGCCGCGCCGCCCGGGTCCGACGGACGCCGCGCGCTCGCGATCGCCGGCGACGACCCCGACGCCAAGGCCCAGGTGGTCTCCTTCATCGACCAGATCGGCTTCGACTCGGTCGACCTCGGCCCGCTCGCCGAGGGATGGCGCGTCCAGCGCGACACCCCGGCCTATGTCTCGGTGCTGACGGCCGACGAGCTGCGCGCCAAGGCTGCGGAGGCACGCCGCTACCGCGACATGTGACGGCCCGGAAGAAACCACGCCGCCGAGGTGTTCCCGATCACATGACCACCATCGGATTCATCGGCTCAGGACACATCGGCGGCAACCTGGCGCGGGCGGCGGTGGCCCACGGCTACGACGTCGTGGTCAGCAACTCACGCGGCCCCGAGACCCTGGCCGAGCTGGTTCAGGAGCTGGGTCCGCAGGCCCGCGCCGCGACACCCTCGGAGGCTGCGGAGGTCGGCGACTTCGCCGTCGTCAGCGTCCCCTTCCACGCGATCAGGGCCGTGCCCGCGGAGCCGCTGCGAGGCAAGCTCGTGCTCGACCCCAACAACTACTACCCCCAGCGCGACGGCGAGATCGCCGAGCTCGAGGACGAGTCGACCACCACCTCCGAGATGCTCCAGGCGCACCTGCCGGGTGCCCACGTGGTCAAGGCGTTCAACCACATCGCCTCGGCTCACATCCTCGAGCACGCAGCACCCGCCGGGGCGCCGCGCCGCCGCGCGATCGGCATCGCCGCCGACGACTCCGAGGCCAAGGAGCGCGCCATCTCCTTCATCAACGAGATCGGCTTCGACGTGGTCGACGTCGGCCCGCTCGCCGAGGGATGGCGCGTCCAGCGCGACACCCCCGTCTGCGAACGACCACTCACCGCCGAGCAGATGCGCCCCAAGATCGCCGAGGCACGCCGCTACCGCGACATGTGAGGCTCAGCCGAGCTGCACGAGCTCGGTGAGGTCGTCGCCCGACAGCTCGTCCACCACCGCCGTCACCTCCAGCTCCCACAGGTCGACACCCGACCAGTACTGCGAGAGGAAGGCCGTGCCCGAGGCATCCTGCCCGGTGGCGATGCGCAGCAGCGAGCCGCGCGGGGCGAGCGTCGTGGCATCCACCACGTACCATGCACCGTCGATGTAGGCCTCGGCCACCGCATGGAAGTCCATCGGGCTCAGGCCGGGCGCGTACACCGAGACGAGGCGGGACGGGACGTCGAGGGCACGCAGCAGCGCGATCACGAGGTGTGCGTAGTCGCGGCACACCCCGCGACGGGCTAGGAGGGTCGCCACCGCACCGTCCGTCGGCAGGCTCGCCCCCGGGACGTAGGTGAGCCGGTCGCCCACCCACGAGCTGACCGCGTCCAGCAGGTTCTTGCCCGAGAGCCCGGCGAACTCGGCGGTGGCGGTCGGCAAGAGCGTGTCGGACTCGCAGTACCGGCTGGGACGCCGGTACTGGAGGAGGTCGATCTCCTCGACAGGAGGCGCCGTGGCCCGTCCGACGACCTCGGCCCGGTAGTCGACGGAGACGACGCCGGCCCCGCCCGTCAGCCGGTGGAGGCGGGTGCCATGGGGTCCGGCAACCTCGGTGGGAGTCAGCGTGGCACCGCCGGACGTGACCAGCAGCGACTCGGACACCAGGTCGGCACCAGCGGCCACCGCCAGGGACAGGACCAGGTCAGCCGTGTCGTAGAGCTCGAGCTCGAGGTGTGCGCCGACGCTGCGTCTCATGACGAATGATCCCACGGATCGCCGGTCGGGCGCCCGCTCAGTCCTCGTCGTAGGCGGCGAGGATGCGGTCGGCCGCGGTGGCAGCCGGCATCTCGCCCGAGAGCACGGCCTCACGCACCTCGTCGCGCACCACCGCGACCCGCGCGTTGCGGCGTAGCCGCTGGTCGAGCTCGTCGCGCACGAGCGCCCAGGTGAAGTCGAGCTGCTGGGTGGCTCGCTTCTCGGCAAGGCCCTTGTGCCCCAGGAACTCGCGGTGCCGCAGCACCCGTCGCCACACCTTCTCGATTCCGGTGCCGTCCAGCGCCGAGCAGGTGAGCACGGGTGGCACCCACGTGTTGGTGCCGGCGTAGACGAGCCTCAGCGCCCCGGCGAGCTCGCTGGCGGTGATCTCGGCCTCGCGCTCACGCTCGCCGTCCGCCTTGTTGACCGCGAGCACGTCGGCGATCTCCAGGATGCCCTTCTTGATGCCCTGCAGCTGGTCGCCAGTGCGCGCGATCGTCAGGAACAAGAAGGTGTCGACCATGCCCGCGACCGTCACCTCGGACTGGCCGACGCCGACGGTCTCGACGAGCACGACGTCGTAGCCGGCGGCCTCGAGCACCGTCATGGCCTGGTTCGTGGCCCGGGCGACACCACCGAGGGTGCCGGCGCTGGGCGACGGTCGGATGAACGCCTCAGGGCTCGCCGCGAGGGACGACATCCGGGTCTTGTCGCCGAGCACCGAGCCGCCGGTGCGGACGCTCGACGGATCGACCGCGAGCACACCGACCCGGTGGCCCGAACGCACGAGATGCATGCCGAGCGCCTCGATGAATGTCGACTTGCCGACACCGGGAACACCCGAGATGCCGACCCGCACCGCGCCACCAGCACGCGGTGCGAGCTCGGCGAGCAGCTCGCGTGAGGCGACACGATGGTCGACCCGGCTGGACTCGACAAGCGTGATGGCTTGGGAGACCTCGGCCCGGCGACCCGCGCGCACGCCCTCGACGAGCCGTGCGACGTCGGGCATCAGTGCTGAGAGCTCGTGCGCAGCTTGTCGAGCAGATTCAGCGCCGCGTCGGCGATGACAGCGCCCGGCAGGAACACCTCGGCCGCACCCATCTCCTTGAGCGTCGCGACGTCGTCGGGCGGGATGACGCCGCCGATGACGATCATGATGTCCGGGCGTCCCTGCTCGGCCAGAGCCGCCTTGAGCGCCGGGAGCAGCGTCAGGTGGCCGGCGGCGAGGGACGACACGCCGACGATGTGCACGTCGGCGTCGATCGCCTGCTGGGCGACCTCCTCGGGCGTCGAGAACAGCGGGCCGACGTCGACGTCGAAGCCCATGTCGGCGAAGGCCGTGACGATGACCTTCTGACCTCGGTCGTGGCCGTCCTGGCCCATCTTGGCCACCAGGATGCGCGGGCGGCGGCCCTCGGCCTCCTCGAAGGCCTCGGTGGCGTCGACGACCTGCTGGACGTTGCCAGCCTGGCCGGCCTCGGTGCGGTACACACCTGAAATGGTACGGATGACGGCCTGGTGGCGCCCGTAGACCTTCTCGAGCGCGTCGGAGATCTCACCGACGGTGGCCATGGCACGAGCGGCGTCGACCGCGAGGGCGAGCAGGTTGCCCTCGAGCGAGCCGTCGCTCGTCGAGCCGCGCTCGGCGCTCTTGGTGAGGGCCGCGAGGGTGCGGTCGACCTCGGCCTGGTCTCGCTCGGCGCGCAGTCGCTTGAGCTTCTCGATCTGCGAGGCGTACACGGCCTTGTTGTCGACCTTGAGCACGTCGAGGGGATCCTCGTCGCGCAGCCGGTAGGTGTTGACGCCGATGACGGCCTGCTGGCCGGAGTCGATGCGGGCCTGGGTGCGGGCCGCGGCCTCCTCGATGCGCATCTTGGGGATGCCTGCCTCGATCGCCTTCGACATGCCGCCGGCCTTCTCGACCTCTTGGATGTGGGCCCAGGCGCGGTTGGCGAGGTCGTGTGTCAGCTTCTCGACGTAGTAGGAGCCGCCCCACGCGTCGATGATGTCGGTCGTGCCCGACTCCTGCTCGATCAGGAGCTGGGTGTTGCGAGCGATGCGGGCGCTGAAGTCGGTCGGCAGTGCGATGGCCTCGTCGAGCGCGTTGGTGTGCAGCGACTGGGTGTGGCCCTGCGTCGCGGCCATCGCCTCGATCGCGGTGCGTTGGACGTTGTTGAAGACGTCCTGCGCGGTGAGCGACCAACCCGAGGTCTGGCTGTGCGTGCGCAACGACAGGCTCTTGGGGTTCTTCGGCTCGAAGTCGGCCACCAGGCGCGACCACAGGGCACGGGCTGCGCGCATCTTGGCGACCTCCATGAAGAAGTTCATGCCGATCGCCCAGAAGAAGCTCAGCCGCGGCGCGAAGGCGTCGATGTCGAGGCCCACGTCGAGGCCGGCGCGGATGTACTCGACACCGTCGGCGAGCGTGTACGCGAGCTCGAGGTCGTTCGTCGCCCCGGCCTCCTGGATGTGGTACCCGGAGATCGAGATGGAGTTGAACTTCGGCATCTTCTGCGCCGTGTACGCGAAGATGTCGGAGATGATCCGCATCGAGGGCGCCGGCGGGTAGATGTAGGTGTTGCGCACCATGAACTCTTTGAGGATGTCGTTCTGGATGGTGCCGGCGAGCTTCTCCGGCGGCACACCCTGCTCCTCGGCCGCGACGATGTAGAGGGCCAGCACGGGAAGCACGGCCCCGTTCATCGTCATCGACACGCTCATCTCGTCGAGCGGGATGCCGTCGAAGAGCTGGCGCGCGTCGTAGATCGAGTCGATGGCCACACCGGCCATGCCGACGTCGCCGACGACACGCGGGTTGTCGGAGTCGTAGCCGCGGTGGGTCGCCAGGTCGAAGGCGACCGAGAGGCCCTTCTGGCCAGCGGCGAGGTTGCGGCGGTAGAAGGCGTTGGACTCCTCGGCCGTCGAGAAGCCGGCGTACTGGCGGATCGTCCAAGGCTGGGTCGTGTACATCGCCGGGTACGGTCCGCGCAGGAAAGGCGTCAGGCCGGGCAGCGTGTCGAGGGCGTCGAGGCCCTCGAGGTCGGCTGCCGTGTACAGGCCGTTGACCGGGATGCCCTCGGGCGAGGCCCAGGGCTCGGCGCCGTCGGTGGCACGGGCGTGCGCCGTCGCGTCGGGCGCGTACGGCTCGTCGGGATCGAGCGGCAGCCCGGAGAAGCTGGTGGGGATGCTCATGCGGTGACCTCCTGGTCGAGCTGCTCACGGGTGCGGCGCAGGAACGCGAGCGCGTCGAGCCCCATGGCGGCGTTGTCGTCGGTGCCCAGGCCCGGCTTGCCTGCCACGACCACGTGGCGAGCACCGGCCTCGCGCAGTGCGGTGACGAGCTCGGTGCCCCACTCGCCGTAGGCGCCGTCGGTTCCGGCGAGGCAGACGACAGGGAGTGTGCCGGCCTCGCGGTAGGCGGCCAGCACCTCCTCGATGCCGGCCGTCGGACCCGCGGTGACGGTGTCGACACCGCCGGCGGCGAAGAGGTTGGCCGCGAAGGTGGCCCGAGCCGTGTGCGCGGAGACCGCGCCCATCGTGGCCAGGAACACCGGTGTCGCGGCGCGGGCGTCGCGCATCTGCTCGAACTCGACGCCGTAGCGGTGCACGGCGGGCGCGCCTCCGGGGTACGGACGGCGCTCGGGCAGCTCCTCGTAGAGGTTCGGGTACTCGCTGACCCCCGTGATGGCCTGGCGACGCTTGGCGATCTGCAGCCCGCGGGCGGCAACCGTCTCGGCGACCAGGGCAGCGAGCGAGCCGTCGGCGATCGTGGCGGCGAGGCCGCCGGCGGCCTCGAGGGCGCCGAAGGCGTCCCAGGCGGCACGGGCGATGTCGTCGGTGAGCTTCTCGACGGCATGGGCTCCGCCGGCCGGGTCGGTGACCGCGGCGACGTGCGACTCGCTGATCAGCAGGCTTGAGGTGTTGCGGGCGATCCGGCGGCTGAAGGCCTCCGGCAGCCCGAGCGGCTCGTCGAAGGGCATCACCGTGACGGACGTGGCGCCGCCGACGCCCGCGGCGAAAGCGGCCACCGTGGTGCGCAGCATGTTCACGTAGGGGTCGTAGGACGCCATCATCGGCCGCGATGTCACGACGTGCTGCAGCTGGGCGCGCGCCGAGGAGGTGACGCCGCTGAGCTCGGTGACACGGTTCCAGAGCCGACGGGCGGCTCGCAGCTTGGCGATCGTGGGGAACTGCTCGTCGGTCGCGGCGTAGCGGAACTCGATCAGGCCGGCGGCCTCGTCGACGCTGAAGCCGGCCTCGACGAGCGCCCGCAAGTAGGCAGCGCCGGCAGCGAGCGAGTACGCCAGCTCCTGGACGTCCGACGCACCGGCGTCGTGCACGGCGGTGCCGTCGACGACGATGCCGCGCACGCCGAGGGGCGCGGCGAGCCGGGCGACCTCGACCGCGACGGAGAGATCGGTGGCACCGCGGCCGCGGAAGGCGGCGCCGAGCGGATCGGCGCCGAGGTTCGTGCCGGGTGCGGGGGTGACGTTCTTGGCGGCCAGCACGGCCACGAGTGCCTTCGCGGCCTCGACCGGGTCGTGCGGGGCCTCGAGCACGACGGGCGCGAGGTCGAGCAGGACGTCGGTCAGGATGCCCGACAGCGCCGAGGCCGGCACACCGTCGGGTCCGACCACGAGCCAGAGCGAGTTGACCCCGTTCTCGAGGTCGGTCATGACGTGGTCGGTGGTGAGCTCGACGTCAGGATCGGTGAAGTGGGCGCGGACGTCCCATGCCTGCAGCTCTCGTGCCGCGGCGGTGCCGCGGGTGAAAGGAGCCTGGCCCGGGAGGCCGGGATCGGGCAGCGACGCGGTGAGCGAGGCGGTGCCGAGGGGCGGGACGCCGATGCCGTCGAGCGTCGTGGTGCCGATGCGGCCCCACACGTCGCTGTCGGGAGCATCGTCCGCGAGCTTGCGGGACTTGCGCAGGACGACGGCAACCGCCTGCTCCCACTCGGCGATGTCGTGCGTGACGCCCTCGGCGAGAGAGACGTCCACCTGAGGTTCAGAGGCCATAAGGGGCATCGTACGAGGGGGCGCCGCCGCTCGTCACGTGACCCCGGTCACCAGGCGCCTGGGTGGCACGGCTTCGCGCCGGAAAACTGCCCTGAGAGACTGGTCCGGTGAAGATTCCCGCAGAGCTCCTGCCGGTCGACGGACGCTTCGGCTCCGGCCCGTCGAAGGTCCGCCTCGAGGCGCTCGAGGCCCTGGCGGCCACCGGCACGTCCCTTCTGGGCACCTCGCACCGCCAGGCCCCCGTCAAGGACCTCGTCGGCAGCGTGCGCGAGGGCCTCGCGGAGCTGTTCGCCCTGCCCGACGGGTACGAGGTCGTGCTCGGCGTCGGCGGCTCCCACGCCTTCTTCGACGCCGCGACGTTCGGACTCGTGCGCGAGCGCAGCCAGCACCTCGTGCACGGCGAGTTCACCAGCAAGTTCGCCAAGGCCGTCGCGGCGGCGCCCTTCCTGGCCGACCCCGACATCCGCGAGAGCGAGCCGACCACACACCCCGTGCCGGTCGCCGTGCTGGGTGTCGACCTCTACGCCTGGGCGCACAACGAGACGTCCACGGGCGTCATGGTGCCGGTGCGGCGGGTGCAGGGAGCGGACGAAGGAGCGCTCGTCGTGGTCGACGCGACCTCCGGCGCCGGCGGGCTGCCCGTCGACGTGGCCGAGACCGACGTCTACTACTTCGCCCCGCAGAAGACCTTCGCCTCCGACGGCGGGCTCTGGGTCGCCCTGATGTCGCCCGCGGCCATCGAGCGCGCCCATCAGGTCAAGGCGTCGGGCCGGCACGTCCCGGGGTTCTTGGACCTGACGACGGCGATCGACAACTCCCGCAAGAACCAGACCTACAACACCCCGGCGCTGTCGACGCTTTTCCTGCTGGACCAGCAGGTGCGCTGGATGCTCTCGCAGGGGGGTCTCGACTGGGCGGTCCGACGCACGACCGACTCCTCGACGCGGCTCTACACCTGGGCCGAGGCGAGCGACTTCGCGACACCCTTCGTGCCCGACCCGTCCGACCGCTCGCTCGTCGTCGGCACGATCGACCTCGAGGGTGTCGACGCGAAGGCGCTGTCGGCCGTCCTGCGCGACAACGGCGTGGTCGACGTCGACGGCTACCGAGGGCTGAACCGCAATCAGCTGCGGGTCGCGATGTTCCCGGCGATCGATCCAGATGACGTCACCCTGCTCACCCGCGCCGTCGACTGGGTCGCCGCCCACCTCTGACGCCCCCCTCGCGAGAGAGTTGTGCTCAGATCATCTCCTCGCCGGCGGCGTGCTCGGCCCGGTGGTGCTCGTAGATGGACGCGTTGACGTACAGGCCCTCGACCTCGGCATCGGTCAGCTCCCGGCGCACCTTGCCGGGCACCCCGGCGACGAGTGACCGGGGCGGGATGACGACACCCTCGGTGACGAGGGCGCCCGCGGCGATCAGGCACTCGTCACCGATGCGAGCCTCGTTCATGATGATCGCGCCCATTCCGACGAGCACGTTGTCGCCGATCGTCGCCCCGTGGATGATCGCGCCGTGCCCGACCGACACCCCCTCGCCGATCGTCAGCGGCTTGCCCGCGTCGACGTGGAAGACGCAGTTGTCCTGGACGTTCGACCGGGCACCGATGACGATGGGCTCGTTGTCGGCACGCAGGACAGCACCGTAATAGACCCCGACCCCCTCCCCCAGGACGACGGAGCCGACGAGCGTCGCGTTGGGGGCCACCCAGGCGCTGTCGGCGATCTGTGGGCGACGGTCTCCGA
>Ga0164243_10004183_pt1 | contig 22743 bp, 20 predicted proteins | sample OricompcompostOP_FD_108781 | JGI IMG/M metagenome (GOLD analysis project Ga0164243, IMG submission 108781) | Organic Plus compost microbial communities from Emeryville, California, USA - Original compost - Organic plus compost (OP) | ecosystem: Engineered > Solid waste > Mixed feedstock >...
CCCGTGCTCGGCGAACAGGTCGGCGTAGAACGGAGACCGCGCGGGCAGCCCGGCGAGCTGCGTGCGGAGCATCGCGGTGACGGCGTCTCGGTCCTCAGCCGCGACGAAGCCGGGTGTGATCACTTAGAGTCCTTCCGGATGGAGTGGGTTCGCCAGTGCTCGGGACGGCGTCGGGAGAGCCCACGGCAGGGGACGTCAGTCCTCGTGGATGATGACGCCGCGGATGTTCTTGCCGTCGTTCAGGTCGCGGTAGGCGTCGTTCACCTCGTCCAGCGCGTACCTGCGGGTGATCAGCTCGTTGAGCTTGAGGTCGCCCGAGCGGTACAGCCCGAGCAGCTTGGGCACGTCGTAGAGCGGGTTGCAGTCGCCGAACAGCGCGCCGCGGATCTGCCGCTGGTAGCTGATGAGCATGCCCGCGTGCACGTGCACGGCCTTCTCGGTGGACTTGCCGACCGCGGTGATGGTGACCTTGCCGCCCTTGCCGGTCATCAGCGTGGCGGCCTGCACCATCTCCTCGGTGACCACGCCCGGGGTGAGGATGACGTGGTCGGCGAGCTGGCCCCAGGTGGTCTCGACGACGAAGTCGTGCGCCTCCTGGGCGGTGGCGAACGTGTGCGTGGCGCCGAACACCTTCGCCATGTCCCGCTTGAACTCGACCGGGTCGACGACGACGACGTTCTTCGCCCCGGCGTACCTGGCCCCCTGTACGGCGTTGCTGCCGACGCCGCCCGAGCCGAAGATCACGACGGTGTCGCCGGCGCGCACCCCGGCCGCGTACACGGCCGAGCCCCAGCCGGTCGGCACGCCGCAGCCGACCAGCGCGCCGATCTCGAACGGGATGTCGTCCGGCAGCGGGATGACCGCCCACTCCGACACCACCGCGTACTGGGAGAACGTGCCGAGCGTGCAGAAGCCGCCGAGGTCCTCCTCGCCGAGGTGGAAGCGGAAGGTGCCGTCGAGGAACATGCCGGTGCCCGCGTTGAGGCCCTTGACGCACATGTTCTGGTGGCCGGTCGAGCAGGGCCGGCAGGCGCCGCACGCCGGAATGTACGAGCAGACGACGCGGTCGCCCGGCTTGACCCGGCGCACGTCCGGGCCGACCGACTCCACCACGCCGGCGCCCTCGTGGCCGCCGACGATCGGGAACCGGACCATGGCGTCGCCCTTGGTGATGTGGTCGTCGGAGTGGCACAGGCCCGAGGCGTGGAATTTCACGCGGACCTCGTGCGCCTTCGGCTCGTCGAGCCGCAGTTCGGTGATCTCCCAGCCGATGTGGGGACCGCGGGCAATGGCGGCCCGGGTGGTGATGCTCATCGGATTCCCACTTCCCGTCGCGGTTGTGCTGCCGGCTGCGAACTCACGGCTCCGCGACCTTCATCGCCGTGACGTGGGGCAGGACCTCGGCGCCGATGAGGGCGACGTGGTCGAGGTCGTGGATGTCGTAGACGGCCAGGTAGACGGTGTCGACGCCGAGCTCGGCGAGCTCCCCGACGCGCTCGACGAGCCGCTCCGGTGCGCCGATCACCGAGTGCGCCCGGATGAACTCCGAGCCGATGATCTCGGCGCGCCGCTCGGCCTCGGCCGCGGTGGCGCCGATCGCCACCGGGATGAACGAGGAGCGGCGCGGCTCGGCCGGGTCCCGGCCGATCGCCTCGCACGCCCGGCTGAACGTGTCGAGCTGCTCGCGTAGGTCGCCGCCGAGCGCGGTGTTGTACTCGGTGGCGTATCTCGCGGCGATCGCCGGGGTGCGCCTGGGGCCGGTGCCGCCGACGAGGATGGGCGGGTGCGGCGACTGCACCGGGCGGGGCGGGTTGCGGTTCGCCTCGACGCGGTAGTGCTCGCCGTCGAAGGAGAAGCCCGCCGGGTCGCCGGTCGGGGTGCGCCACAGGCCGGTGATGATGGCGAGCTGCTCCTCCAGGCGGTCGAACCGCTCCTTGGTGGACGGGAACGGGATGCCGAACGCCCGGTGCTCGCGCTCGTACCAGCCGGTGCCGAGGCCCAGCTCGACGCGGCCGCCGCTCATCTGGTCGGCGGAGGCGACGATCGTGGCGAGCAGGCCCGGGTAGCGGAACGTGGCCGCGCCCATGAGGGCGCCGAGCCGTACCCGCTTGGTGTCCCGGGCGAGCGCGCCGATCGTCGTCCAGCAGTCGGTCGGCTGGTACTTCGGGTCGTCGGGCACCACGCCGAACAGGTGGTCGGAGCGGAAGAAGGCGTCGAAACCGGCCTCCTCGACGGCGAGCGCCAGCGCCAGGAAATCGGCGTACGTGCCGCCGTGCCGCGGCTCGACGTGCAGGCGCAGCCGCACCCCGGTGCGGTCAGCGGGTGCCACGGATCGACACCGCCTTCACGTGGGTGAAGTTCAGCACCGCGTCGGCGCTCATCGTGCGGCCGAAGCCGCTGCGCTTGTAGCCGCCGAACGGCGCGCCGATCACGCCGCCGCCGAGCGCGGCGTTCACGTGCACCTGGCCGGCCTGCAGGCCGCGCGACATGCGCACGGCGCGGCCGACGTCCGGCGTCCACACCGAGGCGACCAGGCCGTAGTCGGTGCCGTTGGCGACCTCGAGCGCCTGCGCCTCGTCGTCCACCGGGATCACCGACAGCACCGGCCCGAAGATCTCCTCCTGGGCGATGCGCATCGTCGGCCCGACGTTGTCGAACAGGGTCGGCTCGACGAAGAAGCCCTTCTCGAACTCCTCGCCCTGCGGCACGCCGCCGCCGGTGACGAGCTCGGCGCCCTCCTCCTGGCCCAGCTTGATGTAGCCGAGCACGCGCTGGTGCTGTTTGCCGTTGATCAGCGGGCCCATGCGGACCGGCTTGTGCCAGGGGCCGACGGTGACCTTCTTCATCTCCTCGGCGAGGCGGCGCACCACCTCGGCGTGGACCGACCGCTCCACCACCACGCGCGAGCCCGCGGCGCAGATCTGGCCGGTGTTGAGCGTGATGCCCGCGACGATCGCCGGGATCGCCGCGTCCAGGTCGGCGTCGGCGAAGATGACCTGCGGCGACTTGCCGCCGAGCTCCAGGTGCAGCGGGGTGAGGTTGCGCGCGCACGCCGCCATGATCAGCTCGCCGGTCTGCGGGGAGCCGGTGAAGCTCATCCGGCGCACGCCCGGGTGGGCCGGGATCGCCGCGCCCGCCTCCTGGCCGTAGCCGGTGACGACGTTCACCACGCCCGCCGGGATGCCCGCCTCCATCGCCAGCTTCGCCAGCGCCAGCGGGGTGAGCGGCGCGTCCTCGGCCGGCTTGATCACGATGGTGTTGCCGGCCGCGATCGCCGCGCCGACGTCGTTGGCGAACATCGGGCCGGGCGCGTTCCACGGGATGATGCTCCCCACCACCCCGTACGGCTCGCGCAAGGTGAGCCCGAGCACGTCCGGGCTGAGCGTCGGCATGGTGTGTCCGAGCACCTTGTCGGCCTGCCCGGCGATGAACTGGAGCATGCGCGGAATCGGCGACGGACCCCAGTGCGGGCGGCCCACCTCCTGCGACTCCAGCCGGTCGAGCTCGGCCTCGTGCCGCTGGATCAGCTCGGCCCACTTGGCGACGAGCGCGCCGCGGGCGGTGGCGTTCGTGTCCCGCCAGGCGGGGAAGGCGGCCTCGGCGGCCCGGACGGCGTTGTCCACGTCGGCGGCGGTGCCGCGCGGCACCCGGGCGAGCACCTCGCCGGTCGCCGGGTTGATCACGTCGATCGTCTCGCCGCCGACCGCCGGAACCCACTCGCCGCCGATCAGGTGCGCGTTGTCGATGATCAGCGAGTTGGTGGCCGACTCGGAGAGCGCGGTAGTCATTGGGGGTCGCTCCTCAGTGCTCGTGAATGATCACGCCGCGGATGTTCTTGCCGTCCAACATGTCCTGGTAGCCCTGGTTGACCTCGTCCAGCCGGTAGCGGCGGGTGATCAGCTCGTCGAGCTTGAGGTCGCCGGAGCGGTAGAGGCCGAGCAGCCGCGGCACGTCGTACAGCGGGTTGCAGGCGCCGAAGATCGCGCCCTGCACGCGCCGCTGGTAGCCGATGAGCATGCCGGGGTGGACGTTGATCGAGCCGTTGCCGACCGCGGTGACGGTCACCTGACCGGCCTTGCCGACGACCTCGATCGCCTTCTGGATCACCTCGTCGTGCAGCACGCCGACGGTGATGATGGCGTGGTCGGCGAGCTCGCCCCAGGTGGTCTCGCGGACGAACTCGTACGCCTCGTCGGCGGTGGCGAACGTGTGCGTGGCGCCGAACACCTTGGCCATGTCCCGCTTGAACTCGACCGGGTCGACCACGACGACGTTCTTCGCCCCGGCGTACCTGGCCCCCTGCACGGCGTTGCTGCCGACGCCGCCGGAGCCGTACACGACCACGGTCTGGCCGGCGCGCACGCCCGCGGCGTAGACGGCCGAGCCCCAGCCGGTCGGCACGCCGCAGCCGACCAGGGACGCGACGTCGAACGGGATGTCGTCCGGGATCTTGATGACGGAGAACTCGGACACCACCGCGCGCTGGGAGAACGTGCCGAGCACGCACAGCCCGCCGAGGTCCTCGCCGTCCTTGTGGAAACGGAACGTGCCATCCGGGAACTCGCCCGTGGAGGCGTTCTTGCCCGCGTCGCACAGGTTCTGCCTGGCGGTCGAACAATAACGACAGGTGCCGCACGCGGGAATGAACGAGCAGACGATATGGTCGCCCACCGCCACGCGGGTCACCGATTCGCCGACGGCCTCGACGATGCCGGCCCCCTCGTGACCGCCGACGACCGGCATCCGCATTCTCGCGTCGCCTTTTTGAATGTGGTCGTCGGAATGGCACAGCCCGGCGGCCATGAACTTGACGCGGACCTCGTTCGCCCGCGGCTCGTCCAGCTCGACGTCGGTGATCTCCCACGGCTTACCGGGTTCGCGGCAAATCGCCGCACGCGTGGTCATGCTCATTTGAGCCTCGTTTCGTGATTCGAGCGGCCAGGACGGCGGCCGCGCAGCAGAAGAATCCGAGGCGATGCCTCATGGCGGTGGGCAGCGGTGATTTCACTATGCCCCGGCGCCTCCCTGACGAGCGATATGACTTTCGCGTCGCGGAAAGCGGATGCCATGCCTCGCCTCAATCGGCTTCGGCGTGATTCGCGGTAGCGGTTCCGGGTTGGGCGAGCGGGAAGTGGCAGGCCACCTGGTGGCCGGGGAAAAGCTCGCGCATCGGCGGCGCCTGCTGTTCGCAGCGCGCCTGCGCGAGCGGGCAGCGGGTGCGGAACCGGCAGCCGGACGGCGGGTTGATCGGCGACGGCGGCTCGCCCTTGGGCGCGGCGGGCCGGCGCACCCGCCCGGTCGCCGGGTCCAGGCCCGGGATCGAGTTCAGCAGCGCCGAGGTGTACGGGTGCAGCGGCCGCCGGTACAGGTCGTCGGACGGGCCGATCTCCACCAGCTGGCCGAGGTGCATCACCGCGACCCGGTCGCTCACCTGCTTCACCAGCGCCAGGTCGTGCGAGATGAACAGGTACGACAGGCCGAGCTCGGTGCGCAGCCGTTCGAACAGGTTGAGCACCTGCGCCTGGATGAGCACGTCCAGCGAGGCCACCGCCTCGTCGCAGACGATCAGCGCCGGGTTGAGCGCGATCGCGCGGGCGATCGCGACCCGCTGGCACTGGCCGCCGGACAGCTCGTGCGGGCGGCGTTTGCCGAACACGCCCGGGTCCATGCCGACCAGGTCGAGCAGCTCGCAGACGCGTTCCCGGCGCTTGGCCGCCGAGCGCACGCCGTACCCGAGCAGCGGCTCCTCGACCAGCTCCATCACCTTCCAGCGCGGGTCGAGCGAGCCGAACGGGTCCTGGTACACCATCTGCATCTGGCGGCGCGCCTCGGTGAGCGCCCGCCGGCCGAGCTTCATCAGGTCGGTGCCGAGGAAGCGCACCTCGCCGGACTTGGGGCGGGGCGCCTGGATGACCGAGCGGGCGAGCGTGGACTTGCCCGACCCGGTCTCCCCCACCACGCCCAGCGTCTCCCCGGCGCGCATGTCGAACGAGACGTCCGACACCGCGTGCACCTTGGCGCCCTTCACCCCGCCGGGGCCGCGCACCGCGAACTCCTGCACGACGTTGCGCACCTCGAGCAGGAGCCTCTCGCCGGTGGGCCGCCGCCCGCCGGCCTCGCGCGTCATGGTCATCGTTGTGCTCCGTCCTTGACCTGCCGAACGTCCTGGGCCTGCCGGACGTCCCGGGCCTGCCGGGCGTGCGCGCCCCCGATGTGCGCGTCGCGCGCGTCCTCGCCGCCCGACGGATGCCAGCAGGCCCACCAGTGGCCGGGCTCGTGCTCGGCGAACCGCGGCGGCTCCAGGCACGCCTCGGTCGCCGAGTCGCAGCGCGGCCGGAAGGGGCAGCCGGCCGGCAGCGCGGCCGGGTCCGGCGGCTGGCCGGGGATCACCGGCAGCAGCGCGTGCGACTCGCGCTCCAGCAGCGGGATCGCGCCGAGCAGCGCCCGCGTGTACGGCATGCGCACGTTGGCGAACAGCTTCTCCGCCGTGGCGTACTCGACGGCCCGCCCGGCGTACATGACCACGACGTTCTGCGCGTAGCTGGCCGCGAGCCCCAGGTCGTGGCTGATCATGATGATCGCGGTGCCGAGCCGTTCCTGCAGCTCGACGAGGAGCTCCATGATCTGGGCCTGGGTGGTCACGTCGAGCGCGGTGGTCGCCTCGTCGGCGATGAGCAGCCGCGGCTGCCCGGCGAGCGCGATGGCGATCACCACGCGCTGCCGCATGCCGCCGGAGAGCTGGTGCGGGTACTCGAAGAAGCGCCGCTCGGCCGCGGGCAGGTGCACCAGCTTGAGCAGCTCGACCGCCCGCTCGGCGGCCTCCTTCTTGGACACGGCCGAGTGCGCGCGGATCGCCTCGGTGATCTGCGCGCCGATCCGCATCGTCGGGTTGAGCGACCGGGCCGGGTCCTGGAAGACCATCGCGATCTTCGCGCCGCGCCAGGAGCGCATCTCCTTCTCCGGCATGCCGATCAGCTCGGTGCCCTCGAACCGCGCCGAGCCGCTCACCTGCGCGGACGGCGGCAGCAGGCCCATCAGGGTGCGGGCGCTCACGCTCTTGCCGGAGCCGGACTCGCCGATGATGGCGAGGATCTCCCCGGCGTTCAGCGTGTAGGACAGCCCGTTCACCGCGTTCACCCGGCGTCCGCCGCGGGAGAAGCACACCCGCAGGTCGCGCACCTCCAGCAGGGCCTCGCCGGGGGCGCGGCGGGTCGCGGACCCGGCGTAGGAGAGCACCTCTTCCCGCCGGGCAGTACGTTCACCGCTCATCGGACACTCCACTGGGTGCGCAGGGCCTCGCCGAGGAGGTTGAAGGCGAGCACGGTGATGAACAGGGCGAGGCTGGGCCAGATCACCAGGCCGGGCGTGGCGGACAGGCTCGCCTGGCCCTCGGAGATCATGTTGCCCCAGCTCGGGTTCGGCGCCGGGATGCCGAGGCCGAGGAAGCTGAGCGCGCCCTCGATGACGATCACGATGCCCATGCCGAGCATCGCGAACGTGATGAGCTGCGGCGCGATGTTCGGCGCGATGTGCCGCAGCAGCATGCGCCACCACGGCGTGCCGGCCAGCTCGGCGGCGGTCATGAACGGCAGCTCGCGCAGGCTCAGCGTGGCCGCCCGGGCGACCCGGGCGACGGCCGGGACGCTGAAGAACGCCAGCGCCAGGATCGTGTTGGTGAGGCTCGGCCCGAGGCTCTGCGCCACCGCGAGGGTGAGCACGAGCGACGGGAACGCGATCAGCACGTCGAGCACCCGCATGATCACGGTGTCCACCGCGCCGCCGATGTACGCCGACAGCGCGCCGAGCAGCCCGCCGACGGCGAGGCCGAGCACGTTCACCGCGATGGTGACGATGAGCGAGGCCCGCCCGCCGTGCAGGATGCGGGAGAAGATGTCGTTGCCGTTGGGGTCGGTGCCGAGCAGGTGGCCGGGCGAGAACGCCGGCAGGCCGGAGTCGAGCACGTTGCCGCCGACCGGCGCCGGGATCGGCAGCACCAGCGGGCCGATGAAGCAGGCGACCATCACGAAGCCGACCAGGCCGGCCGGGATGTACAGACCGAGCTTGCGCGCCCAGGCCCGGCGGGCCCGGGGCGCGGCGTCGAGCACGGCCGACGCCGAGGAGGCGTCAACTGCTGCCATAGCGGATCCTCGGGTCGAGTACGGCGTAGAGCAGGTCGGTGACGAGGTTCGCCAGCACCGTGACCACGGCGAACACGATCACGCAGGCCTGCACGACCATGACGTCACGGGTGTTGATCGCCTGCAGCATGAGCTGGCCGAGCCCCGGGATCGCGAAGATCGATTCGATGATCACGGTGGCGCCGATCAGCGTGCTGAGGTTCAGGCCCACCACGGTGATCAGTCCGAACGACGAGTTGCGGAAGGCGTGCCGCAGCAGCACCTGCCACGGCCCGATGCCCTTGGCCTGCGCGGTCACGATGTAGTCCTGCCCCTGCATCTGGTCGACCAGGTCGCCCCGCAGGAAGCGGGTGTAGAAGCAGAACAGCGGGAAGGCGATCGCCGCGGCGGGCAACGCCATCGAGCGCAGGTTCTCCACCGGGTTCTCGGCGAAGGGCACGTATCCGATCGCGGGGAACATGGCGAGCTGCACCGCGAACACGAGCACGAGCACGAGGGCGAGCACGTAGTTCGCGATGGACAGGCCGGTGACGCTGACGAACATGCTGATCCGGTCGAACAGCCGGTTCGGCCGGTACGCGGCCAGCAGCGCCACCGGCACGGCCAGCGCCAGCGAGCAGACGAGGGCGAGGCCGACCAGCTCGGCGCTGACGACGAGGCGCTCGCCGAGCTGGTCGGCGACCGGCTGCCCGCTGACGTACGACCGGCCGAGGTCGCCCTGCACGGCGCCCCCCAGCCAGTCGAGATACCGGATGTAGGCGGGCCGGTTGAGGCCCATCTGCTCCTCCAGCGCGCGGATCTGCTCCGGGGTGGCCTCGGCCCCCAGGAGCTGCTGGGCCGCGCTGCCGGGGATCAGATTGAGCACCCAGAAGGTCAGGATGCTCACCCCGATGGTGATCGGAACGGCCATGAGCAGCCGCTTGCCCACCAGCCGGAGGCTGGGTGAGGCAAGCAGGCTGGTCATGACGTTTCGGTTACGCCGCTCGACGGCGAGCGTCACTGACTCCTCCAGACCTTGTCCCATAGGACCGCCGAGTTCACGACGAGCGGCGGGATCTTGGTGGTGAGGCCGGGTCCGTACACGCCCTTCACCGCGACGTTCGCCGGGGCGAACGCGAGGCCGAACGGCGCGTACGCCTTGTCGCTGATGTACTGGCCGAGCTCGGTGTAGATCTGCTCACGCTCGGCGGCGTCGATGGTCGAGGCGGCCTTGGTCATCAGCTCGTCGACCTTGGGGTCCTTGACGCCGCTGAACGGCGAGGTGGACTGGAACCGGAAGGCGACGCCGACGCCGGCGGCCGGGTCCCACGCGCCCGCGGTCTGCAGCATGGCCTGCCACTTGCCGGAGTTGAACTGCTCGACGAGCGTGGAGAGCTGGTGGTCGGTGATGTTGACCTCGATGCCGGCCTCCTTCCACTGCGTCTGCAGCGCCGTCATCACCTGCTTGGCCACGTACGCCGACAGCGTGCCGAGCTCGACCTTGAGCCCGCCGATCTCCTGCACGAGCTGCTTGGCCTTCTCCAGGTCGTAGGTGCGGTAGCCGGGCACGGTCTGCTGGTAGAACAGGCCGCCGGGCGCGGTGAACGACTGGCTGACCGGGTAGGCCTCCTTGAACAGGCCCTTGGCGATCGCGTCGAAGTTGGTGGCGTAGTAGATCGCCTGCCGCGCCTTCTCGTTGTCGAACGGCGGGGCCTTGGTGTTGAGCTGGATGACGTACGGCGACGTCGGCGGCTGCAGGGTGACGGTGAGCTTGTCGTTGTTCTGCGCCTGCTCCAGCAGCGGCACCGTGCTCATGCCCTCGTACGCGTGGGCCTGGCCGGCGAGCAGCGCCTGGAACGCGGCCTGGTCGCCGCCGATCGCCTTGAACGTGATCTTGTCGAGGTACGGCAGCCCCTGCTTGAAGTAGTCGGGGTTGCGCTCAAGCACGAGCTCGGAGCTCATCTTGTTGCTGACGACCTTGAACGGGCCGGCGCCGACCGGGGTGACCCGGAACTTGTCCTCGCCCATCTCCTGGAGCGCGGTCGGCGAGGCGATCCAGTTGACGTTGGAGACCGGGAAGCTGTTGATCACGGCCGCGTTCGGCTGGGCGAACTTGACCACGACGGTGTGCGTGCCCTCGGTCGTGACCGGGTCCTTCTCCACCAGCGGCCAGCGCGGCGCGCAGGAGCAGGTGGACTTGAGGGCGCGCTCGAAGTTGAACTTGACCGCCTCGGCGTCGAACGGGGTGCCGTCGGTGAACTTGATGCCCTCGCGAATCTTGATCTTGAGGGTGCGGCCGCCGTCGAGCAGCTCGTAGCTCTCGGCCTGGTTCGGCTCGACCTTGGCGTTGGAGCCGTCGTCGTTGGCGGTGAGCGCGAACAGGCCGCCGTAGATCGAGCTCATCTGGGGAAGGTTCGCCCCACCGGTGGTGTTGGTCGCCGGGTCGAGCCCGGTCGGCCATGCGCCGCTGAATCCGGCGTCTTCAAGCACGGTGATCTCGCCGCCGCGGACCGGGGACTCAACGGCCGCCGACGAGCCGGTGGACGTACTCTGGGTGCTGCTACATGCGGCAACGCCCAGCAGCGCCGCCAGAAGGACAGCTATTCGCTGTGTCTTCGTTCTCACTCGCGTCCTCCTGCTTTAGTTATCGCGACACAGTGACCGCTATGTCGTCGCGAAGCGCTCCAGGCGAAGGTCGAACCTTAGGTCGAACACCTCGAACATGGATCCCCGACCACTCCGGCAGTGTGGCCTGGCTCACTGATGAGCCAAGAGTGACCGTGGGATCTCCGCCGGGCAAAGCAGGCTTTCGTAGGGCGGAAGACAAGGTTGGGCGCCGGGCCGACGCTCAATCACGCGCGGCGTCGGGCACGCCACAAATTGGGACAAATGACGTATCCGGTTTATGACTCCCGGCGTTGTTTTCGCCCGTCATTAGCGAGTTATCCCCTGGTGCGCCGCTGATTGGCGTCGTAGGGGCGAGGCGGCGCGCCGTCCCGGGCGGCACCGCCGTCGGCTCCATCGTGACCCGGACGGGCGGCCGATTGGTTTCCGCGACGTGAAATCCACGTCGCTTTCCTCCGTCGCTCTGGAGATTCTGGCTGCGAAGCGAGACGCGGATCGGCGTGACACGCGAGGCGACGCGACCCCCGACGCGACCCCGAGGCGTCGCGAGCGCTTCGGACCCGCGATCCATCAGGAGAGAGGCCCGCCTTCTTATGGCAGACACGGTACGCGCGGCTGTTCAGGTAGCCCCCCGGAAGATCGAGATACGCGAGTTCCCCCGCCCGAAGGTCGGCCCGGACGACGGCCTGCTGCGCGTCGAGGCGAACGGCATCTGCGGCAGCGACGTGGAGATCTACAAGGGGCACCTCGGCGCGGCGTCGCGCGGCGAGGTCAAGCCGTTCGTGCCCGGCCACGAGCCGATGGGCATCATCGAGGAGGTCGGCGAGCGGGCCGCGGCCCGGTGGGGCGTGAAGCCCGGCGACCGGGTCGCCGTGGAGATCATCGTGCCCTGCCACTCCTGCCGCAAGTGCCTGACCGGCAGCTACCAGTCGTGCCCGAACCGCAAGGGCAGCCACGGCGTGACGCCGATCGACGTGGCCCCGGCGCTGTGGGGCGGCTTCGCCGAGCTGATGTACCTGTCCCCGAACTCGATCCTGCACCCGATCGACAACACGCTCCCGGCCGAGGTGGCCGCGATGTTCAACCCGCTCGGCGCGGGCGTGCGCTGGGCGCTGCACTACGGCGGCGTACGGCTCGGCGACACCGTGCTCATCCTCGGCGCGGGCCAGCGCGGCCTCGCCGCGGTCATCGCCTGCCGCGCGGCCGGAGCCGGGAAGATCATCGTGACCGGCCTGGAGTCGGACGCGCACAAGCTCGCCCTCGCCCGCGAGTTCGGCGCCGACCACACGGTCGTGGTGGACGGCGGAGAGGGGCGGGACGAAGGGAATGACATCGTGGAGACGGTCCGCGAGCTCACCGACGGCGAGATGGCCGACACCGTGCTGGAGCTCACCCCGATGGCCGCCGGGCCGGTCACCGACGCGCTGCGGGCCGCCCGGCACGGCGGCACGGTGGTGCTCGCCGGGCTGAAGGGCGGCCGGGAGATCCCGCTGAACACCGACCTGATCATCAACCGGGCGCTGACGGTGAAGGGCGCGTTCGGCGTGGACAACCGCGCCAACCGCGAGGCGATCGGCATCATCGAGTCGCGCCGGTACCCGCTGGAGAAGCTGCACACGCACTCGTTCGGCCTGGACGACGTGGCGCTGGCGATCGAGACCCTCGCCGGCGAGGTGCCGGGCGAGGCCCCGGTGCACGTCTCCGTCCACCCCAACTCCTGACCCCCCTTGCCCCTGACTCCTGACCCGCCCGGGAGGCCCCCATGCTCGTCGACGCCCACGCCCACCTGCTCCCCCGCGACTATCCCGCCGACGCCCCCGAGTGCTTCCCCCGCATGGAGCCGATCGACGGGGACACCGCGCGCCTGCTGGTGTTCGGCGCGATGCGGTTCCGCGCCCGCGACGTGTTCTTCGAGGCCGAGCGCCGGATCGAGGCGATGGACGCCTCCGGCGTCGACGTCGAGGTGCTCACCCCGATGCCGCCGCTGCTGCGCTACGACCTGCCGCCCGCGGACGGCCTCTCGCTCGCCCGCTGGGTGAACGAGTTCACCGCCACGCTGTGCGCCGCGAACCCGGACCGCATCATCGGCTTCGGCATGGTGCCGATGCAGGACCCGGACGCGGCCGCCGCCGAGCTTAAGGCGATCCGCGAGGCGGGCCTGCACGGCGTGGAGATCGCCTCCGGCGTGCTCGGCGTCTCCATCGGCGACGAGCGTTTCCTGCCGTTCTTCCAGGAGGCCGAGCGCCTCGACCTGCCGATCTTCGTGCACGCCATGCCGTCCCCGACCCCCCGCCTGCCCGCCGGCACGATGGGCACGTACGTGGTCGGCGTCGAGGGCATGTTCGCCGCGGGCTCGCTGATCGCCGGCGGCACCGCGGAGAAGTGCCCGAACCTGCGGATCTCGTTCAGCCACGCGGCCGGCGGCCTGCCGCTGCTGCTCCCCCGCGCCCAGTACTTCTGGGGCGGCACCTGGAACGAGGAGCCCCCCATCCCCGAACGGGCCGTCGCGCACACCGACGGCCCGTCCCCCATGGACTACGCGCGCCGCTTCTACTACGACTCGATGGTCTTCGACCGCCGCGCCATCCGTTACCTGATCGACCTGCTCGGCCACGACCGGCTGCTGGTCGGCTCGGACTTCCCCGCCATGGACCGCGAGGACCCGTGCGGCCGCACCCTGCGCTCCCTCGACCTGCCCGAGGCCGTCCTCACCGACATCACCTGGAACAACGCCTTCCGCTGGCTCGGCATCGACCCGCCCAAGTGAACCGAATCGCCCGGGTGACCGGCCCGCGCTCGCGGCCGGATCAGGCGTGGAGGGGCACCGGCCGATCGGCGAGCCCAAGCCCCTCCACCGCCTTCCTCTGCTCAACCTCTTGAACCGCGCCTTCCGCGCGACGCCGCGAAGAGGGATCGGACCCGGTCAGATGGGCCAGCCTGCGATGATCTCGGGTGTGATCGCGTCGGCGTGGCATTTGAAGTTGACGCGCCGGACGCGGTCGTAGAGGCAGACCCGTACGTCCACGCGGCGGATCTCGCCGTCGGAGGAGAGCCGGAAGGAGGTCTTCGCCGAGCAGGTGCGGCGCGTGCGACTCCATCCGGTGCCGCCGCCCGCGTAGTGGAAGCGGGCGCGGATCGCGGCGCAGTGGCCGGGGTGCCGGTCGCGGTCATAGAGGCGGCCGGACACGACGAAGGTCTCCGCGCCGAAGTCGGTGATCCAGACGTCGGCCTTGGCCTTGCCGGCGTGTCCCGCCGCGGACTCGACCGGGCCCCAGTGCAGACGGGCGGCGGACGCCTGTGCCGGGGCCGGGACGCCCACGGCGAGCAGGCAGGCGAGCACACCGCCGAGAAAAGCTGTCTTTCGCATGGCCTGGACGGTAGGCGAGGCGACTTGGGATGATCTTGTAATCGGCTAGTGCCCGGCCGGGGCGGGATGTCGCGCAGTCGGCCGCCGGTGACTCAGGTACGCCGCAGGATGGATAGTGTGCCGCTCGAAAGGTACATATCGTGAACCACCCGCCGTCCCAGGAAAGGGTGTGCGATGACCGAGTCCTTCTATACGGGCGATCACGAGGAGCTGCGCAAGGTCGTGCGCACCTACGTGGAGCGCGAGGTGACGCCGAACCTTGAGCGCTGGGAGCGGCAGCGGCTGGTGGACCGGGAGGCGTGGCTCGCCGCCGGGCGGCAGGGGCTGCTCGGGGCGCGCGTCCCCGAGGAGTACGGCGGCGCGGGGCTGGACGACTACCGGGTGCGGTGCGTGATCGCGGAGGAGCTGGCGAAGGCCGGGGCGTCGTCGCTGGCGCTCGGGTTCGCGCTCAACGACGACATCGTGCTGCCGTACCTGCTGCGGCTCGGCACCGAGGAGCAGAAGCGGCGGTGGCTGCCCGGCTTCTGCACCGGCGAGACGATCGCGGCGATCGCGATGACCGAGCCGGCGGCGGGCAGCGACCTGCGCGGCATGCGGGCGACCGCGACCCGGGACGGCGACGAGTGGGTGATCAACGGGGCGAAGACCTTCATCACCAACGGCGTGCTCGCGGATCTGGTGATCGTGGCCGCGCGGACCGGGGCGGACGGGCTGAGCCTGTTCGTGGTGGAGGACGGCACGCCGGGGTTCACCCGGGGGCGCAAGCTCGACAAGATGGGCCTGCACGCGCAGGACACCGCGGAGCTGTTCTTCGACGACGTACGGGTGCCCGCCGGGAACCTGCTCGGCGCCGAGGGCGCGGGACTGCGTCACCTGGTGGCCAACCTGCCGTCGGAGCGGCTGTCGATCGCCTACTACGGGCTCGCCGCGGCGGAGGCGGCGCTGGAGTGGACGCTCGCGTACACGCGGGAGCGCACCGCGTTCGGCACGCCGATCCTGGACTTCCAGGCCACCCGGTTCCGGCTCGCCGAGCTGGTCACCGAGGTGGAGGTGACGCGGGCCTACCTGGAGCGGATGGTGCACCGGTACAACGCGGGCGAGCTCGACGTGGTGGCGGCGGCGAAGGCGAAGTGGTGGGCGACCGAGACGCAGAACAAGGTCATCGACTCCTGCCTGCAGCTCTTCGGCGGGTACGGCTACATGATGGAGTACCCGATCGCGCGGGCGTTCATCGACGCCCGGGTGCAGACGATCTACGGCGGCACCACCGAGATCATGAAGGAGATCATCGGCCGCTCGCTCGCCGGCGACGGGCGTTCGGGGAGCGGCCGCGGCGACGGGTGAGCGGCCCGGACGAGCGAGCCGGGGCGAGCGAGGCGGGCGGGCGATACGGGTGCGGGCGGCCCGGGTGGCGCAGCCGGAGAAAAAGCCGCCGCGGGCCGCCCGCACGCTTGTTCAGGTCTTGTGCTCGACCAGGTGGACGACCCGCACCGGGGGTCCCACCAGTTCCCGTACCGCGCGGCTGATCCGGGCCTCGGCCTCGGTCTGCCGCTCCACGTGCTGCAGCACGTGCTCCTCCCAGGAGGCGACCGTCCACGCCTCCACGAAGATCCGGTCCCGGTCCGGGTCGGCGAACAGCCGCCACCGGCGGGCCCCGGTGCGCCGCCGCGACCGCCGTACCTGCCGCATCAGTTCGAGGAACGCCTCCCGGTCGGCGTCCTCGACCCGGTATTCGACCATGACGAGGACGTGCCGCCGTCCGGGCGCGTCCGCGCGGGGCGGCTCGGCCCACGGCACGGGGTCGCCGGTGGCCTTCGGCCGGGGCAGCCAGCGCAGCATGACGAGCAGCCAGACGGGCGCCATCGCCGCGGCCGCCACGCAGAACACGGCCGGGCCGCCGATGCGGTCGCCGACCGCGCCCCACAGGTAGGAGCCGACCGCCATGCCGCCCTGCGAGGCCACCAGGTGGTAGGAGAGGGCGCGCGCCCGCACCCACGGGGCGAGGATGACCTGGTGGGTGGCCATCAGCGTGGAGCCGACCGCCGTCCAGGTGAAGCCCGCCACGGCGAGCCCGATCAGGATCGGCGCGCGGTGCCCGGACAGCGCCACGACCACGAGCGACGCCGCGTACGCGGGGATGAGCAGCGCCGAGTACGCCCGGTTGCTGAGCCTGCGCCGCAGCGGCGCGAGCAGCACGGTGCCGCCGACGGCCCCGCCGCCCGCGACGGCGAGCATGAAGCCGTACCCGGCCGCGCCCTCCCCCATGCCGCGCATCGCGATGACCGGCAGCACGGCGAAGAAGGCGCTGCCCGCGACGAACCACCCGGCCGTGATCGCGAGCAGGCGGAGCTGGTCGGCGCTGTGCACCACGTGCGCGAACCCGGTGCGCAGCGCGGTGGTGAACCGCTCCCCGCGCAGCGGCCTGCGCAGGTTCGCCGCCGCGAGCCCGGCGAGGGCGTAGAACAGGAACGCGGCCCCGCTCACCGCGAACGCCGACGTCGCCCCGGAGACGACGATGAGCACGCCGCCGATCGCCGGGCCGAGCACCCGGCCGAGGTTGACGCTGATCGAGGCGAGCATCGACGCCGACGGGATCAGCTCCGGCTCGACGATGTCCGGCACCGACGCCGACCAGGTCGCCTGGTTGATCGCCTGCGCGACGCCGAGCAGGATCGTCAGCACGAGCAGCGCGATCGGGGTGAGGAAGCCGCCGAGGCTCGCGGCGACGAGGACGAGCCCGACGGCGGTGGCGGCGAAGTTCGTCGCCACCATGAGGGTGCGGCGCGGCAGCAGGTCGGCGAGCACGCCCGCCGGGACGCCGAGGACGAGGAAGGGCACCGTCACGGCCGCCTGCACGAGGGCGACCATGAGCGTGGACTGCCCGGCGTCGACCATGTACCACTGGCCCGCGACGGTCAGCACCCAGATGCCGAGCTGCATCGTCACGTGCCCGCTCCACATGACGCGGAACACCCGCGACCGCCGCAGCGGCGCCAGCAGGCCGGCGCCGTCGCGGCGGCCGGACGGGCGGGCGGGCGCGTGCTCGGCGCGCTCGCTCACCTCAGCCTGGGCGGTCAAGCGCCGGAGCCCTCCCCCGGGGCGTCCAGCGGCACGAAGACCGCGCCGCCGACCGGCCCGTCCCCCGGTTCGGCGGATTCGGCGGATTCGGGGGCGCGCAGCCGCAGCCGCATGCCCACCTCCAGGCGGTCGAACGGTACGCCCTCGACGTTCGCCATGATCGTCGGCCCGCCGTCGAGGCTGACGTACGCCAGCACGTACGGCCCGGCGTCCTTGAACGCCGGATCGCCGCGATGCACGACCGAGAACGAGTACAGCGTGCCCTCGCCGGAGAGCGTCCGCACGCCGACCCGGTCCGTCAGGCACACCGGGCACCGGTCCCGCGGCGGCCACACGTGCCCGTCGCACGCCTCGCACCACGTGGTCACGAGCTCGCCCCGCGCCAGCCCTTCCCAGAACGGCCGCGACTCGGGCGTCACGTCCACCGCGACCTTCGGCAAGCTGCTCACTTCACATCCCCCCGGCACAGAATCGCCGTCGACGCCGAGGCCCGGCTCCCCAGCGAGAAGCCCGAGCCGTGCACGAGCGCGAACTCGCAGTCGGGCACCTGCAGCTCCGGATGGGCCTCGCCGCGCAGCTGCCGCACCGCCTCGATGGCGCGGATCATGCCGCCGCGCCGGTCCGGGTGGTTGTTGGCGAGCCCGCCGCCGTCGGTGTTGAACGGCAGCCGCCCGTACGGCGCCTGCAACGCCCCGTCCTGCACGAACTTCGCCCCCTCGCCCTTGGGGCAGAAGCCCAGGTCCTCAAGGGCGGTGAGCACCGTGATGGTGAACGAGTCGTAGATCGACACGTAGTCGATGTCGGCGGGGGTGAGCCCGGCCTGCTCGAACGCCTCGGGCCCGGACCGGGCGGCGCCGGTGGCCGTGAGGTCGAGGTTCCCGTTGTTCCAGTGCCGGATCGTCTCGGCCTGGGCGAGGATGCCCGGGCACGGCTTGCCGAGCTGGGCCGCGATCTCCTCGGAGACGACGACGAGCGCGCCGCCGCCGTCGGTGGTGACGCAGCAGTCGAGCCGGTGCAGCGGCTCGGCGATCGGCGGCGAGTCGATCACCTCCTCGACCGTCACCCGGTTGCGCAGCAGCGCCTTCGGGTTGAACGAGGCGTGGTACGCGGCGGCCACCTTGATCTGCGCCAGGTCCTCGCGGCGGGTGCCGTACTCGTGCATGTGCCGCCGGGCGACCAGCGCGTACTGGGCGATGAGCGTCGAGCCGTGCGCGGCCTCGAACGGCAGCATCGGCGACGGCGGCGCGCCGGGCAGGGCGTTGCCCTGCCGGGGCAGCCCGGCGTGGATGATCAGCGCGACCTTGCACTTGCCCGCCTGGATGGCGCGGGCGGCCGCGCCGAGCGACGAGACGTAGGTGGCGCCGCCGGTGTCGGTGCCGTCCACGTGCCGGAGGTTGCCCAGGCCGAGCAGTTCGGCGAGCGCGAGCGGGCCGCCGGGCGCGACCGAGGTGATCAGCGCGTCCACGTCGCCGGGGCCGAGCCCGGCGTCGGCGAGCGCGCCCGCGGCGATCTCCAGGTAGACGGACTCCAGCGACCGGTCCGGGATGTTGCGTAGCGGGTGTTCGAAGGCGCCGGCGATCCGCGCCATGACCCTGCCCATGTGACTCCTCGAATATCTGGTGCGGCGCTCAGCGGGCGGCGAAGCGCACCGGCGCGCCGGTGTTGCGGATCACGGTCTCCTCGGAGATGCCGGGGGCGAGCTCCAGCGCGGTGAAGCCGTCCTCGGCCGGCTCGAACACGCCGAGGTTGGTGACGACGCGCCGCACCACGCGCGGGCCGGTGAGCGGCAGCGTGCAGGCGGGCACCAGCTTGGGCCCGCCCTTGCGGTCGCAGTGCGTCATCAGCACCCACACGCTCTTCGCGCCGAGCACCAGGTCCATCGCCCCGCCGACCCCGGGGGTACGGCCGGGCGCGGTCCAGTTGGCGATGTCGCCGCGCACCGACACCTCCATCGCGCCGAGCACGGCGAGGTCGAGGTGCCCGCCCCGGATCATGGCGAACGAGTCCGACGAGTCGAACACGGCCCCGCCGGGCACGATCGTGACCGGCCGCTTGCCCGCGTCGGTCATGTCGACGTCGATCTCGTCCTCCGGCGGGGCGCCGCCCATGCCGAGGATGCCGTTCTCGGAGTGCAGGAAGACCTCGCGGGCCGGGTCGAGGTAGTCGGCGACGAGCTGCGGGATGCCCATGCCGAGGTTGACGTACGAGCCGTCGGGGATGTCCCGGGCGGCCCGGGCCGCGATCTCCTCCCGCTTCCAGCCGCCGTCCACGGTGTCCGGGCGCTCGATCGACGCGGGGGCGGCGGCGGTGGCGTTGCTCATCGGCCGATTCCTTCCTGCGACTGGACGACGTGGTCGACGTAGATGCCGGGCAGGTGGATGTCGTCGGGCGCGAGCTCGCCCACCTCGACGATGTGCCGGGCCTCCACGAACACGGTCTTCGCCGCCATCGCGGCCACCGGGTTGAAGTTGCGCGCCGACAGCCGGAACGCGACGTTGCCGAGCCGGTCCGCCCGGTCGGCCTTCACCAGGGCGAAGTCCACGTGCAGCGCGTACTCCAGCACGGCCGGCCGCCCGTCGAACACCCGCACGTCCTTGGGCGGCATGTACTCAAGCGGCCGGCCGGCGGAGTCGTACCGCGACGGGTACGTGCCGAGGGCGAGGTCGGTGCCCGCCGAGGTGGGGGTGTAGAAGGCGGGGATGCCGGCCCCGGCGGCGCGCAGCCGCTCGGCGAGCGTGCCCTGCGGGACGAGCTCCACCTCGATCTCCCCGGCGAGCAGCCGCCGGTGGAACTCCTTGTTCGACGGGAACGACCCGGTGAACTTGCGGATGCGCCCCTCCTCGGCGAGCCGCCCGACGCCGCGGGGGTCGATGCCGGCGTTGTTCGCCACGATGTGCAGGTCACGGCGGTCCAGCTCGCACAGGGCGTCGCACAGGTCCATGGGCACGCCGGTGACGCCGAAGCCGCCGACGGCGATCGACGACCCCGACGGGATCATCTCCATCAGTTCGAGGGCGGACCCTCGTATCTTGTTGATCAATGCTGCAGACTCCGTAGCTTGTCCCCGGCGGCGCGACGCCGCCGATGCCAGGGCAGCCCCCGATGGCCCGCCGGGCCGGTCCACGCGTGCCGCTCAGCCCCGGACGACAGAGGCAGGACGATCCGGTCGCTGATCGCGCGGCGCGGCCCGGCGGCCGCTCGGTGTCGTGGCCCGCGCCTCGGCCCGGTCACGACGGCTCGTAGGACGCCGGCGAGGGCCGCGACCGGCCCGGCCGTCCCGTACGGCCCCGCCGCGGACGGCGGCGGGGCGGATCCCCGCGCGGGCGACGGCGAACGGATCCGTCTCCCGGGCGGCGGCGGTCACGACGAGTGCGCGCCCATCATCGCGGCGGCGAGGTCCTCGGGGCGGAACATCTGCTGGGGCGGCGGCGGGCCCCACGAGTAGAACGACTTGGGGCCGCTCCACTCGCCCGGCTCCCACAGCTCGTCGTCCACGATGACGTCCATGTCGGAGTAGTACTCGGTGAGGTTGCCCGCCGGGTCCTTCAGGTACCAGAAGAAGTTCGAGCCGACGTAGTGCCGCCCGAGGCCCCACACGTGCCGCTTCTCGTCGGCGTCGAGCATGCGCAGCGCGGCCTGGCCGACCGCGTCCACGTCCGGCACCTGCCAGGAGGTGTGGTGCAGGAACTGGATCGGCGCGGCCTGCACGAGCAGGTTGTGGTGGTCGGTGGAGCAGCGCAGGAACCCGGCCCGGTCCTTGATCAGGTCGCTGATCTTGAAGCCGATGCCCTTGACGAAGAAGTCCTGGGAGCGCGGCTGGTCGGTGGAGGCGAGCACGACGTGGCCGAGCTTGCGCGGACGCAGGTGGTCCTCGTCCCGGGTGAGGGCCGCGGCGCGGGCGTTGACGCGGTCGATCCGCCCGGGGCCGTTGTAGACCTCGGCCGGGACGGGCTGCTGCACCATCCGCTCGGCGATCTCGACGCGCACGTCGACGCCGCTGCCCTCGTCCCGGGCGAGCAGCGCGGCAGGCTCCCGCTTCGCCTCGACGCCGAGCGCGGCGAGGTTGGCGGCGATGCGGTCGAGGTCGTCGGGGTCGTCCACGCCGATGCCGACCTCGACGGCGCGGCGCCGCTCGGAGTGCACGATCTGGAGCTGCTCGCCGCCGTCGACGGTGGCGAACCTGGCGCCCCCGAGCGGCGTCAGGCCGAACTCGGTGTAGTACGCCTCGGCCGCGGCGACGTCGGGTACGCCGAGTACGAGCTTGGTGAGCCTGTGCAGTGACATTGCCGATCTCCTTGCTGTGCGGGGGCGAAGTCCAACCGGGGTCCGACCGGGGTGCGACCGGGGTCGGACCGGCGTCGAACCGGGTCGAGGGGCACACCGGCCGCGGACGCGGCGCCGGCCCTCGCATGGCGGGACCGAGGGCCGGCGCGCGCCGCCGGAGATCACGCCTGCGCGGCGACCTCGTTGCGCAGCAGGCCGACGCCGTCGATCTCGACCTCGACCACGTCGCCCACGTTGAGCAGGCCGGGCGGGTCCATGAACAGGCCGACGCCGCCCGGGGTGCCGGCCACGACCACGTCGCCGGCCTCAAGCGGGGTGAAGGTCGTGACGTACGCGATGAGCTCGGCGACCGAGAAGAGCATGTCCTTGATCCGGGCCTGCTGGCGCACCTCGCCGTTGACCCGGGTGACCAGCTCGGAGTTGCCGAGGTCGGGCACCTCGTCGGCGGTGACGAGGTACGGGCCGAAGGAGCCGGAGCGGTAGAAGTTCTTGCCCGGGATCCACTGCGGGCTGTGCCGCTGCCATTCGCGGGCGGTGCCGTCGTTGAAGCAGGAGTAGCCGAAGACGTACTCCAGCGCCTCGCTCTCCGGAACGTTCCACGCCCGCTTGCCGATGACGACGGCGAGCTCGCCCTCGTAGTCGAACTCCTCGCAGGCGTCCGCCTTGACGATGGGCGTCTCGTGGCCGACGAGGCTGTCGGCGAACCGGGAGAAGATCGTCGGATAGTCGGGCCGGGACGGGGAGAGGCTGATCTCCTCGCGGTGCGCGGGGAAGTTGACGCCCGCGCACAGGATCTTGCCCGCCTCCACCGGGGGCAGCAGGGCGACCTCGGACAGCGGCGTCGAGGTCTGCACGCCGGCCAGCGTGTCGGCGTCGGGCAGGGCGCCGGACGCGATGAGCTCCCGCACGCTGCCCGCGGTCACGCCCGGGACGTCGGTGTGGTCGATGACGCGGTCGCCCACGACGAACCCGTAGGAGACCTGGCCACCGCGGTCATAGCTGGCGATCTTCACAATGCTCCTTCACCGCCCCGGGCCGGTGCGCCGGAGCCCTGGGCGGAGTCCACTCGTACGTTTCGAACAGGTTTCACTAGACCACAAGAATCTTGACTATTCAAGAGATTTTTGAAAACCGTGGTTGCTATCATTATTCCATGGTGCGGATCAACGGGGCCGAGACGTTGGGGGTCGACGTCTACGAGCAGCTCAGATCGGACATCCTGGACGGCCGGTTCCTGCCGGGCGAGCGGCTGCAACCCGCGCGGCTCTCCGC
>Ga0164243_10004184_pt1 | contig 22741 bp, 24 predicted proteins | sample OricompcompostOP_FD_108781 | JGI IMG/M metagenome (GOLD analysis project Ga0164243, IMG submission 108781) | Organic Plus compost microbial communities from Emeryville, California, USA - Original compost - Organic plus compost (OP) | ecosystem: Engineered > Solid waste > Mixed feedstock >...
AGGCGGGCGTCGAAGCGAACTTCGGGCAGGTTGCTCCGGGCGTCCTGCACTACACGACCGAAGCATTGTTTCGTGATCTGTGGTTGCGGCCGGGCCTTGCGCCTCGTGATCGCAGCCTGGTGACCGTGAGCGCTCTGATCGCCACGGGGCAGCCCGCACAGCTCACCTATCATCTCGGTCGCGCGATGGACCACGGGCTCACCCGAGAGCAGGCGTCGGAGGTGCTCACTCAGTTGGCGTTCTACGCGGGGTGGCCAAGCGTCTTCTCGGCGCTGCCTGTCGTGAAGGACGTGTTCAACACGCGGCAGGACTGATTCGGTTGGCTCGAGTGAATCTTGTTGTCGTTCTGGAGGATGAGACATGAATCCGAAATATGATTTCAAGGGTCAGGTAGCCCTGGTAACCGGCGCCGCGATGGGAATGGGCCTCGCCACGGCGCGCGCCTTCGCACAGAGCGGGGCGTCCGTGGTGCTGGCCGATGTCGATGTGGGGCTTGCCGCGAAGGAAGCCGCGAAGATTGTCGAAGAAGGAGGTGTCGCTATCGGTGTGGCCTGCGACGTCACGGACGAGGCGCAAGTCGCCGCCGCGGTTGATCGGGCAGTGAGCGAATATGGTCGGCTCGACATGGCGTTCAACAACGCCGGCATCCAGGTCCCCCCGAGTGATGCCGCGGAGGAAGCGGCGGAGAGCTTTCACCGTGTCACGGCGGTCAACCAGTTCGGCGTCTGGGCGAGCATGAAGCACGAGCTGCGTGTCATGCGCGCGCAGGGGAGGGGCGCGATCGTGAACAACTCGTCGCTGGGCGGTCTCGTCGGCCTCCCGCGGCGCGCGGCATACCACGGCACCAAGCACGCCGTGCTCGGCATGACCAAGAGCGCGGGCGTCGAGTACGCGCCGCGCGGCATCCGTATCAATGCGATCTGCCCCGGTACCATCGACACGCCGATGGTGCAGGACATGCTGAAGGGCCAGACTGACGCGATGAAGGAGATCCTGAAGGAGCAGTCGATTGGGCGGCTCGGTCGGGCTGATGAGGTCGCGGCAGCCGTGTTGTGGCTGTGTAGCCCGGGCGCGAGCTTCGTGGTCGGCGTCGGTCTGCCGGTCGATGGCGGATTCACGGCACATTGAGCAGGGACCAGAGGAGGTCGCCGTGCCCGATGCTCCTGTTCAGCGACGGGAGCGTCCTCACGAACATGCCGCGGCGCTTGCCGGGTACGAGCGTATCGCTCACGACCTTTGAGCCTGAGGTGCGGAGCCGCGTCCGCCGCGCCCTCTTCGTGTCCGCCATGTCGGACACCATCCCGCCGTGTCCACTGAAGCGGCTCATGCCCGCTCGGAACCTCGGTGAGGGTGAGAAGGGCCAGGCTCGTGGGAGGCGCCGCCGAGCATGACTTGAGGAAGAGACACCTCCTTCACCTGCCCCACCCACGGAGCTCCAGGTACGAATGCAAGCACCCGGCGGTCCGCTTCGGCCAGGGCCCGTGCACGGCCCTTCATGCGCGCGAGCCTCACGACAGCGGGCTCGCTCCAGCTCAGCGGCTCACTCCCGTGGCGGAGGCTCGGGATGCGTGCGACTCAACCGCCAATCCATGGGCGGAGATGGAGCCCGATCCCGATGCTCGCCTCGCCATACCAGCGGCGCCAGCGCGGAGAGAATGGCTGGTCGTAGCCGCCCATGAAGTCGACGAAGAGGAACTTCCGCGGGTTGCCGCTACCGAACAGGAACCCGGCGGCGGCTCCCGCGCGCGGGCTGAGGTAGCCGAGCGCTCCGTCCCGGGGGCGGCCGATGGAGAGCAGCTCGACGCCGAGGTGCGGTACCAGGAGCAGCTCGAGACGACCATGGGTGAGCTGGAGCGGCGCGCGACCGTCGACCACCAGCCCCGCGTCGAGCGACGCGAGCTCCATCCGGGCACCGACGGTCGCGTAGGGGAGCCCGGCGCCGACCTCGAGCGCGGGATCCACGGTCGTCGACGGGCCCGGTGCGCGGACGCTGGTTTGAGCCAGCATCGTGCAGCCGGTGAGCTGCGCCGCCGCGAGCATGAGGAGGTGCGACGCAAGCAGCCCCGTGCTCCATCTGGGCGCGCCTTGACCGCTCGTTATCCGTACACGGGACATTGGAACGTCATGCTGGCACAGCCGCCCCGCCGACGCGAGGACCTGATAGCTTTCAATCCATGGCATCCACGGCCTTCCGTTGCGAGCTTCTCGCGGTAGCTTCGACACTCGTGCTGCTGCTGTCGCCCGTTCCCGTGCTCGCCCAGGACGCGGCGCCGTGTTCCGGCCACTGTGCCGTCCTGCACCATGAGGTCACCGCGGCCGGGACGACGGACGTGCTCGAGCGCAGGGACGACCCGGAGGTGCATGAATGGTGGTGGCTCCATTCTCCGAGCCACGGGGCACCCCTGCGTCGGTTGCTCGTCCGCGGCGCTTGCGAGAACACGGAGCGCTTCGAGGTCGGTGGCAGGTATTGCTCGGTCGGCCCCTCTCGCTGCGCTTCGTCTCCTTCGACCGATACCGGAAGTCGAGCCTCGAGCTCTCCACCTCCGACCTCCGAGCGCTCTCGGAGCGGCTGGCAATCAGCCAGGGCGCGGGCGGAGCGGACATCCCCTTCCCTCATTTCGACCTGGAGTGGCGGTACGACGCCTTCGCTGGAGGCGGTCACCTCTTCGACGCCATCCAGAGCCCCAGGTGCTCCGGGAAGGGACGCGCGGCGTTCGATAGGGCGAGAGCGTTCCGCGCGATTCCCGCCGTCTCTCTTCCCGCTGACTTCGTCACGCGTGAATGGAAGACGGTCGACATCGGGGGATGTGGGCTCGCACTGGGCGGTTCGGCCTTTCCTGGCTATCTCCTCGCCGGCAGGCGCGACGGCGAGGACGTGCTCTTCCGAGCGGTCCTCGCTCCGCCGGACATGCTCTTCATCGAGGTCAGCGGGCTGGGAGCCGAGAGCAGTGGGGCCTCCGCCAGCCTCGCCGTCGATCACCTGGAGGTCTGGCAGGCCGAGAAGGACGCCGGAAACGGCGAGATGCCGGCGCACCAATGGCTGATTCGAATTCCGAGCGGCAAGGTCGAGCCGGGGCACGGAGGAGCGGCGAAGTCCCCGAGCGTGGAGGTCGCCAGCAAGCCAGGCGGCGACCGCGGAGCCCGGCTCGCGCTCAAGGTCAAGCTCCCCTATGCGCTCGAGGTCGCACCGTCTCTATCGATTTCGGTCAGCAAGTCCGGCGGACAGCGGCTCCGGTATCTGCTCAGCACCAGCGAGCTCTGCTTCGGGCAAGGGGAGACAATCGGGCCCGTGCAACGCATTCGACCCGACCTGGCCCGGTGTGAGGTGCGCAAAGGTCTGCTCGAGCCGAACCTCCAGCCCGGCCTCGACGGGGCTGAACCACTCGTCCGCTGGTGAGTCGGAGGGGAGCGTCCGACGAGGCCATCCGGCGCATGCGCCTCCGCGGCACGAAGTCGCCACGTGCAAGGCCGAGCCAGGGACGCGGGCGAAGGAGGCTCAGCGTTCGTTACGCCGACGCGCTCGCGGCTGCGTCGACTGCATCGACCGGATGAAGTCCACGAAGGCGCGCAGCGGCGTCTGGAGGTGCCGACGACTGGGGTAGTACAGGAAGGGGCCGGAGAAGCTCGGCCACCACGCCTGGAGCACGGGAACCAGCTCTCCCCGGTCCATGAAGGGGCGGAGCCAATCCTCGAACAGATAGACGATTCCGCTCCCCGCAACGGCGGCCTCCACCGCGAGCTCCATGGTGCCACCGAAACCGACGATCAGCTGTCCCTTCGGGTCGACTCTGAGGGTCTCTCCGTCCCGTTCGAACTCCCAAGGGTGCAGCGGCCCTTTCGTGAAGCGCCAGCGCACGCAGTCGTGTTCGAGCAGCTCGTGGGGATGGGTGGGACGCCCCCGGCGAGAGAGATACGTGGGGGACGCGGCCGCGGCGAACCGCTGCACGCGTGGACCGATGGGAACCGCCACCATGTCCTTTTCGAGCCATTCTTCGTAGCGGATGCCGGCGTCGAAGCCTTCGGCAACCACGTCGACGCTGCGTTCCTCGGCGGTCACCTCGAGGCAGATGTCGGGGTACTTCGCGAGGAAGGGCGGAACGATGCGAGGCAGCACGAGCCGTGCAGCGGCGGTTGGCACGTTGAGCCTCAACCGCCCCGCGGGTCGGTCGCGGAAGTCGTTGACCACGTCCAGCGCCGCGCGCACTTCACCGAGCGCCGGGGTGATTCGCTAGAGCAGGCGCGCCCCCGCGTGCGTGGGGGTGCCGCTGCGGGTGGTGCGGTGGAGCAGCCGAACTCCGAGGCGGGCCTCCAGTCTGCGGACCGCGTCGCCCAGCCGAGACGCGCTCGTGCCCGCCACCCGGGCGGCGCTGCGAAAGCCACCCTCACGGGCGACCGTGATGAACGCGGTGAGGTCTGCGAGGTCATCCATGCGCTGTGCAGATTACCGCACAGCCTGTGCGGATTATAGGAGGTTGCCGCGCAGCGGGTTCTTCGTAGGTTTCGTGACGAAGTCGACCCTCGAAGGACCCTGTCATGACCGACCCTCACATCACGGACAGCTATCTGCTCGGCTCGCGCACCGTTCGTCGTCTCGGCTACGGCGCCATGCAACTCGCCGGTCCCGGCGTCTTCGGCCCTCCCAGGGACCGCGAGGCCGCCATCGCGGTGCTGAGAGAAGCCATCGCCCTGGGCGTCAACCATGTCGACACCAGCGACATCTACGGTCCTCACGTCACGAACGAGCTCATCCGCGAGGCGCTCCATCCATACCGTGAGGACCTGGTCATCGCCACGAAGGTCGGCGCGGTGCGCGGCCCGTCGGGGTCGTGGGAGCCCGCCTTCTCCGCCACGGACATCGAGCGCGCGGTTCATGACAACCTCCGCAACCTCGGCTTGGAGGTGCTCGACGTCGTGAACCTTCGCGCGATGTTCAGCGCGTATGGCCCAGCCGAGGGCTCCATCGAAGCTCCGCTCACCGCGCTCGCCGAGCTTCAGCGACGGGGGTTGATCCGACACATCGGCTTGAGCAACGTCACGGCCGCGCAGGTCGCGGAGGGACTCAAGCTCACGAAGATCGTGTGCGTGCAGAACCACTACAACCTGACGCACCGTGGTGACGACGCGGTCATCGACGAGCTCGCCGCGCTCGGCATCGCGTACGTGCCGTTCTACCCGCTGGGCGGGTTCTCACCGCTTCAGTCCAGCGCGCTCGACACCGTGGCCGCCCGGCTCGGTGCCACGCGGATGCAGGTGGCGCTCGCGTGGCTCTTGTACCGCTCACCCAACGTGCTGCTCATCCCCGGCACGTCCTCGGTCGCACACCTCAGGGAGAACCTCGCGAGCGCCTCGCTCGTCTTGGGCGCCGAGGAGCTGGCCATGCTGAACGGGCTTGCCGAGCACTCCTGAGGGCCGACGTCTCCTCGAGCGCGCCCGCCCCGGACGTCGCTCCGCCGTGCCCGTCGCCGGCACCCGCGCCCGATGCGTGCGCGTACCCGTCACGACGACCGAGCCGAGTGGGGCACGTCCGACCCGACGCGGCGGACCGGGCCGCCGCGGGTCCACTGGAACGTCAGACGTCGGGCGTGGGGACGACGGCGGACAGGTTCACCAGGGCGTTGCGCCGGACGCCCTGCCTGGCGAAGTCCTGCACGACGCGAGCGAGGGTCGCGGCCAGGAGGCCGAGCAGGGGCAGGTGGGCTCCGCCCTCGCACGTCGCCTGACCGACGGTGTCCTCCGCGTCCGGGACGAAGTGCTCGTCCCAGCGCACGAGCCCGAAGGTGCCGTCCGCGCTCACCGCGCCATGGACGAGCGGCTTGCCGGTGGTCCGGGCGAAGTCGCTGAGCACCTGTCGGCTGTCGCGGTTGTCGAAGCAGTCCACGACGAGGTCCGCGCCGCCGCACAGCGCGGCCACGTTGTCGCGGGTGACGCGCACGCCCACCGCCTCCGCCTTCACGCCGTGGAGGTTGAGGAGCTGGAGCTTGAGGGCCTCGGCCTTGTTCCTGCCCACGGAGGGCTTCACGTAGGCCTGGGCGAGCAGGTTCTTGGACTCCACCCGGTCGAAGTCGACGAAGACGAGGGCGGCCTCGAGGTTGCGGCACAGCAGCGCCGCGTGGGAGCCGATGGCGCCCACGCCGCAGAAGACGATGCGCATGGCCTCACCTCACCGGGCGCCGAACGGCACCTTGGGGCGCAGATAGATGCGGTCCTCGCCCCGGGCGCCCCGGAAGCGGTCCACCGCGTAGTGCTGGAAGGTGTCGTCGCGCAGCTGGGACAGGTGGAGCCCGGGGACGCCGCCGGAGCGGATGAGCTCCACGGCGATGCGACGGACGTCGGCGTCGGACACCGGCCGGTCCAGCTCCACCGGGACGTCCGCGGACATGCCGTCATAGGTGATGTTCAGGGTCGCCATGGTCTTGTCGCGCCTCCTCGCGCGGCCCGAGCGCGAGGCCGCTGGATGGCGCGGCCGCCGGGCACCTCGCGGGACGCGGGCCCGAGCGGCTTCCTGACGGTGTGGGCCGTGGCGAGAAAAGACGAGGGCCGGACCACGTCCCCCATGGACGGGTCCGGCCCTCGGTGCCCGCGAGGGGGAGGGGCCTCGCGGACGAACGCCTACTTCGTGGGCTCGCCGCTCACCGTGTCCGGCGAAGGGGCGGGCGGCTTTCCGGCGGTGGGCAGCACCGGCACCGCGCCGATGAAGCCCGAGTACGCCATGCGGTTGGGAGAGCAGTCGCCAGGGCTGCGGACCGTGTCGGGCGTGGCGTGGGTATACAGCGCGGTGGCGACGGACTCCGGGTCCGCGTCCGGGTTGAGCTCCAGGAAGAGCGCGGCCACGCCCGTCACGTGTGGCGCGGCCATGGAGGTGCCGCTGAGTACGCGCGTCTCCCGGTCGCCGTAGTGCCAGGCGGACGTGATGCGGTTGCCCGGCGCGAACACGTCCACGCATTCGCCGAAGTTGGAGAAGGCCGCGCGCTTGTCGGCGCTGTCGGTCGCGGCGACGGTGATGGCCTCCATCGTGCGCGCGGGCGAGTGCTTGCACGCGTCGTTGTCCTCGTTGCCGGCGGCCAGCACGTAGGTGACGCCCGAGGCGATGGAGCGGCGGACGGCGTCGTCGATGGCGCGGTCCGCGTCTCCGCCCAGGCTCATGTTGGCGACGGCGGGGGCCTGGTGGTTCTTCGTCACCCAGTCGATGCCCGCGATGACGCCGGTGGTGGACCCGGAGCCGTCGCAGCCGAGCACCCGCACGGAGTGCACCGTGGCGTTCTTGGCCAGCCCGAACGTGCTGCCCGCCGCGGTGCCCGCCACGTGGGTGCCATGGCCATGACAGTCATTGCCCTTCATGCTGTCGCCCACCGAGTCGTAGCCGACGGACGCCCGGCCGCCGAACTCGCGGTGCGAGAAGCGCACGCCGGTGTCGAGGATGTAGATGTGAACGCCCAGGCCCGTGGCGTTGTACAGATAGACCTTGTCGAGCGGCAGGGTGCGCTGGTCCACCCGGTCGATGCCCCACGTGGGACGCTCCTGGGTGTGACTCTCCACGATGGAGACCACGCCACTCTCCTGCACGTACTCCACGGCGGGGTCCTGTGCCAGCGCGCGCGCCTGGTCCTCCGTCATCCGGCTGGCGAAGCCGCGCAGGGCGTGCTCGTAGGTGAGGAACGCGCTGCCTCCGTACTTCGACGAGAGGTCTTGCGTGGCCTGCGCCACGGGGACCGGCTGGAGCCCCGGCGCCGGGGCCTTGAGCACGACGACGTACTCCCCTGGAACCTTCTTCGCGACGGTGAGGAACTTGCTGGTGGGGGGCGCGCGCAGCGCCGCGAGGGTCGAGGGGTCCTTGCAGGTGGGCCGGCTCGAGCACGCGCCCAGCACCATCAACCCCCCGGCTGCTGCCAACGACAGCTTCCACATCCGTCGATTCATGTCTCACGCCCCCACGAGTGGATGACTCGCATTGATACGAATCGACATTATTATCGGTTTAATCCTGATTTGGTCCAAGGGGATGGGGATGGGGTTGTTCATTGAACGGAGGCCCAGGGCCTCGTGGTGAGTCCCCACCAGAAGAGTGTCGCCTCCAGTGGGTGTTTGTCTGGCTTTTGGAGCATGGGATGGATGCCCATCTCACGCGCGGTGTTGAGCAGTTGTCGGTGCCACGTGGTGTGTTCAGCGGAGAGGTGGGTGGCGGCGATGGCGAGGGCGCTGGCGCCCACGGAGTAGCCGTGGAGCAGGGGGCCGCTGGCGGCGTCCTCCTTTCCGTGGACGCCTCGTGGCCATTCCCGGCAGGCGGCGAGCGGCAGCAGGTCTCCGGCGGGGCGGTCGCAGTGGGTGCGCACCAGGGTGCTCGTGAAGGTGCTCGCGGCGGGATGTCCCGCCATGCCGAGGTAGGCCCCCGTCCAGGCCAGCGCGGTCCCCCGAGGCGTGGCCTCCACGGGGCGTCCCTTCGCGTCGACCCGCGTGGGGAACCCGGTGGGCAGGGTGGTCAGCTCGACGAGCCGCTCGACGAGCCGCTCGCCCATGGCCGTGGAGGCGTCCGCGCCGCGCAGTTGGCCATGCAACAGCAGTCCGGCGGCGGCGGGGGCGCTGTCGCACGGCCAGATGGAGCGGCCGAAGGAGGGGAGGAGGCGCTGACGCGACAGCGCCTCCACGAGCTGCGCGGCCAGCGCGTCGAACAGGGCGGAGTCTTCCGGGGCCGCGAGCCCCGCGCGGTGCATCCCCGCGAGCATCAGCAGCACGTGTCCCCGGTACAGGATGCTGAGGGGGAGGGCGCGGTCCGCCACGCGTGTCGTCCCGTCCGCGAGGAAGGGCGCCCGGGCGCGCCCCAGCGCGTCGGTCAGCAGGGCCTTCAGTCTCCGGCGCGAGTCGGGGAGCGGGCTTCCCTCCAGGGTGGCCTGGACGAGGATGAACGAGAGATAGGCATCACACAGGAGCTGGGCCTCGACGAAGCGCCGCCTCGCATCGCCCAGGAGCCGGGGCTCGCAGCCCTGCCCGACGATGCGTTGCTCCACGGCCTCCAGGGCCTGGGGCGTGGGCGCGTCCCTGAGGTCCTCCCACGTCGAGGACGGCTCTCCGGCCCTGGCGGAGAGGGAGGTCCAGCACAGCAGCACCAGCAGCGGCGACAGGGACGGGGGACGCGGGGGGAGGCCATGACGCCACGTCAGCACGTCGCGCCGGCGGGGGCCGGGGCGTCCCGCTCTCCGGTCGCGAGCCCGGCGGGAGCGGTCGCCCCCGTCGGGTGGACGGCGCGTCAGGGCGTGGCGCGTCGGACCGCGAGGTCCTCGAAGCGGCCCTCCCGCTCCAGCCGCCACAGGTCCTCGTCGGTGACGAAGTCCTGGCCCAGGAGCTCGCGGGCGCGTTTCACCTTGGCCAGCAGGCGCGGGTCCGTCACCGGCACGCTGTTCTCCTTCGTGGGCCGAGGCGGCGGTCGCATCAGAGAGAAGGTTCCCCGGGCGGGGTGGCCGTCCGTCGTCCTCCCTTCCAGCACGTAGGTGATCATCCCGACGTCCGGCTCGGCCTTCGTGTCCAGCGAGACGCTCACCTCGGCGCCGCGTCCCTCGGGCAGGGTCTCCACGCCGAGCGACGCCTCCGTGGCCTCCTCGGGGAGGGGCGGCGCCTTGGGCTCGGGTCTGCGCGCGCGGAGCGCCGTCACCCGCTCCAGCGTCACCGGCCCCCTCCACCGGTGGAACAGGCGGAAGCGCTGGCGCACCACGCCGGCCTCGTCCTCCGTCGGGAAGCGGGGGGTTCCCACGGCGAGCACGGTGACGACGCCCTTCTTGTCGAAGTTCTCGAACGTCGGGTCGAGGAGCTGGAGCGACGAGCGGCCCGTGGCCTTGCGCCCCGAGGCGTCGATGGCCTCCACGCGGACCAGGTGCTGGTGGTACATGGCGGCGGGTCGGTTGGGCTGCGGGCTCAAGGTCCACGTCACCGTGGGGACGGTCGTCGTCACGGAGGGCGCGTCATCGAACGTCCAGACGAACCTCACGGGAGCGAAGGGCTTGCGTCGAGGCTCGTCGCGCCGGGGCAGCTCGTGGATGCGCACGAGGAACTCGTAGTCCTCCTCCGAGTTGGGCACGCGGCGCGAATAGACGTCGACGAGGCGCTCGGGTTCGCACTCCTTCACCGTGTAGCGAGGCACGAGCACGGACGCGCTGACGTTGTCCTTGCCGAACACCGTCACCCGGGGCTGCTCGTAGGTGCTTCCCTCTTCCAGCCAGACGCGCAAGGGGACGCGCATGCCCACCCCGGTCCCGATGGTGGAGTGCAGGTAGGCATCATTGCCATCCGGCGAGTGCGCCCGGACCGTGATGAGGTTGTCCTCCCCCGAGCACACCTCGGGTTTCTCCACCGTCACCTCGTCGATGATGGGAGGTGGCGTCGGCTTCGGTGGAGGCTGCTCGGCGCGTGGTCGCCATGGCGCGGAGGGCGTGGGCAGCGGGACGTCCCGCGCGAGGGCCCGCGTGGGCGGAGTGGGCGGGTGGGGCGCGGTGGGCGGTGGCGCGGTCTCGGGTGTGCGCAGCCACAGCCCGGCGAGCAAGGCGAGGGCGAGGCCCAGGCCGAACGACCAGGCCCAGCGTCTGCGCCACCTGGGCGGTTCCGAACGCATCATGGGGGCGGTCCTCCCGTGTCGGCCGAGGGGTCACTGCCAGCAGCCATAGACGTTGCCGCCCGAGTTCCATTGGAGTTGATGGGAGTAGTCGTTGGCCCAGAGGGTGGAGGTGACGGGGTGCACGCTCCAGCCGCCGATGCGGTCGGGGCTGATGGACGTGGCGGTGGCGTTCGGGTCGTCGCGCACCGCGCGCCAGATGGTGCTGGTGCTGGTGTCGCAGCGGTTGGCGGACATGCAGTTGGCGACCTGGTTGCCGGCGTTGGTGCAGACGTTCCAGAAGATGGGGCAGATGACCGACAGCGCGACGTTCTCGAACCAGCCCAGCGAGCTCTTGCACTGCGCGTGGACGCCCGTGTGCAGGGTGTTGGAGGCGTTGGCGATGAGCTCGTGCGGATACGTGTGCGCGGTGACGACACCCCGGCCCGCGTAGTTGTGCGCGTAGGCCAGGAAGGTGGAGCACACCATGCCGTTGTTGGCGGCGCTCCCGGGGATGGTGTGGACCGACTCCAGGTCCCGGTACTGGAAGAGGGAGTAGGACACCCGGGCTCCGTTCCACAGGAGCCGGTCGATGGGCTGGCTCGGGTCGACCCTGGAGGCGTCCGTCACGTACTCGTGGTTGAACCAGATGTTGTCCGCCACCTGCGCCGCGCCGGCCGCGTCACCGAGCTGCCAGGCGGTCCACTCCGGGCCATGGCCATCCACGTCGTAGAGGAAGTGGTAGATGCCGCCCTGGTTGATCTGCTCCAGGCCGGGGTAGCCGTTGCGGAGCTGGTCCACCTTGAGCGGCGTCCCACAGACGGTGGGCCACGAGTTCTGGTCCGGGTCCCGCATGGTGGCGTGGGTGACGCCGCCGAGCACGCCGTGCGACAGCATGGAGTGCGTGCGGAACTCGCCAATCGCGTCGATGACGTTGCGGATGGGGCCGTCGTCGCTGCGGCTGAACACCACGGCGCCGTTGGGCGCGTTCCAGCCGGCGGAGGTGTAGCCACATTCAGAGGCCGTGGCGGGAACGGTGGCCATGAGCGTGAGGGCCACGACACAGGCGACGAGGACTCGATGCATTGCATACCCCTGGACATGCGGCGCCCCACGGCCCGATTCGAGGACGAATGGAGTCCCAGGCGAGGCATGGACGGTGGGGGCCGTGAGAGCGGAATCACCCGTGCCTGGGGGCATCAGGGTAATCACGGGGCCTTGGCATTCCAGTCCGTCCCTGGAGGGCAGGGCGACCCGACGCCGTGGTTCGGCCCCGGGGGGCTGTGCGTGCGTTGGCTGGGGCACGTTGGACCGGTGTGAGGACCTCCCGGGAGGTTGCCGCGAGCGTGGGGGGCCCCAGACTCGGAGGAGGGAGGTCGTGCATGGAGGCCGGGTCGTCGGTGCATCGCTGGGACGTCACCCCCACGGAGGCGGTGGCGCTCCAGCGGGAGCTGCGGGAGCGGGTGGTGCTGAAGCCTCCGGCGGGGCTGCGCGTCGAGCGCATCGCCGGGGCGGATGTGTCCACGGAGAAGGGGCGCCCCACGGGCTTCGGGGGCATCGTGGTGCTCGACGCGGCCTCGCTGGCCCCGGTGGCCCACGCGGGCTCCGCGGTCGAGCTGTCCTTCCCCTACGTGCCGGGGCTGTTGTCCTTCCGGGAGCTGCCGGTGCTGGCGGTGGCCTGGCGGCGACTGAAGGTCCGCCCGGACGTGCTCGTGTTCGATGGGCATGGCATCGCGCATCCCCGCCGGCTGGGCATCGCGAGCCATGGGGGGCTGCTGTTCGGTATTCCCTCCATCGGCTGCGCGAAGTCGCTGCTGGTGGGGACCCACGGGAAGCTGGGGGAGGAGCGAGGCGCCACGTCCCCTCTGGTGCACAAGGGAGAGGTGGTGGGGATGGCGGTGCGCACGCGCCGGGCGGTCCAGCCCGTCTATGTGTCGGCCGGGCACCTGATGGACCTGCCCACCGCGGTGGAGCTGGTGTTGAAGGCCGCGCCTCGGTTCCGTGAGCCGGAGACCACGCGCCGCGCGCACCGGCTCGTCAATGACCTGCGGCGCGCGGGGGGCGAGGCGGCGGAGCTGGAGTGAGGGGAGGCGGGCGGCCGGCGGCACGGCTCCCCGCGCGGTGTGGTGGTGCTGGCCCCGTCGCGCGTGGGCAACGTTGAGGCCCACGGATGCAACCGGGAGGACATGCCATGGCCGAGCATCGCGAGCAGCAGGGAGTGCACAGCCGCCCCGCCGTCTCCCTCGAGGAGCGCCGGGCCCGACGCCGCGCCGCGCACGCGAGTCAAACCTTCGCGGCCTTCATCCAGCGGTTGTGCGAGCGCGGAGGCATGTCTCCCGCGGTGGCCCGGCGGGCCGCGGTGTCGGTGCTCTGCGCGGTGGAGCAGCGCATCAACGGCGACGAGACCCGCGACCTCGAAGCCCAGCTCCCGCGCAGGTTGTCGGAGCTGCTCCACCGCTGCGAGCGCCACGAGGACGCGCTTCCCGGCAAGTTCGGACGGGAGGACCTCCTGCGGCGCGTGGGCGAGGACCTGTCGCTCCATCCGGATGCGGTGGAGCCCGTGGTGCGCGCGGTCCTCAACTCCGTCCGGGACCACATCAGCGAGGGAGAGGCCGAGGACGTCATGGCCCAGCTCCCCGAGGACCTGCGGGAGCTGTGGCGCCATCCCGTCTGAACGCGCGCTGGCCAGGTGGGCTCACGCCAACGCCATGGGGCTCGGGCGCATGCCCGAGGCCTCGCGCAGGGGCGCGGCCCACCAGGGCTCGGGCGTCACCAGGACGTCGCGACCGCCCACGCGGGCCACCGTCCCGCCCGGGGCGACGACGGTGAAGCGGGGCGCGCGCCCCAGCGCCAGCGTCAAGGCCTCCATGGTCGTCTCGTCCTCGCTGGAGAAGCCGAGTGGCCCCTCGGGGTGGCTGTGGGCCACCTCCGTCAGCTCGGCGCGCAGCCGCCAGATGGCCTCCCAGCGCTCCCGGGAGTCCGGGAGGAGGGTGGGGTTGTCGGAGACGTCACACCACAACACCTCGCCCCGCTGGCCGATGAGCAGGCACACCTCACGCGTCGACATGGTTCCCTCCGTCCCGTGTTTCAGGCGTGCCGTGTCACCACCAGCACGTCCGTCTCGATGGCCTCGCGGATGACCGAGGGGAGGCTCTCCAGCGTCACCTCGCTGTCCGCGCCCGCGAGGCAGATGCCCGCGTCCACCACCTGGAGCGAGTCGGCGTCGACGATGGAGATGAAGCGCTCGTCCATGAATGCATACGTCACCTCCAGCTGATTCCCGGCGAGCCGGCGCTGCGCCATCAGCCTCGCGCCCGAGCCCGCCAGGGCCCGCTCCGCGCGCACCCAGTCGCTCTCGGGCGCGTGCCCTCCTCCCCGCCGCCTGGGGTTCATGGCCCCCCCGCGGTGCGCCTGCTCCAGCAGGCCCGACGCGAGCCGACGGGCGTTCTCGTCCATCATCGCCAGGTGCCGCGCCTGGGCCTGGGCCTCGCGCGCGACCAGGGCCCGCTGGTGGGCCTCGCGCTCCGCGCGCAGGTGCCGCAGGCAGGCCTCGGCCTGGGGGCGGCCTCCGTCGGCGACCGACAACACGCGTCCGCGCGCCTCGGCGGGCGCGAAGCGGATGCCCAGCGCGCGCGACGCGTCGTCCAGCAGCGTGTAGCCGAACGCCGCGCGCAGCGACGACGGCACGCTCCGGATGCCGGAGAGGGGGTGGCCCTCCTCGAGCGCCCGGCGCGCCGCGTCCTCCGCCTCGGTCTCGAAGTCGACGCCATCGAACAGCAGCGTTCCGTCATGCCACCGCCGCGCGGAGACGGGCGCCAGCCGTGGCGGCTCCTCCTCCGGCATCAGCTCCAGCGGCTCGGCCACCGCCCCCTCGCGCACCAGCCGCGTGCCCCAGACATGGCCACGCACGCGAGGCAGCGCGTCGAGCCCCTCGGGGCCCGCGGGCTCGCGGGCGGTGGCGTCCCGCCCCTTCACGTCGAAGCGCCACCACCCCGCGGCGACCGGGGTGGTGACACGGAGGCGGCGCGAGGCGGCGTCCACGGTGCCTCCGCCCAGATACGGCAGCACCAGCGACTCCACCTTCCCGAGGAGCTTCCGGTAGTCCACGACCGCCTCCTTCCCGCTCACCGCGACATCCGCTTCACGCCACCTTCAGAAGGGGCGTGCGCATCACCCGCTCCACCCAGCCGGACTGGCTGGCGCCGGGGGCCGTCGGCGCGTCCAGCAGCGCCTTGAGCACCCGGGGGACCTGGTACGGGTCCGCGAACTGGTCCACGTTCACCTCGCTGAAGGGGACCTTCAGCTGGCTCGCGCACGTGCGGACCGTGTTGCCACGGGCCCCCGCCACGCTCACCAGCAACGCCAGGGCCGCCACGGGGTAGCCGCAGTCACGGAAGGCGCGGGCGAACTGGTCCCCCGCCTCTCCCGCCTCGTCGCCCACCACGATGACCACCAGCTTCGCCCCCTCCGGCACCCGCACCCCAGCCCGATGCAGCGCGTGGACGCCCGCCATGTGCGCGGTGCCACCCGAGGCCTTCAGGTTGGCGAGCATGTGCTGCACGGCCGTGCGGTTGGGGGCCTTGGGCCGGAGGACGGTGCCCATCGTGTCGAACGCCGCGATGTGCAGCTTCTCCGCCGGGAACCCCGCGAGGATGCGCGCCAGCGCCTCCTTCGAGTTCTCGATGGCGCCCTCCATGGAGCCCGACTTGTCGATGAGGAACATCACCCGCACGTCGGTCTCCGCCGTCGCCTCCGCCACCGCGTGGCGTGCCGCGTTGTCGCTCGCCTCCTCCAGCTTCTGGCGCAGCTCCTGGCTGCGCACGTTCCTCGAGATGTTCAGCGCCCGCTGGTCGGTGGACGTCCGCACGGCCTTCTCCCAGCGCGCGCGCACGGACGGCTCCGCCAGGAGCCCCAGCTCCTCCAGGGTCGGCGTCATCAGCCGCAGGTCGCGGTCCGACAACGAGGGCAGGAGGGCCGCCATGATGGCCGGCGTCAGGCCCACGTCCTTCGGCAGCCGGCCCACCACCTCCTTGTAGGAGAGGCGCTCCAGGTCGATCCACTCGCAGATCTCCGCCTCCGACAGCCCGTCGAAGCGCTCGCGCTTGGCCAGCGTCAGCCCGTCGAGCCCCACCGTGCGGTGCCCGCCCGCGGACTGCTTCTGCTTCCAGCCGAGCACCTCGAAGAAGGCCTGCGAGCGCGGCTTGTACCCCGCCTTGCGCGCCAGCTTCTTCAGCGTCTCCTTGTAGCCGGCCTTCACCAGGCCCTGGAGCATGGACGGGTTGGCCTCGCGTGCCGCCAGCCACCGCGTCGCCACGCGCTTCCAGCGGCCCATGGGCGCCTTGCGGGACGCCGGGTCACCGAAGCCCGCCTCGCGGTTGAGGCGCGCGATGTCCGGGTGCTCGAGCAGCTCCGCGACCCGCAGCACCGCCTTGGGGGTGAGCATGCGCGTGGACTTGCGCTCGTAGTGCAGCACCATCGCCTCGCCGATGGCGCGCCAGTCGTCGTCGTGGAACGCCACCTGGCCGTCGTCGCCCCGCACGGGCTGGCCCGCGTGCTCCTGCACCAGCATGAGCGCGCAGGTGGCGACCTTGAGGTCCCGCCAGTCGGTCTGCGTCAGCGCGTAGGACGCGAAGTGCGCCATCAGCTCCGAGTTCAGCCGGTAGATGTCGAGCAGCTGCGTGTAGAGCTTCACGGCCGCGGGCACGAACAGGCCGGGCCGCACCGGACGCGCGCGGGCCTTGAGCTGCGGCGAGGCGTGCGCGGCGGCGTGCCACACGCCTTCCGCGTCGAGTCCGGGACGGTTGTGCCACAGGTGGGCGGAGCCGCCGAGCACCAGGTCCAGCAGGCGCTCGGCCGGACCGCGCTGTGCCTCGGGCAACTGGGGCGGAGTCTGGGTCGTGGTCATGGTGTCCCCCTTCGGGGCGTGTCGCGGGTCAGGCGCGGCGCGGACCGCTCGCGTCATCGGCGAGAGGAGTGCGCCGCGCGTGGGAACGCGTGGAGCCGGCCGGGCCTCCCGGAGCGGGAGACACGGTCAGGTCCACGCGAAGCTGGGAACGAGGGTGAGCTCCCGTCGGCCGGGCGCGAAAGCGAAGGACCGCGAGCGGCGGTCAGCGATGGGTGCTCATGAGTAGACGCACACGTCGCCATGCACCGGGAACAGCGCCACCTCTTTGCCGCCCCGGTAGGTCTTCCGGGCTGGCACCGAGGCGAGCTCCCACGAGGGGAGCACCACCGCCGTCAGCGACCGGCCGTACACGCAGCCGGTGTCGATGCCCACCGCGTGCTCGGTGACGAGCGGCCGGTCGAAGACGGTGTGTCCGAAGATGACGCGCTCCGGGCCCTTCCAGTGGTGTGTCCAGAAGGTGAACCCCTCCGGAGCCTTGGAAGGCCAGTAGCTCTTGGTCGCCGGTGGCTGGATGCATTGGGCGTGCAGCAGGTGGTACGGGTTCTGCGCTTCCACGGGAAGGCCCGGGAGCATGCCGGCGTGCACCACGATGGCGTTGTGCTCGGGCAGCCGCAGGTAGTGCGGCAGCCGGGCCATCCAGTCGAAGTGCTCCGGCTCCAGCGCGCGGCGCGTCTCCAGGTGGTCCGGGTTCAGCCGTTCGTCCGCCCGCCGCCGCTGCTGCAAGTGGGCCTCCTCGTGGTTGCCCAGAATGGCCTCGTGCCGCATGGCCAGCTCCACGCACTCGCGGCGCCGGGGCCCCCGGTCCACCAGGTCCCCCGCGAAGATGACGCGGTCGCTGGAGGTCGCCCCGACCTTGTCGAGCAGCTCCAGGGCCTCGTCGTAGCAGCCGTGGAGGTCTCCGATGACGATGGTTCGGGGCGACATGACCAGGGGTTCCTTGGAAGAAGAGGGGGCGCCCGAGTGGGCGGGCCGGTTCCTTGAACGAATCAAGAGTTCAGTGTCGGACCACCAGTGTCCGCCATCCTGGAGGATGGCTGGGTGGAGTCGAACCACCGCTTGTGGGGCCTGTCCTGCCGAACGCTCGAAAGCGATGCGGCCAGGGACCCGGCGAGCCCTGGATTCCTGACAGCGGGCGGCCGGGCGCGGGCCTGGAGCCTCCCCGAGGGACGATTTGTCAGGTCCCCGGCGCGGCTGGCGTCGGGCCCCTGGAGGTGTCCCACCTGCCCGGAACCCCCGGGGGGAGGGCCCTCCTGCTCCACTCGGAGGCTGCCTGCGGATGCCAACGTGGTACCTTGCCGCGCCACATCCCCGTAATCCCATCATCTCCCGGGGTGGTTCTCCGGGCACAGCCCCCAGGTCCTTCCGGTGTACGAGCAGCTCACGGATGACGAATTGTTCGCGGAGGTGGTCCGCCGCCGCGCCGCCAGCGAGCCCTTCAGCGGGCCGCTCGGGGCGTTGGTCCAGCGGTGGAGCCGACCTGCCCGGTATGTCATCAGCAAGATCCAGGCGAGCTACGGCCGCGGTTCCCCCGCGGACGCGGACGAGCTCTTCCAGGACGCGGTGGGGAAGTTCCTCGACCGCGGCCTGGACCAGTTCCGGGGCGTCTCCCAGCAGATGCCCGGCAGGAGCGCGTCTCCCAAGACGTTCTTCCTGCGCATCGTCAAGCACGTGGCCATCGACTTCTATCGGCGCCACCGCGAGGAGCTCGCGCCCGCGCCGTCGGACCCGGATGACGCCATGGAGGAGCCGCCTTCCGAGACGGCCCGCGCCGTGGAGATGGGCCGGCGCCGCGAGGAGCGCGCGGAGGCCCAGGAGCTGTACTGGGCGGCCTTCGCCCGTCTCCAGCAGGAACACCCCAAGGAGGCCTCGGCGTGGGAGCTCTACCACCACGAGGACGTGGAGGATCACGAGGAATGCGCCCGTCGTCTGAACATCAGCGTGGTGAACTCCTACAAGCGAGTCAGCCGCGCCCAGGCCTACTTGAAGCTCTACCTGCTGGATCTCCAGCGCGAGTCACCCGGGGAGGAAGCGTGAGCCTCCTGTCCGGTCCCACCCCGGGGTATTCAGGAGGAATGAAGTCATGAACACCGATGCCATGTCCCGCTTTGCCGCTCGTCGCCAGCAGCTCACCGCTGGAGCTTCCTCTCCCGGGGTGGTGCTCGAAGCCGCCGGCGACCTGCTGAGGCGCTCCCGGACAGTGGGGACCGAAGGTGTGGAGCAAGCCCTCCGGGGCCTCGGTCGACGGGAAGTGGAGACATGGCTCCAGGCGCAGAAACCGCAGGCGCTCCAGCCCGTGCTGTTAAGGGCCGCGGAAGAAGCGGTGGAGGTGGTGCTGGACGGGGGGGAAGAAGCGGAGATGTGGCGGCACTCGGCGCTGGAAGGTCTGGCCGCGCGTGACAGGGCGGCCTCCGCGGCGGTGGCGCTGGCGGCCTGGGAGGCACTTCATGGCCCGCTCGAAGGCGAGGCCGCGGGGAGTCGGGACCGCTTCCTGGAGGGCCTGGAGAGCCTGGATTCGGCGCTTCGTCCCAGGGCGCGTTGGTTCATCCCCCTCAACCCGCAGCGACGGCAGGAGCGCGACCTCCTCGAGCCCGCCGAGCAGGACAAGGCCTGGTGGTTCTCAGAGCGGGCCGGCTGCGACGACCTGGTGACCACCTGGACGGGGGCCCCGACGCAGACCCCCCACCTTCAAGGTTGCGCGGACTGCCGGGCGGACATCGCGGACGCGGCGCCCGTGGACGCGCCCCCGCGCCGCCACCTCACGGAGGAGGACCTGTGGCGCTTCGACATGGGCCTGATGAGCGAGGACGAGCGCTCCCGCGTGGACGCGCACACGGCCCGCTGTGGTGAGTGTGCCCAGGCGGTGCTGGCGCTCGGCGAGGGCGATGACGCCATCGAGGAGGCGCTGGAGCTGGAGGAGGGCGAGGCGATGGTGTCCCGCGCCGCGCGCACGTCTCGCGCCTCGGTGTCGCAGCGCCCGTCCGCGGCGCGCCACCCGGAGCAGCGCGAGGTGCTGGAGGAGCGGCGGGACTTCCGCGTGGTGCTGGTCCGCGAGCGCCAGCGCGTCCGCCTCCTGGTGCAGCCGCTCTCCGGCCGCGCGGTGACGGCGGCGGTGTTCCTCAACCCGGGTCGTCCCTCGCTCAAGCCCGCGCAGGGCCCGGAGGGGCTCGCCTTCGACCTGACGACGGCGTCGTCCACGGGCGCGCGCACGGCCCACCTGACGGTGCAGGCGGGCGGCGAGACGCTGGAGCGGGACTTCTCCTTCTAGCGCCAGCGCCGGTGGGCGCTGCATGAGGGGCGCCGGCCCGTGGGCCGCGCCCCTTTTTCACGCCCTCAGGGCGCGATGGTGCTGTTGCGCTCCGTCGAGTCGAGCGCGTTGCGGGTGTTGGGGGGGCGCTGGGGGAGGGGGAGGTTGTGGGCGGGAGGGATGGGCTTGAAGCCGTTGTCCAGGAACGCCGTCACCAGCTGGGCGGGGGGCGGGCGCGTGCCGAGCGCGGCGCCGCACAGGTCGAGCTGGTCCGTGATGCGAGGACCCTCGTTGCTCTGGTAGCGGTTGCAGGAGCTGTTCTCCTGATGGCTCTTGTCGCGCAGCATCTGGCGCGTCAGCCGGCCCCACTTCATGGTGAGGGCCTCCGCGTTGAACTGGACGAGCAGCGGCTCTCCGCCCCAGGTGCCCTCGATGACGGTGAGCGGCCCTCCGGCCTTCACCTTCAGGTCGAGCTGGCGCTGGCCGAAGGTGCCCGTCACCGCGATGCCGTGCTCGTAGATCTCCTCGTTGAGGATGCTCACCCACACGCCGTCCTTGGTGCGGGTATACGGCTTGGCCGCGGCGACGCGGCCGTGGTTGAACCAGACGTCGCCCACGCGCCCGGTGGGGACCTGGTCGTTCCTCGAGACGTGGGAGGGCTCGGAGTCGTCCAGGCCGGCGGGGCCGGTGGAGGCCACGACGGGCCGGGAGGCGAGCAGGTCCGTCACGGGCACGGAGCCGTCGACCACCTCGAAGCGGACCCCGTCCAGCCAGGCCTGCCCGGTGCCGCTCATGATGAGGCCGGCCATGATGGTGGTGGCCTCGCGCGGCACGTCCAGCACGACCTCGTAGCGCTTGCAGCCCCGGGTGCCCACCAGCGCGCGCGACTGCATGTTGTCGAAGGCGAGCGGCTGCTTCGGGTCCGGCCCCTCCACGCGCATCCACAACCCGGCCCAGCCGTCGACGTCCTTGACCCGGGCGGCGGCGGAGAAGCGCAGCCGCTTGCCGCGGAAGTCCTGGGCGCCGAAGGCCTGCATGAAGGTGCCGTAGCCGTTCTCGTCCGTGGTGAGCGAGCGCAGGAAGGCGCTGCGGCTGCCCTCGCAGGGGGCGCTGGTGTCCACGCCCGCCTCGTAGCGCTTGGGGGCGCTCTCCGTGACGTACCAGCCCACCGGCAGCTTCTGGGTGCCGCCCGGCGCTCCCGCGTGGGCCGAGGGAGCGGCCAGCGCGAGCAGCAGTGCGACGAGCTTCTTCCGGAAGTCCATGGTGGCCGTCCTTACAGCGACACGGGCTGGCGGGCGCTGAGCGCGCCCTCGGGGAGGCCCGTGCGGGCCTCGTAGCGAGGCACCTCCGCGGTGCCCCAGGGATTCATGACGAGCAGGCCGCGCTCCGCGGCCTTGCGGGTGCAGGTCTCCTGCGTGGCCAGGTCCGGACAGGCCACCAAGTTGGTCGGGCCGTCCTCCTCGCCCAGCGCCACCGAGGGCGGCCGGGTCTCCAGGACGAGCGGCGCCGAGGCGCCACTCCCGCCCGCGTCCACGCGCGCCAGCAGGACGAGCGCGGCGGCCGCCGCCAGCGCCGCCACGGCCGCGCCCGTCGCCACGCGGCGCACGTCCCAGCGGGCGGGGCGGACGACCCGGTCCTCCCGGGGGAAGGCCTGCGCCACCTCGTTGAGCTGTTCGGAGAGGAGGGCCTCTTCCTGAAGCAGCACGGCGCACGGCTCACACTCCAGCGTGTGGTCCTCGAGCGCCGCCGCCTTCTCCGGGGCGAGCGCGCCCAGGATGTATTGCTCCGCGAGGTCGCGGGTCAGGTGGGGCTTAAGCATGGGATTCCTCCTCGAGCGCGGTCCGCAGCTTCTTGCGGACCTCGCACAGGATCTGTCGCACGCGCTGCACGGACAGGCCGACGCGCGCGGCGACTTCGGCATGGGGGAGCTCCTGGCCATCGCAGGCCAGGAGGAAAACGCTCCGCGCGCTCGGCGACACCTGGGCGAGCGCGGCGTGGGCGCGGGAAAGCTGCTCTTCCGACAGGAGTCGACGCTCGGCGGAGACGGAAGGGTCCACCGGGTGCTGCCGCTCGGGAAGCTCCTCCACCGCCCCGGCGATGGACTCGCGCCGGGCGCGGCGGGCATCGTCCGCGGCCAGGAAGGCCGCCTGGGTGAGGGCGAGGTTGGGCAGGCGCAGCTCCGTCAGCAGCCCACGCTGCTGTTGTTGGATGAGCCGGGCCCAGGTCTCCTGGGCCAGCTCATGCGCCCGGTCCACCCGGACGCCTCGGGCGAGGAGCGATACCACGACCCGGCGGTGGTGGCGCGCAACCAGCGCGTCCCAGGCCGAGCGGTCGCCAGCCAGGGCCCGGCGCGCCAGGGCTTCTTCATCCCCCGCGCGCGCCGGCTCCTCCATCGGCTCCTCGGCTTCCCTCGACAGTCGAACCGTCATCCGCAGGCCCTGCACGGCTGCGCCCATGCCGTCTTCCCGTTGCTCCGTCGCGTGTCCGGGACACGGCCGCTCCCCGGTGTCCGAGTAACGTGTGTCCGAGGCGGACATATCGTTGTCGGCTGGGAAGATGTGGGAGCGGGTGGGCAAGGGTCAGTTGACGGCGGGGCTTTCCCCCGAGGCCCAGGGGAGGTTGGAGAGGCGGACGACGCCCTGGCAGCGGGCGCACATCCGCCCCTGTGCGTCGTACACGCGGGCGGTGGCGAAGAGGAGGGTGAGGCCCTGGCTGTCGATTTCGGCTTCCACGCGCAGGTGGTCGCCGGTGACGGGGCGCTCGAAGCTCATGGACAGCTGCACGGTGGCGCACCGGCGGCTGGGGTCCACCAGCGCGCCGCTGGTGCCGATGGCCAGGTCGAAGAGGGCGGCGAGGATGCCGCCGTTGACGGCCGCGGCGCTGCCCACCCCGCCCCGGTGCTCCGGGCGGACCTCGGGCAGGGTGATGACGACCTTGCGTCCCTCCGGGAAGGCGAGGTGCGCGCCGAAGTGACGCAGGGTGAGGCTCTGGTTGAAGAGGGTCGCGTAGCGGTCCA
>Ga0164243_10004185_pt1 | contig 22739 bp, 32 predicted proteins | sample OricompcompostOP_FD_108781 | JGI IMG/M metagenome (GOLD analysis project Ga0164243, IMG submission 108781) | Organic Plus compost microbial communities from Emeryville, California, USA - Original compost - Organic plus compost (OP) | ecosystem: Engineered > Solid waste > Mixed feedstock >...
CACACTCCACTTAGAGGGCGCCGCCTACCCCGTGCCCAGATGGCGGAATTGGTAGACGCACCAGCTTCAGGTGCTGGCGGTCGCAAGGCCGTGGAGGTTCGAGTCCTCTTCTGGGCACCATTTTCCCCATCCGCAGACATCCATCGACGTCGCGTAAGTGGCTGGGGAAGCAGCGTTTTTTCGAATATCATTTCCGGCGAAATTTGGGCGGGTTCGCCGACATACCACCAGTTTTGGTGGCATAAATCGGCAGTGGATTCGCCCGTTTTCGGACGGAGATACCACCATGGCTCTTACCGCACTCGCGATCAGGAATGCGCAACCTCGGGCGAAGCCCTACAAGCTCAGCGACGAGCGCTCGCTGTTCCTCCTGGTGATGCCCAACGGCGCCAAATACTGGCGGCTTCGCTATCGCTTCCTCGACATGCAGAAAACTCTCGCGCTCGGCGTCTGGCCGGAAGTCAGCCTCGCTGAAGCACGAGACAAGCGCGACTCCGCGCGGAAGATGATCGCCGACGGAGTCGACCCGATGGTCGAGAAGAAGCGTCGCAAGCTGCGTGCACAGATCGACACCAATATCACCTTCAAGGGCGTCGCCGAGGAATGGTTCGTCAAGATCACCCGCGAGGAGCGGGCCGAGGTCACCCTCAGCAAGGTCCGCTGGCTGCTGGAGAAGGTCTATCCGTTTCTCGGCCATCTCCCGCTCCACGAGATCGAGGTGCAGGAAGTACTCGCCGTCTTGCGTAAGATCGAGGCGACCGGGCGCTATGAAAGCGCGCGGCGCATGCGCAGCGTGATCAGCCGCGTCTTTCGCTACGGCATCGCCACCGGACGGGCGAAGATTGACGTCGCCCGCGACCTGCGCGGCGCGATCATCGTTCCGAAGACAAAGCACTTCGCCGCGATCACGCGCCCGAAGGAGGTCGGCAAGCTGCTCCGGGACATCGAGGATTGTCCCGGATACGCGGTCACCAGGCTCGCGCTGCGGATGACGCCGCACGTGTTCGTGCGTCCCGGCGAGCTGCGCCGGGCCGAATGGAGCGAGTTCGACCTCGAACGCGCGGTGTGGTCGATCCCGGCCGAGAAGATGAAGATGCGCTGGCCGCATCAGGTGCCGCTGTCGCGGCAGGTGCTGGACCTGCTCGACGAGATACGGCCGCTGACCGGCCACAGCCCCTATGTCTTTCCGGCGTCCCATACCTGGAAGCGCCCCATGTCCGAGAACACCGTCACCTTCGCGCTCCGGCGAATGGGTTATAGCGGCAGCGAGATGACCGCGCATGGCTTCCGCGCCATGGCGGCGACGTTGCTCAACGAGATGGGACTATGGAACCCGGATGCGATCGAGCGCCAGCTCGCGCACATGGAGAATAATGGCGTGCGTCGTGCCTACGCCCGCGGCCAGTATTGGGAGGAGCGCGTGCGCATGATGCAGCACTGGTCCGACTATCTCGACCAACTCCGCGACGGAGGCGACACCGACAAGGTACCCGGCGACGGCAAGGTGGTCACTGTCGACTTTGCCCGGCGCGGCGCCCGATCACGGTAAGCGGTCGCCGCAAAAGTAACGCGGCGGTCTTGCTGTCGTCCGGCGCAAGACCGCCGGTGCTTAAGTCCATCCGGAGAACCCCATGTCCGCGTCGATTGCAGCGCCTGCCGCAGCGGGCATCATCGTCGCGAGCCTCCATGCGCGCCCGGCAGGAGTGCGAGAGGGCGGTCGCATGCGAGAACAGCAGCGGGGGTTTCGCGTATCAGATTGGCCGAGGAGCGCAGGATCGGCCTCGCAGTGGAGTCCGGAACGGCCTGAAGCGCGCTCAGGCGCGCGAAGCCGCGGCGCGGAGGCGGGCGGACGCCCGTCCGATCACACCATGCTGCACAGGGCGCGGCCGACTGCGGACGCATCGTAGGGTTTCGCGAAAAAGCGGCTGCCTTCAGGCATGTCCTGCGGCGACGGAGCGACTTCGCCGGACACGATAATGAACTTGAGCGGCGGCCAGCGACGATGCGCATAGGCGGCAAGTTCGAGGCCGTTCATCTTGCCGACCATCTGTATGTCCGTCAGGACGATGCGAATCTCGGGGCAGCTTTCCAGGATCGCGATCGCCTGTTCGGCGTCGGCTGCTTCATGCACGCAAAAGCCGTGGTCCTCCGCCAGCGCCACGGCGGACAGCCGGACGAGCGCCTCGTCCTCCACCACCAGAACCGTCACCTTGCGGGAATCTGCCGCTTGCTCCATCGATTGCCCCGATCGCCCCTGCAGAGTGCGTTCGAAAGCAGGACAGAGGGTTACTCCCGCTCAGGCAGTCGCTCGGACGCCGATGCGATGAACCGGCATTAGTGATATACGATCCGCATACAATCCGCGCCCGCGCATATCGTTCCTTGATGATCGCCAATCCGGCCGTCCGCTTCCAATGCATCGCGTCCGGACGGCCGAGGCGCATCGCTATGGAAACCAGCTGAGCGCACGCTCGCGCCGATCTCGGCGCCGATGCGGCGATAGAAAGCGCAAACCCGGACAAGGTCGTCGCCTCCGACGGCTAGGTCGCTGCCGACGGCGACGCGGCGCAAGGGGGCATCGTCCGCAGCGGACGCTGGCCATCCTGTGGTCATGAACGCATCGCCGGGGCTGTCTCCCCGCAAAACCAGGCCCGCGCAATGGAACAGGCATTCGCGGGATCGTCCAAGCGCCCGCAACTGCGCCTCATCCCCGTGCGGCCGGCCGGTCCCAACGCGGTAGGCGCGCAGCTTGTTCGCCGTGTTCCGCTGGCCGGGGAACGCGGTCAGGCCCCGGGCGTGCAGCGCCTCGTCGATCAGCAGGTTGAGAAACCGGTCGAGCTCGCGGAGGCCGTTGCCGATCACCTTCGCGCGATACCTGCCGGCGATCGGTGCGGCCGGCACGATCCGCCCCGCATCCGGGATCGTGCGCAACCCTGCGCCGAGGAAGGAGGTGGCACGGTCCAGGGTGACGAGCGCACGTTCGAGCGCCTCAGTCATGCACGAGGGTGAGCTCATGCGCGCAGGTCTGGCCCCGCTGGTCGGTGCGCAGCACATAGCGGACGCGAAGCTGCGCGGCGAGGCAGGCGAGACCGGAGGCTTCGACCGCACTCGAATGAACGAACGCGTCCTTCCCGCCGCGATCGGGCCGGATGACGCCGAAGCCGCCGACACGATTATAGAAGCAGACCGTGCCAGTCTCCTTCGGGGGACGGAGAGTTTCGGGATCCATCGAGCTGCTTCCTCGGCCGTAAGCGGGAGCGCGATGGTCTCTCAGCCGCCGGCGCCTACGAATGGGAACGGCCTGCGATTGCGGCACCCTAGCCGAAGATCACCCAAAGCAGAACCTGCGCGGGGGAATAAACCACATTGGTCGCTCACCGGTACCATGCTAGTCTATGGCATCGTCAGCAGTCGTTCCCGAGCGCTGGCGGCTGGGAAACTCGGAGCGCTCCCGCTTGGCCAGGAGCAGCACATGGACGGGCGCATTCCCAAGCCCCTCAAAACCGCCGGCGAACTCCGCGCCGAACTCGAATGGGCCACGCAGGTGCTGACCGGCGACACGTCCGACAGCCGGATCCTCTTCGAGCTTCCGACCCTTGCCGAGGGGGAGGATGCGACTTCCGAATATAATTGGGATGTCCGCGTCAGTTGCCGCCCGGAACAGGATGACGCCGCGCGAGCCGCGATTCGGCAGGTCGCCGGCAAATGGAATCTGGCAGCTCGACCAATGGCGCATCGACAGGAGAACGCTAATGGATGATCCCGCGCGGCTCGCACGCATCGAACTCGGGCCGCACGGCGAGGACTATCTCGTGCGGCTGTTCCTGAGCGATGGGACGTCCTGCGAAGTGATCGCCACCTTCGACCAACTCGATCTGCTTGCGGAGGACATCGACCGTCGCCTGGATGCCGACGAGGTCTGACGTTTCGCGTCCAGCCCTCGCATGGCGGACGCCGCACAATCCGTGACGTCTGCCGCCGATCCGCTCCCCCCTGCCGGTTTCAGCGAGCCGATGATTTGCATGTCCGCTCGACACGGAATGTGCTAGCAAAAGCCATCGTCGGCAGTTCTTCTCCGGTAAGCGCCGATGGCTGAGAGACATGGCGCTCCCGCTTACCTCTGGGGGAGCCAAGCCATCGAAACCCGTCTGGCTATCGCCTATGCGTTGATTGCGCTCATCGCGCTCGCGCTGGGTCTCTGGGTCGCGATCCTGGTCCTGCGCCGTCGGCGCGAGCGCTACCTGCGCCGCCACGGCTATCGTTCGGACACACGTCCGATCTGGCCGTTGCGGCGGAAATGAGCGGCATGGTCCACAGCCCGCCGCACGCGCATGGGATCGCCATCCGTCCGGAGGACATCGATGCGCTGGGCCATGTCAACAACGCGACCTATCTCAGCTGGATCCGGGCCGCCGTGCTCGGCCACTGGCACGCGCGCGCTTTGCCCGAGGCGGTCGCCGCCTTCCGCTGGATGGCGGTGAAACATGAGATCACCTATCGCAAGCCCGCATTCCTTGGCGATGCGCTGGTGGCCACCGTGGTCCTCGAGCGGGTCCGGCGCGAAAGCGCCTATTACGACACGCTCATCCGGCGCGGACCGGAGCTGATCGCCGAGGCGAAATCGCGCTGGTGCTGCGTCGATGCCGCCACGCTCCGGCCGGCAAGGCTTCCGCAGGAAATGGTTTCGGCGTTCCTCGTCGAGCCATGGCCGGCATCAGCCCGCGCATAGGCAAGAACCAGTCACGTAGAATCTGTGACCGGGCTTCGCACAGCAGCCGGCCGGGTTCCGTCCGGTCCTGGCGCTCCGCCATCTCGTCCCGGGCGCGGGCTGTGCGCAGAGGGATCCCTCGGGAGGACCGGCGGCGCCCGGAAGAACGCCGCCATACCGGGTTGGGCCGATCAGTCGGCGGCCACGAGATTGACCGCCGAGGACTTGCCGCGCTTGTCCTGCTCGAGGTCGTAGGAGAGGCGCTGGTTCTGCTGCAGCGTGGCCATGCCGGCACGCTCGACCGCGCTGATGTGGACGAAGGCATCGCCGCCGCCGTTGTCCGGGGCGATGAAGCCATAGCCCTTCTGCTCGTTGAAAAACTTGACGGTTCCGATGACGCTCATTGGGAATTCCTTTTCCTTGGGGGCGGCCGACGACCGGAACGCCCGGTGCCGCGGTGCAGACTGAAGGAAAAAGAGGCCGCAAAGCTCCAAGAACCGTCGATTTGCGACTGTAGCCCATTGTATATGGGGAACGCACATCCGTTACGCAAGGGATGGGACGTGCCGCCCGATCTGGATCGCCGAGGCGGCAGCACCGTCGATCCGCCGAGCGCCATAGCCGTGTGATGCTTCGGCTCGCCTTGTATTCGAAGCGAAAATGGCGGGTCTATCCCGGCGCCGTCAGGCGTCCGCGAAGCCCCGATCGGGATTCTCGCTCAATGTGCGTTCGTCCGGCCACAGGCAAAGGTGCAGGACCTTCGCCGCTTCCCGGTCCTGTCTGGCATGCGCCACCCTCGCCTCGCGTCGTTCGGCGGCCAGCGCCTCCTTGGCCCAGGCAGCGGCGGCAAGTGCCGCGATCGATCGGACGTTCGCGAGCGGCGCGTTCAGCGAAACGACGCGCTGGTGCGCTTCCTGGGCGCGGCAGGTGCAGGCTGACGGTTGCATGGTAGAATCCTTATTGCGGACGGGGGATCGGGACGACAGCCGATGGAGCAGCTTATGCATGCTGCGCGCTCCGCGATTCGGCACGCCGCGCGGCGGCGAGCGCATCCTTCAGCGTGCTGTAGCGATAGCCGTTCCAATGGAAGTAATCGACTGGAACGCGTTGGATGCCAAAGGCAGCCATGGCTGCCTCGTCGTCCCGCGGGGACACGATACTCTCCACGATTCGCGGTTGCATGCGGTCTCCTTTCTTGCCCGAGCCGGAGACCCGGACGTGACGGATCAGTTCGCGCGACGGGGGCGTACGGGGGTGCGGGTCACCGCCCCCTTGAGCAGGCGCGTGCCATAGATCCGCTCGATCGCCCGCGCGTCCTCGGCGCGCACGAAGACGACGCGCGTTCCCAAGGGGACGAGCGCCTCGATCGTGCTGATCGCGGCATCGTGCTTGGCGGACATGGCCACGACCTGCTCGACGGTCGCGTCGATGTTGACGGCCCGCGACATCAACCTTCCCGCAGCGACGAAGTCGCAAACGCCCGGCGAGGCGCGCCGAACAGCGAAAGGACTTCGCGCGGAATCCGCGCCTCGAGCAGGGGTAGCGCCGCGGTCGCAGAAGCATGAGGCCGGAAAGCCGACGCAAAACGCCGCGCAGGAGGAGGTGGGGAAGCGGGGGACATATTGTGCTCCACGGCAGAGCGGGAGCACGAATCATCTCTCAGTCGCGTCCTTGCTCATGGGCGGAGTGGCGCGATACTGCTGATATAGGATTCGGCAACCCGGGTTTCCAGTGGCGCGTCGCAGTATCGGCATCCGGCACGGGCGTCGCGCTGAATGGAGTGGACCGGCGTCGGTTCCGGGCGCGTGACCATCGGCAGCCGATCGCCGTCATCCGGCATATCGCGCCTCCAGCAGGTCGAGTTCGCGGATCAGCTTGCGCGCGAGTTCGCTGCCGAGCTTGCGCTTGCGGACCATCCTGAAGATGGCGGTACGCTCCGCCTTCAGCGCGGCGAGGCGGAGATCGCGCTCGATCCGCTCCGACCGGCGCTCGGCGGCATTGGCTTCGATGTTGCCCTGCCGGGTTTCGATGCGCTGGCGATAGCCGTCCATGATCCGCGCGGCGGCGGCGACATAGAGGTCGACGTCGCTGCGTCCCTCCGCCAGATCGTGCTGGACGCGCTCCACCGCGGCGATGGCAGCCTGCGCCGCGACGACCCGTGCGGCATCTTCCTCGGCCTGGTGGGAGGGCTCCGCCGGCATCGTCAGACCGTTGAGCAGCCAGGGCAGCCCGATGCTCGCAGCAAGGAGCGAGGTGATGATGACGCCCATGGCGAGGAAGACCGCGAGATCGCGTGCCGGGAAGGCGGCGCCGTCCGGCATCGCCAGCGGGAGCGTGAACACGCCGGCCAGCGTGATCGCTCCGCGCACGCCTGCGAAGGACATGGCGGCGGTGATGCGCCAGCCAGGGCTCGCGCGCTGATCCCGGGACATGAACCGGGTCAGCCTCAACGACAGCCACACCCAGAGGAATCGTATCGCGGCAAGGCCGAGATTGATCGCCACGACATAGACGGCGAGCCACCAGGGGGCATGGTGTCCGGTCAGCTGTACCGTCTCGGAAGCTCGCGCCAGGATGAGCGGCAATTGTTCGCCGAGAAGGACGAAGATGATGCCGTTGGCGGCGAACTGGATGACGTCCCAGAAGGTAGCGCGGCGGATGCGCGTGAGCGCCTGCGCCTGCCCGGCGCCTTCGACGAAGCCCATGGTCAGGCCGGCGGCGACCGCCGCCAGGATGCCGGAGCAATGCAGGCGCTCGGCGACCAGATAGGCGCCGAACGGGATCAGCAGGCTGATCAGGATCTGCGATCCGCTGTCCTCGCCAAGCCGCCGGCTGATCCAGTTCTTGACCTTGCCCACGCCCCAGGTGAGCCCGGTGCCCACCGCGATGCCGCCCAGCGCCACCCACAGGAAGTCCAGCACCGCATCCCGCGGCGAGAAGGTGCCGGTCAGCGCCGCCGCAATGGCGAAGCGCAGGCACACCAGGCCGGACGCATCGTTGAGCAGCGATTCGCCTTCGAGGATGTGCATCATCCGGCTCGGGATCGGCACCCGCTGGGCAATCGCCGACACGGCGATCGGATCGGTCGGGGAGAGGACGGCGGCGAGCGCGAAGGCCACCGCCAGCGGCATTGCCGGAATCATCCAGTGGATGAACAGCCCCATGCCCAGAACGGTGAAGACGACAAGGCCGAGCGCGAGCTCGATGACCGTCTTGCCGTCACGGAACAGCTCCTCGCGTGGAATCCGCCACCCGTCGAGGAACAGCAGCGGCGGCAGGAAGAGCAGGAAGAAGATTTCGGGATCGAGCGTCACCCGCCAGTCCGCCACCAGGCCGATGAAAGCCCCCAGGACGATCTGCACCAGCGGGCGGGGGATCGGCAGCGGCAACAGACGCGACGCAACGCCGCTCACCACAACAGCAAACATCAGGGCAAGGACGATCGTGATGGTTTCCACGGTTTCCTCGGGCGGAGAGCGAAGCCCATCCTCCCCGACCGAATACCGCGTGGCAACCCGATCGATCATCGAACCGCGGATCCGCGTTCATGGGTCGAGGTTAGAGACGGAGCCGCGCGTGCCCGGCCACTGCGGTCACCGTCGACGGGACCGCGCCTGCCTTTGGGTGCCACCGCTCGATTTCCGTCCGGCTTCCGCCAGCGGCTCGACCATCAACCGCGCCTTGACGCAGAGATCGGGAGGATCAGACCGGTCGTTTTGCCGGATCGAGCCCTACCTTCCCCTTCAGAGAGGGAGCTGAGGCGTTCTGTTTCGGCGGTCCGGCTTTCTTGGGCTTGCGGACCTCCTTGTTGCCCCTGCGCTGACTCTTGGCCATTGATCGCTCCTTCCTTCGCGTTCGAGCCGGATGGCCAACGCTCTGACCCAGGTTGGAGCAGCGATTCCGTCTAGAGGCTGCCGTCCTGGGACGCCAGCGCCGATCGCGATCAACAGCCTGCGGTTCGAACCCTTGCGCATCCGGCACTGCTGCGAAGCGCCGCCACCGCGGCTGCGCAATCCCGCTCGCTCGCATATCCCGCGCTCGTTGCCAGCGTCACATCGGAAGCCGAGCAGAAGCGCCACCGCCAGTCTCCGCCGGAAAACAGGATCGACGTGAGCCGCACCTCCTCGGCGCGATAGATTTCAAAACAGAATTGGTCCTCCGGCGCCGGATTCGCCCTGGCGCCGGTTGGGTCGGCGCTGGGAAGCTTGGTGTCGTTCGATGCCGTAAGGCGAAACAGCACGTCTGACACGTCGACGGGAATATCTGCCAAGGGAAGGCTCGCCGAGACCCGGCACGGCGGCTCGAATTCGCGAAATGCTGAACTGCTCGACATGTGATTCTCCCGTCGGCAAGCGGGAGCAAATCAATTTCTCTCTGGCGTCGCGCGCTTGCGAGGCGGGTGAGTCGACGATCCCGTTTCTATACGCCCATTCGCGGCGCTTGACCACCGTGCTAAGCATCGGGCAGCGGTCGGCATCGGCCGTTGGAGAAGCCCATGTCGATCCGTTCCACCCGCTCGACCGTGACCTTCGCCTCGCCGTTCCGGCTGAAAGCCACCGGTGAAATCCTCCCGCCGGGCAGCTACGAAGTCGAGACCGACGAGGAGGCGATCGAAGGCAATGGGCATATCGTCTATCGGCGCGTCGCCACGCTGCTCTATGTGCCGACGGCGTCCGGAACACGCGTCTGCACCGTGGATCCCGCGGAACTGGCGGCGGCTATCGCAGCCGACGCGCAGCGCGCGCCGCACCCCGAAGCCTCCTAAGTCCGGCGCTCCCCACGGCGAGGCACTTGCCAGCGCCACTCCGGAAGCCCACATGCCTACCATCGGCATGGCCGGCTCCGGCCTTGCCAATTCGCATATGGTGGCGCTGGCCTCCGGTTGTGAAAGCGACACCTTCGTCGCGGTCCAGCAACCGGAACGTTCCGATCCATGGCTATCAAGGACATCCGATTCTCGCACGATGCGCGCGAGAGCATCGTGCGCGGAGTCGACAAGCTCGCCGACGCGGTGCGCGTCACGCTCGGCCCCAGGGGCCGCAACGTGCTGCTCGACAAGGGCTATGGCGCGCCGCACATCACCAAGGACGGTGTGACGGTCGCCAGGGACATCGCGTTCGCCGACCGCTTCGAGAATCTCGGCGCGCAGATCGTCCGGGCCGTCGCCTCGCGGACCCAGGACCATGCCGGCGATGGCACCACGACCGCGACCGTGCTCGCGCAGGCGATCGTCCGCGAGGGCATGAAGTCGGTATCGGCGGGCGCCAGCCCGATCGATCTCAAGCGCGGCATCGACCTCGCTGTGACGCGCGTCGTCGCGGAGCTGTCCGCGCGCTCGCGGCCGGTGTCGGACAACACTGCGATCGCGCAGGTGGGGATCGTCTCCGCCAATGGCGACGAAGAGATCGGCCGAATGATCGCCGCCGCGATGGACAAGGTCGGCAACGATGGCGTGATCTCGATCGAGGATGCGCGCGGCATGGCGTTCGAACTGGAAATCGTCGAGGGCATGCAGTTCGATCGCGGTTATCTCAGCCCCCATTTCATCACCGACGCCGGGAAGATGATCGTCGAGCTCCAGGATCCGCATGTCCTGATCCACGAGAAGAAGCTGTCGGACATGCACCGGCTGCTCCCCGTCCTGGAGGCCGTGGCCCAGTCGAGCCGGCCCTTGCTGATCATTGCCGAGGACATCGAAAGCGAAGCGCTGACGGCGCTTGTCGTCAACAAGCTGCGCGGCAGTCTGAAGGTCGCGGCGGTCAAGGCGCCGGGCTATGGCGATGGCCGCCGGGTCATGCTGGAGGACATCGCGATCCTCACCGACAGCGTGCTGATCTCGCCCGATCTCGGTCTGTCGCTCGATCGCGTCACGCTCGACATGCTCGGGGGCGCCCGCCGCGTGACGATCGGGCGCGACGACACGACGATCATCGGCGGCGCGGCAAGCAGCGAGACGGTCGCCCGCAGGGCCGCGCTGCTCCGGCAGCAGATCGCCGCCAGCGCAAGCGACCATGACCAGGAAAGGCTCCAGGAGCGGCTCGCCAGGCTCACCAGCGGCATCGCGATCATCCGCGTGGGCGCGTCGACCGAAGTCGAGATGCGCGAGCGCAAGGATCGCCTGGACGACGCGCTGCACGCCACGCGCGCCGCGGTCGAGGAAGGCGTCGTACCGGGCGGCGGCACCGCGCTGCTCTACGCTTCCCGCGCGCTCGACATGAAGGGTGCCAATGACGACCAGACGCGCGGCATCGACATCCTGCGAAGAGCCCTGTCCGCGCCGCTGCGGCAGATCGCGGAGAATGCCGGACAGGACGGTGGCGTCGTCGCGGCGCGGCTGACCGACCGCAACGATCAGGACATGGGCTTCAATGCCCAGACCGGGCATTATGAGAATCTGGTCGAGGCAGGCGTCATCGATCCGACCCTAGTCGTGCGCTCGGCGCTCCAGGACGCCGCATCCATCGCGGGGCTGCTCCTCGCCACCGAAGCGGCGATCGTCGATTTCACGCCGGGCTCGCCGCCCTCTCCCGCACAAGGCCGCGCCGGAGACTTCTGACCCGACGCGGTGATATCCTTATCGGCCCGGCCGCGGCCGGGCTTACGGCCGGATGTGCGGCGCTTTTCCTTTCAGGACGGAAGCGGTTGCGGCTGGTCGAACGCGCTCGCGAGCACCGTGCCGGTGGTGACGCTCACTTCGACACGCATCTCGATGAAATCCTCGGGAGCGCCGGTATAAAGTCCCTGCACCGGATGGATCTGCTCGATGCTTCGCGCAACGGCGACCGGGATCAGGCCGGCGCCGCCCATCCGGGCATGGGTCGGGTCGAAAGCGATCCAGCCGGCGCAGGGAAGATAGACTTCCGCCCAGGCATGGGTGGCGCAGTGCTGTCCGGCGGTGCCATCCTCCGGCTCGGCTACCTGGAGATATCCCGATACCGCCCGCGCGCCGAAACCGAGGTGGCGCACCGCTTCAAGGAACAGCGTCGCGAAATCGCGGCAGGAGCCGCTTCCCATATGGATGGTCTCGTCCGGGGATTGCGTCCCTTCCGCGTCGCGCGCGCGATAGGCGAACTCGGCCAGGATGCCGGCGTTGATCTGCTTGAGCAGCGTCAGCGTGTCGGTCGGCTCCGACCCGCGGAAGCTCTCCACCCAGTCGCGCACGCTATGGGCCGCGTCGGGATATTGCGGCTCACGCAGCGCGCCGAGATCCGCCACCTCCTCCGCCGAATAGGCGAACGGAAAATCATGCGCCGAGGGCGCAATGCTGAACACCGGCCATGCCGTGGCCGACTGGTCGACCACCATCCGGCTGTCGATCGTCAGCGTCTCCACCGCGCCGGAAAAGGTGGCGGTGGCGATCAGATTGCCGAACACGTCCTGGGTCCATTCGATATGCGCCGGCGGTGTGCAGCTCAGCAGGGTCGTGAGCAAACGCAGATCGTGCTGGCCACGCGGGCACAGCATCATCCGATGCGGCAGCAGCGCGACCGGCCGCGCATAGCGGTAGACGGTGCGATGGCAGATGGTGAGCAGCATCCGGTGCCCGCCTATTCGCCGGTGGCGCGTGCGGTGATCGCGCGCTCGACCGCTTCGCAGCCGTCGGCGCTGGCCACTGCCAGATCGAGCGGCCGGCCCTCGAGCGCATCGTTGTAGCTGTTGAGGAACGCGATCGCGGCATCGGCGCCGAGCAGGTTCCAGGCAAGCAGCGTGACGCGGCTCTGGCGCTCGACCCCGTCCGGCGACAGCCGCGCCGCCGCCTTGCGGAACATCCCGCGTTTCGGGGCCGCAGCTGCGGCGGGGGCTTCGCCAGCCGGTTCGTCGCTCATCGTCGATTTCCTCTGCGCGGGGTGAAGCCGGTGCTCGCGATGCGCTCGCGATACACGAGCCGCCCCTTTTCCATGTCGTAAGGAGACATCTCGACCTGCACCCGATCTCCGACCAGCGTGCGGATCCGATATTTGCGCATCTTCCCCGCGGTATAGACGATGATGCGGTGGCCGTTCTCAAGCGCGACGCGGAAACGTCCGTCGGGAAGGATCTCTTCGATCAGCCCGTCGAGCGTGAGCAGATCTTCCTTGACCAAGCCGTCAGGCCGGCACGAGCAGCGAGGCGCCGGTACCAAGCCGCTCGCGCAGCTGACGAATCCGCTCGGCATAGCCGCGCGCCAGCCCCTGATGCGAATGTCGCGCCCCGCTGCATGCGGCGGTGTCGGCGCGCATCAGCGAGACTTGGTGGCGCGCGAGAAGATAATTGAGATCCATGGGACAGCTCCGGCCAATTGTAAGCGGGAGCGCGTCTGTCTCTCAGCCGCGAGCGCCTACGAATCCGCTTGCCCACGATGCAGGAGATATAGGGATGACGGGGCCTTCCCGAAACCCCCGAAGCCAATTTACTTCGCGTCCGCTTCCCTGGGCGACATCAGAACCTTCGGATCTTTCGGCTATAGGCGTATCTTCGAACCACGTCCGGCGCGGCGCCCGGTCGCGGTGACGGGAGCATTCCTAAGCACGGAATCGAGCCCCCTGCCATACCGGTACGCCCTACCATATTTGCATCATAAATTGTGCGTTATGATACTTTGCGCACGACTTAAGGTGCAGGAAATGTGCATCGCCACCCCTCCCCAACGATTCGCACTGTAATTTGAGCGCTAAGAATGATAATGCACGGTTTATGGTGCAACTATGAGAAGCTCCCCCTCGAAGGCCGCCTTGCCGCTTGCGGTGCGAAAGGCGCTGCGCAAGCTCGGTGGCGACATCCAGATCGCACGCAAGCGCCGCCGCCTGACCATGACGATCGTCGCCGAGCGCGCCTTCATCAGCCGCAACACCCTGACGCGGGTCGAACGGGGAGATCCCGCGGTTTCGCTGGGAGTCTATGCGACGGTCCTGTTCGTGCTGGGACTTTCCGAGCGCCTCGGCGATCTTGCCGACCCGCTCACCGACAGCGTCGGCCTGTCTCTCGAGAGCGAACGCCTTCCTCAGCGCGCGCGCAGCGCGCAGTGATCGGAGGCGGCTATGGAGCGTACGCTTGACGTTCACATCGACTGGCGGGGCGAAACCCTGCAGGTCGGCCGCCTCTGGGCACGCTCCAAGGGCAACAAGGAAACCTCGAGCTTCGAATATACGGACCGCTGGCGGCGGCATCCATATGCCTTCGCGCTCGATCCGCTGCTGCCGCTGACGGCCGGCACATTCCATACGGAAGGGCTGTTCAACGCATTCACCGACCCGGCGCCCGACCGCTGGGGCCGCAACCTCCTGCTGCGTCGCGAGCGCAAGCGGGCCAAGGCGGAGGGGCGACCGGCCCGCACACTTCTGGACATCGACTTCCTCACATTGGTCGAGGACGAGAATCGATTGGGTGCCCTCCGCTTCGCGGAGGCGGGCGAGGCGACCTTCCTGGCCCATACCGATCAGGCCATCCCGCCGATCATCAAGCTCGCCAAGCTGCTTTCAGCCACCACCCGCATTCTGAATGACAAGGAAAGCGACGATGATCTGCGTCTCGTCCTCGCGCCCGGCGCATCCCTCGGCGGCGCGCGTCCCAAGGCTGCGGTGATCGACGCCGAAGGGCATCTCACGATTGCGAAATTCCCGAGCCCCAACGACGACTGGCCCGTTCCGCGCTGGGAAGCTACGGCCATGACCCTGGCACGGGCCGCGGGCATCGATGTGCCCGACTTCGCGCTCCTTGTGATTCAGAAGCGCCCTGTCTTCGTCATGCGGAGATTCGACCGCGACGAAGGCGGCCGGCGCATTCCCTTCATCTCGGCACTGACCGCCCTCGCTGCGTCCGATGGCGACACGCGAAGCTATCTCGAGTTGCTTGATGTCCTGCGCACCGATGGCGCCGCGCCGGAGCGGGACGCGGCACAGCTCTGGCGCCGCATGGTCTTCAACGTGCTGATCTCCAACACCGACGACCATCTGCGCAATCATGGCTACCTTCGGGACACAGGCGGCTGGCTCCTGGCTCCCGCCTATGACCTCAATCCGATGCCGATCGACGTCAAACCCCGCCACCATGCGCTGACGCTTGATGAAGCGGACGACGCGAGCTCGATCGACACGGCAATGGCAGTCGCCGGGCAATTCGGTCTCAAGCCGGCTGCAGCGCACACCATAGCAGCCGAAGTCGCCGCGGCCGTGCTCGCCTGGCGGGAAGTCGCCAGCGACAACGGCCTCTCCAGCGCTCAGATCGAACGCATGGCGAGCGCGTTCGAGCACGCGGACCTTGCCAAAGCGGCCGCCTAGCTTCGTTCGAACAGCCGTTTCAGGCTGGGATAGAGGATGAAGGTCGATCGCCCGATCTTCACCGTCTCGATCGTCCCGTCGCCGATCAGCTCATAGATCGTCGAGCGGCAGATCCCGGTCAGCTTGACCGCTGTGGCAATGCGCACACTGATCGGCTCCAGGGTGGGAGCGACAGGTTGGCCCTGTCCCTCCCATCCGCCTTCATTCCCGTTCATGTCGTTCTTCATCACGCTATCCTCCGTACAAGCCAGTTTTCGATGTCGGTTTGCCGGCGGGCGCGATCGACCGGCGGCAAGGCAGTTGCGAAGCGGGAGACGCCGGAGCCGTCGAAGCTATCGGCGCCGGCCGCCATGCAGAGGCGGACGCGTCGGGCGCTGTTGACGCGCCCCACATGGCAGATCGAACCGCGCGCATGCGCAAGGCGCGCCCAGCGACCCATGGTCGCCAGCTTCCACGAGGTGTCGCCGCCCACGAAGACGCCGACCCGGGGACCCAGCAGGTGACGCACCTCCACGGGATCCATCCCGTTTTGCACGGCGATCAGGAAGGTCTGGCCGGCCAGTGCCCTGCGGTGCCGGAGCCGCTCGAGCCATTTGTGCGAGAAGCGCAGCGATGCAAGACCCCCCATGACGATGTCCGGAAGGACGATCCAGTCGGCACCGGGTCCGAGCAGGGCGACCGCCCGCTCGAAAGCCGTCTCGTCGAAGGGCTCCTTCCGCTGAAAGGACGTCCATGCGCCGTTGTCGAGCGCGTATCGGAAGCCTTCGGTGCGCAGCACGCCGCGGGCAGAGACCATCAGTCGCCATCCGGCGGCGCGCAGTGCGTCGAGATTGCGACGCGTGCCGGTGCGCGATGCATAGGCGAGCATCACCGGCCGCCTTCGGCGAGTGGGCGCCGCGAGCGGGCGAACGCCTTGTCGCTATCAAGAAAAGCGGCGAGCATTGCCGGAATCAGGTCAGCGACCGACTCCTCCCGGCCATAGGCCTGCGCATAGAGCGCCGCATAGTCGTTGAGCGCCTGGTGGAGGTCCGGCGTCACCGAGATGCCGAGCTTGACCGGGGTGCGGTCCGGCAATTGTGCGAGCTTGAGATCCGGCATGCTATCGCTCCTGTCCGGGGCACGGCGCGAGGACGATGTCCTTGTGGACGACGACGCGCAGCGGCCAGCCCGGCCGCACCTCGAGGGTCGGCTGGATGTTGAGGTTCCTGGTGACGATCTGGTCGCCGGCACGCGACGTTCCCTGCTGCACCGACTCCCGGATCGCGCGGACGAGGTCGCTTTCGCTGTCGCCCAGGCTCAGCTCGGTGCCGACCCCGAGCAGCGTCGACAGCGCCACGCCCTTGAGCAGCTGCCAGGTGTGACGATCGACCTTGTCGGAGAGCCCGGCATAACCCGCCATGTCGGTTGCCGGCACATTGTCGATACGGATCGAGCTGCCGTCGGGCAGGATGATGCGCTGCCATACGACCAGCGCGCGCTTCTGACCGAACGCCACGACGCTGTCGTAGCTGCCGATCAGGCGAGACCCTTGCGGCACCAGGAGAGTGCGGCCGGTGACGCTGTCATAGGCGTTCTCGGTAACCTGCGCGGTGACGAGCCCCGGCAGGTCGGAGTCGAGCCCCGTGATCAGGCTCGCGGCGATGATGCTGCCTGCGGTCAGCGTATAAGGTGAGACAGGGGTCACCAGCCTGTGCGGATTGATGTCGTCCGTCGGGTCCTTGCTGGCGAGGAAGTCGGCCTTGCGCTGCTGGTTGCCCGGATCGCGCGCGGGATCGACGGCGATCGTCGCCGGCTGCGCTTCCTGTGCCGGAGCCGCGGCCGGCGCAGCGGTGGCAGGAGCGGCGCCGGTTGCGTGCCCGGCGGCGCCGAGCTGCATCATGACGCCGGACTCGCGGGCCGACTTGCGCTCGGCGAGAAGCCGCTGTCGTTCGGCTTCGACGGCCTGTGCGGCCTGATCCGAAGAGCCAGGTGACGGCCATCCGCCGAGCGCCTGCTGCCGGCGCAGGATCGGACGCCCGAGGTCGCCGGGGAGCGGCGGGCCGAGCCTGGGCACGTCGCCATAGCTTTTCGGCGCACCGGCGAGGGCATCGTCGGGCGCGTGGTTGGCGATGTCCTTCTGGTCCTCGGCGCCGGCGACGATCCGGAAGGTCGCGGGCTTGAGCGCGACCCAGGTGACCCCGACGATCACGGTCGACCCGAGCGCTGCGATCGCGATGATCGCGCCGCGGCGAAAGCGGATGATCCGGCTCGGGCGGCCGCGCAGCACCAGCGTCTCGGGGTCGAGCTTGGGCGAGGTCGCCGCAGCGGGGACCGTCTCGCTCATGACGTCCTCCGCTGCCGCCGGCTCCGCTCGGCGCCGGCGCGGCTGATGCGCACCACCGCCTGCTTCTTCGCGCCCAGCCGCAGCTCGGCGGCATCGAACAACCGGTCGACCACATAGAAGCGGCCGGCCATGCGGTAGTTGACGAGCTGGACGTCGCCGCGGTCGCCGATGACGAACAGCGGGGGCGCCTCGCCGACGCCGACGCTCGCCGGGAACTCGATGAACGTCTGCCGCCCGTCGTCGAATGCGCGCAACGGCCGCCAAGCCGGCCTGTCGCCGGTCACCGCATAACCGAAGTCGAGTCGCTCGACGGCGAGCCCCGCCGCGACCGGTCTTGCCGCTTCCGCCGCCGCCTGCTGGCGGCGGATCGCGATCAGCTCGTCCTGAGGATAAGTCCAGGACAGCGCAGCCATCGCGGTGGCCGGCGTGCTTTCGAGCTGCAGATGATAGGCGCGCCGATCGGTGGTGATGACGAGGTTGGTCGAGAGCCCCGCGGCGAACGGCTTCACCAGGATATGAACGCGCTTGCTCTCGCCGGTGCCGCTGGTCGTGTCGCCGACCGTCCAGCGCGCGGTGTCGCCCGCAGCCACCGAGACGATCGATTCGCCGGCTTGCAGCGCGATGTCGGTCACGCGCTCGGGCGCCGCAAACAGGCGGTACAGGACGCCCTCGCCATAGGGATAGACCTGCACGGCATTGACGAAGGCCGGGGCGACAGGCTCCTGGGTCGCCTTCGCATTCGCCGTGCGAACCCGAAGTTCGGCCGGCGACGGCTTGTGACGGCGGGGCGCCGTGGGGCGCACTACCGACGGGGGCGGAGCGAGGTTGGCCGCGACTGGCGGTGGCGGGATGGGACTTGCCGTCGCGGCCTGAGGCGGCTCGGCCGGCGAAGTTTGCGCAAGGGCGGGCACCGCGGCGAGCGTGCTCGCCGCAAGCAGAATGCGGTTCATGGACGGGTCTCCGGTTGGGCTTGGGAGGGCTGGCCGAGGCCGGGGTCGAGCGGTGATCCGCCGGGCACGCTGGAATCCGGGACGGGCGTCGACGGCGCGCTCGACGGATGGTCAGTCGGGGTCTCGAGCTCGCGGCTCCAGTCGATCGCATCGACATAGAGGCCCAGCGGGTTCTTGCGCAGCGTGTCGGCGTCGCGCGGCGGCTTGAGCAGGACGGTGACGATCGCAGTCCAGCGCGACGTGCCCGTGAGGCTTCCGCGATGATAGGCGCGCTCGGCCCATTTCACCTGGAAGCTCGATGCGGACGCGCGGACGACGCTGGTCACCTGAACCGAAACGGTCTTGTCGCCGACATCGGCGAACGGGTTCGCCGAGCGGGCATATTCGCCGAGGAAGATGGCGCCGCGCTTCGAGGCGAAGTCATAGGCCTGGAGCCAGTTCTCCCGCATCAGCACCGGGTCGAGCGAGCGCGAGCGGATATCGGTGATGAAACGCGCCAGGAACCAGGCGATCTGGGGATCGGTCGGCCGGTATTCGCTGGCGGCTGGCGCCACGGCCTGTGCCTGGCCGAGGCTGTCGACCGCGACAACGTAAGGAACGACCCGGCTTTGCATCGACTGCCATACGAGTGCGGCCGACAGCCCGGTAGTGAGCACAAGCCCGCCGAACGCCATCAGCCGCCAGTTGCTCGCCTGGGCCCGGGCGGAGCCGATCCGCTCGTCCCAGAGCTGGCCGGCCCGCTGGTACGGGGTCTCGGGTTGGTCCGTGCGCCCGTAGCGCTGGACGGCACGTTTGAAGCGCATCAGTCCTTCTCCTTGATGTCGGGGGTCGCGCCGCCGCCGCCGCGATCCGAACCCTGGAGGGCGTGGATCGCCATCTGGCGGTGGTGACGGCGGGATTGCGTGTTCTGGAGGTCGCGCGCCCAACCCGGCATCGCGTCAGACGCGGGAGCCGACCGATCCCCGGGGCGCGCCTGCGCGCTCGCCGTGCCGGCATTCCAGGCAACGCGCTGGCCTTCGCCGGCCGCCGCGCGAAACCCGAGGCTGTCGCTCATGCGCTGCGCGAGCGCGCCGCGGGTGGCGGTCGCGATGCCGCCGAGCCCGGCTCCGACCGATTTCGAGCCCGAGGTCTCCTGGCCGAGCTTCCATGCGGTCGACGCGGCCGATCCCATCGAGGTGCCCGCGCGGATCGCGCCGAGCCCGGCACCGGCAAGGCCCTTTGCCGCGGCCATGCCCGCACCGCCGGCGACCGCGAAACCGCCGGCCGCGAGCGCCGTGGTGGCAACCGCGGAGCCGGCGCCGAGCTGCGGCGCGCCGGACACGAGGCCGGAGGCGATGCCCGGCCCGAAGATGCCGAGGCCGAACAGGGCGAGGCTGGCGAGCACGAGGCTCATCGCCTGGCCGATATCGGGCTCCTTGCCCTGGAGCGCGGAGGCGAACTCGGTGAAGAAGCCCGAGCCGATGCCGACGATCACCGCCAGCACCATCACCTTGATGCCCGACGAGATCACGTTGCCGAGCACGCGCTCGGCGAGGAAGCTGGTGCGGTTCCACAGCGCGAATGGCACGAGGATGAAGCCGGCGAGCGTCGTCAGCTTGAACTCGAGGATGCAGACGAACATCTGCACCGCGAGGATGAAGAAGGCGACGATCACGATCACCCAGGCGATCAGGAGCACCATGATCGTCATGAAGTTCTCGAAGAAGGTCGTGAAGCCGAGCAGGTCGCTCGCCTGGTCGAGCAGCGGCCACGCGGCCTGGAAGCCGGTGCCCGCAAGCCGGCCCGGGCGCAGCAGGTCGTCGGCCGAGAGCGTTCCCCCGCCGGCGGTCAGGCCGGCTTGGGCAAACGAGCGATAGATGATGTCGGCAAGCGTCGAGAAGCGATTCAGGATCAGCGCGAACACGCCGATGTAGAGGATCTTCTTGAGGAAGCGGCCGATGATGTCGTCCTCGCCGCCCATCGCCCAGAACAGGCCGGCAAGCGTGATGTCGATGCCGATCAGCACCGATGTCAGGAAGCCGACATCGGGGCCGAGCAGGCCGAACCCGCTATCGATGTAGCGGATGAAGTCGGCCATGAACCGGTCGATCACGTTGAGGTCGTTCACGGGTCTGTCCTTCGGACCTTGGGTGCCGCGGGGCCCGGCCAGGGGGAGCGGGTGGCCGGACCCCGCGGGCTGCGACCGCGGCGGCAGGGGGCTTGATCCGCCGCGGCCGGTCTCGCTATTGCCGGGGGGTGTAGGCGGTGCCGGTGCCGAGGAACCTGCGCGTCGCGGCACGCGACGCCTCGGACTCGGTCAGCTGGCGCTGCTTCTCGAGCGCGTCGGCGCGGAACTGCGCGGCCATCATCTGCTGGAGCGCCATGCCCTGCTTGGCGGTGAGCGCGAGCAGCTGGTTGGTCGCCTGGCCGACGGCGAGCGCGCCTTCCGCGCCCTGGCTGCGTGCCGCGATCTCGGCCAGCGCCTCGGCGTCCTCGCGTGCCTGCTGCACGATATCGCTCTGGACGGTCATCGTCCGGTGTAGGGCATCGGTGCTCGCGTCGTAGCGCGCCCGGGCCGCCTGCAGTCGCTGATCGCGCGTCGAGCCGGGGTCGAAGCTGCGCGGATAGAGCGCCTTCAGCCTGGCCTCGAGCTGGTCCACCTCGAAGTCGACGCTCTGCGCCTGCTTCATCAGCCGGTCGATGCCGTCGAGCCTGTCGAGCAGCGCCTGGAGTTGCGGAAAGGCGATGCCCTTCAGGTTCTGGTCCAGCCGGAGCAGCATCTGCGCCTCGTTCTGGAGCGACTGGATCTGGTTGTTGACCTGCTCGAGCGTGCGTGCCGCGGTCAGGACGGTCTGGCTGTAGTTGCTGGGATCGAACACCGTGATCTGTGCATGCGCGCTGGTCGCGAAGCCCATCGTCAGCGAGCCCAGGGCACCGAGGCCCAGCGCCACCGCGAACAGGTTCTTGCGGGTGAGGATAGGCATCACTTCTACTCCTTCGCTTGGGGATCGGGGAATTGGGCGAGCAGCGCCGCGGCCCAGTCGAGCCCGGCGTCCTCCAGGAAGCGCGCGGCGAATCCGGCCGGGCCGTGCGCGGCGAGCAGCGCGTCGATGCGCGCCTGCGTCGACGGATCGGAGGAACCGCACAGCGCGAGCGCCACGGGCCCGAGGCCCAGCTCGAAGAGGCGGTTGCCGGCCGCGGACTGGAGGTAATAATGCCGCTTGGGCGTCGCGCGGCTGACGAGTTCGATCTGCCGGTCGTTGAGCCCAAACCGCTGATAGGCCGCGCGTCCCTGCGGCTCGATCGCAGCGGCATTGGGCAGCAGGATACGCTGCGGGCAGCTCTCGATGATGGCGGGCGCGATGCCGCTGTCGGCGATGTCGGCGAGGCTCTGGCTCGCGAAGATCACGGCGACATTCTTCTTGCGCAGCGTCTTCAGCCACTCGCGGATGCGCGCGGCGAACAGCGGATGGTCGAGGAACTTCCAGGCTTCGTCGAGGATCAGCAATGTCGGGCGCCCGGCGAACCGCGCCTCGAGCCGGTGGAAGAGATAGGTCAGGACCGGCGCGACCACACTGCCGGTACCCATCAGCGCCTCGGTCTCGAAACACTGGACGTCCGCCATGCGCAGGTCGTCCTCGGCCGCGTCGAGCAGCCGGCCGAACGGACCCTCGAGCGTATAGGGCGCGAGCGCCGAGCGGAGCGCCATGGACTGGAGCAGCAGCGACAGGCCGGTGAGCGTCCGCTCCTCGATCGGCGCGCTCGCCAGACTGGTCAGCGCCGACCAGACGGCTTCCTTCACCTCCGGCGTGACCACGACCTTCTCGTGCGCGAGCAGCGCGGCGATCCATTCGGCCGCCCAGGCACGCTCCCCGGCGTCACCGATCCCGGCAAGCGGCTGGAACGCGATCGTCTCGCCAGCGTCGCCGCCGAGCCCGAGGCCGTGATGCGCGCCGCCCATCGCGAGCACCGCCGCGCGTGCCGAGCGGCCCATATCGAAGAGGTAGAGCTGGCTGCCCGGATAGCGGCGGAACTGGAGTGCGATCAGCGCGAGCAGAACCGATTTGCCGGCACCCGTCGGCCCAACGATCATCATGTGCCCGACATCGCCGACATGGGTCGACAGCCGGAACGGAGTCGATCCGCTGGTCTCGGCATAGAGGAGCGGCGGCCCGTCCAGATGCCGGTTGCGCTCCGGCCCTGCCCAGACGCTCGACAGCGGCATCAGGTGCGCGAGGTTGAGCGTATGGACGAGCGGCTGCCGGACATTGGCATAGGCCTGCCCGGGCAGGCTCGAGAGCCATGCCTCGACCGCGTTCAGCCCCTCGCGGATGCAGGTGAAGCCGAGCCCGTTGACGATCCGCTCGACCGCGCGGACCTTGTCCTCAACGCGGGCGCGATCCTCGTCGGCGACGGTGATCGTCGTGGTGAGATAGCCGAAGGCGACATGGTCGCCGCCCAGCGCCTGGACCGCGAGGTCGGCATCGGCGGTCTTGTTGTCGGCGTCGCTGTCGAGCAGCTGG
>Ga0164243_10004186_pt1 | contig 22739 bp, 18 predicted proteins | sample OricompcompostOP_FD_108781 | JGI IMG/M metagenome (GOLD analysis project Ga0164243, IMG submission 108781) | Organic Plus compost microbial communities from Emeryville, California, USA - Original compost - Organic plus compost (OP) | ecosystem: Engineered > Solid waste > Mixed feedstock >...
GCTCGGCGTGATGGCGACCGTCGAGTCCGTCTGCGAGGAGTGCGAGGGCAAGCGCTTCCAGGCGGCCGTGCTGGAGTACAAACTCGGCGATCGCGACATCAGCGAGGTACTCGCGATGCCGGTAAGCGAGGCGCTCGCGTTCTTCGCCGATGGTCCGGCGAAGCTTCCCGCCGCGCACACCATCCTCACGCATCTGGATGACGTCGGCCTCGGTTATCTCACGCTCGGGCAGCCGCTGAGCACGCTCTCGGGCGGAGAGCGGCAGCGCATCAAGCTCGCGATGCACATGTCGCAGAAGGGCGGCATCTACGTCCTTGACGAACCGACCACCGGACTCCATCTCGCCGATGTCGATCAACTCCTCGGGCTGCTCGATCGACTCGTCGATTCCGGGAAGTCCGTCATAGTGATCGAGCACCACCAGGCCGTGATGGCGCATGCCGACTGGATCATCGACCTTGGCCCGGGCGCCGGTCATGACGGCGGACGCATCGTCTTCGAAGGCCCACCGACCGACCTGATCGCCGCGAAATCGACCCTCACCGGCGAGTATCTCGCCCGCTATGTGCACGGATAGATCTCGCACGGATGCATCACTTGTCAGTCCTCCCCACTCCGGCTGGGACTAACCCATTCGGGCCATCGCGGCCTGCCCCAACCGTTTGCGACGAGAGTTGTGCATGTGTCACAAATCACGCCATAACATCTCGTTGACACGGTTCAGAGAACCCGATATTGTCCACTCAACGGCGACCGAACGGGTTGAGGGCGGTCGTCACTCCCTGCCTCGCAGATGATTCGTGAAAGTGAACACATTCGGTGGATATCCGTTCCTACATGGCACAGATTCCTGAAATGGATCGGTTTCTGACCGTCGACGAACTGCATGCCGATCTCGATCGCATCGTCGCGGCGTATCCGGACATCGCGCGCCTCGAGCGCGTCGGGACATCTCGCCTCGGCGAGCCGATCCGCATGCTCTCGATCGGATCCGGCGCGAAGAACATCTTCCTCTTCGGCTGCCCGCATCCGAACGAGCCGATCGGCGCGATGCTGGTCAACTACCTCTCGGAGAAGCTCTGCACCGATGCGGAACTCCGCGATGCGTTCGACTACACGTGGCACCTGATCCCGACGATCGACCCGGATGGCACGCGTCTGAACGAGAACTGGTTCGCCGGTCCGTTCACGATCAAGAACTACGCGCGCAACTTCTACCGCCCGGCGGGTCCGCAGCAGGTCGAGTGGACATTCCCGAACAGCTACAAGAACAACTACTTCGATGCCACGCTCCCCGAGACGGAAGCGCTGATGCGCGTCATCGATCGCCTGCAGCCGGAGTTCATGGTCTCCCTGCACAATGCGGGATTCGGCGGCGTCTACTACTACATCAGCCGCGACACTCCGGAGATCTACCCCACCTTCCACGAACTCCCGACCTGGGAGGATCTGCCGTTGCGCCTCGGTGAAGGCGAAGTCCCGTGGATCGACCCCCTCGCGCCAGCCATCTTCCCGCTCCTCAGCGTCGAGGATCAATACGATCATCTCGAAGCGAACGGCGCCGACGTGAGCACCATGTCGAGCGGCGGTTCCAGCGATGGCTATGCCTCGCGCTACAACACGGTCACCCTGATCACCGAGATGGCCTACTTCGATGATCCCCACGTCAACGACCTCACCGTGACGGACACCATCCGTCGCGACGCCATCCTCAAGGGGGTCGACATCTCGGACGAGGGCACGGAGGTTGTCTCCGGGCATCTCGATGCGGTCAGGAGTGACCTCAAGACCAACTCCGCCTTTGAAACAGCAGTCAGCTGGTTCATGGACAACGCCAAGAAGAGCAAGGGGGCGCAGCGCACCTGGGCGGAAAACGATCCGGCCACGGATCGCCCGGCAACGGTCGCCGAGCTCTTCAGCAGCAATCAGGAAGTCCAGTTCTACCGGCTCCTCCAGGTCGGCATGCTTGTACGCATGCTCGAGGGTGAGGTCGCCGTCGGCAACGGGACACCGCAGATTCGGCAGCATCTCAAGGAGGCACGCGACACTTTCGAGGCGTGGGGGGACAAGCTCGAGCGCGAACTCGACGTGCGCGCGATTCCGATCCGCAAGCTCGTCGCCGTGCAACTCGGCTCGGTCCTCGCGACCGCTCAGCATCTCGCCAGTCACCGCAGCTGACATCACGCAGCGATCGGTCTGGACACGGACATTCATGGGGCCCAATTGACGTTTTCACGACACCTGAAAGGAACTCGCCGTGAGCTCTCCGTCTGACGTCTTCTTCAAGAACATGCCCTTCTCCCGCCGCGCCATGGTGCAGGGCGGTGCGGCATCCGGCATGGCCGCCATCCTCGCCGGGATGACCTTCCCGAAGTCCCTCGGCGCGCAGACGCCGGCCGCATCCCCCGCCGCGTCGCCGATTACCTGGGAGGTTCCGACCTCGATCGAGGGTGAAGTTCCCGCCAAGACACTGAGCGGCACCGTGGTGCTCGCCGCAGCGGGCGAGCCGCAGTCGTTCCAGCCGGACTTCCAGGCTGACGACAGCCTCTGGCCGATCGCCTGCAACATCTACAACTCGCTGCTCTCGCTGGACAACAGCTTCAACGTGATCCCGGAACTGGCCACCGGCTACACCGTCTCCGACGATGGCCTCCAGATCACCTTCGCGCTGAACCCGCTCGCGACGTGGCACGATGGCGTTCCGGTCACGTCGCTCGACGTCAAGTACACGCTCGAGCAGATCGTGGCCGACAAGTCGTCGTTCGGTTCCAGCTCGATCTCCGCCATCACCTCGGTCGACACTCCGGATGCCTACACCGCCGTCCTGAACCTGTCGGCACCGTCGGCCTCGATCATCGGCTTCCTCTCGTGGTACGCCGTCTTCATCCTGCCGGCCCACATCTATGAGGGCACCGACTGGTCGACGAACCCGGCGAATCAGCAGCCGATTGGCTCCGGTCCGTTCAAGTTCGTCTCCTACACCGCCGGTGCGACCGTCGAGCTCGCCGCGAACGAGGCGTACTTCGGCGAAGGCCCGTACATCGAGAAGCTCGTCTACAACATCATCCCGGACGACAACACCCAGGTGCAGGCGCTCCTGAACGGTGAGGTCGACTACATCCCGGGTCTGCCAAGCTCCCAGGTGGCGACGCTGCAGGCGACGCCGGGCTTCAAGGTCAACGAGAAGGTCTACCCGAGCCCGATCCACGTCGGCTTCAACTTCAATCACGCGCCGCTCGACAACGTCGAGGTCCGCCGCGCGATCGGTCAGGCGATCGATCGCCAGCAGATCCTCGACATCGCGCTGGGTGGCCTCGGCACCATCGCCGATCGCTACTACCCGGCCGTGATCGAATGGGCGAGCAACCCGGATGCAACCGTCCCGGCCTACGATCCGGATGCCGCGAACGCCGCGCTCGACGCCGCCGGCTTCCCGCTGAACGGTGACAGCCGCTTCGACCTCAAGCTCTACCTCTTCACGGGCTGGCCGGAAGTCGCCGACACCGCGACCATCCTCAAGGAGCAGCTGGGCGCGATCGGCGTGAACGTCGAACTCGTCTCCCTCGAGTCGGCCTCGTGGCTGGAGCAGGTGCAGTCGGGTGAGTCGGATCTCGCGATCCTCGGTGGATTCCAGGGTCCGGATCCGGCCGCGCTGAAGACGCGCTTCGGCACCGGTGCTTCGTTCAACCTCTGGTTCTACAGCAACCCGGAGTTCGACGACCTGCTCGCGCAGGGTGATGCCGCCACCTCCCAGGAGGAGCGCGTGCCGATCTACTTCCAGGCGCAGGAGATCCTCGCGGAGGATATTCCGGCGCTGCAGCTCGTGCTGCAGACCTCGTTCATCCCGTTCTCCGATCGCCTTTCCGGCATCTGGACGGATCCGGACGATGCCGCCTCGTCCTCGGTGGGCATGAACCGCTTCACCCTCGCCAAGCTCGCGGAGTAGATCGTACGCATGGGTCGGTATATCTCACGGCAGTTGGCGTCAATCATCCCGACGATCTTCCTGTCGGTCGTGCTGAACTTCATTCTGCTCCATGCCGCGCCGGGTGACCCGGCGCGGATCATGGCCGGAATGGATTCCGCGTCGCCGGAACAGATCGAGGCGATTCGCGTCAAACTTGGTCTGGATCGCCCGCTGCCGGTCCAGTTCTGGAATTATGTGAAGGAGTTGCTCCAGGGAAACCTCGGACAGTCCATCACCTACAAGCAGCCGGTGCTTGACCTGATCATGGCGAGATTGCCAGCGACCCTGATGCTGACGGTGACGAGCGCGGTAATCGCGCTCGTCATCGGCACACTCCTCGGCGCCATCGCCGCGCAGAAGTCCGGGAAGCCGACAGACACCGCGCTCTCGTTCAGTAACTACGCCCTCTTCGCCATGCCGTCGTTCTGGCTTGGCCTCATTCTGATCGTCATCTTTGCCTCGAAACTGGGATGGCTGCCGACCTCCGGCATGCGAAATGTCCGCGCCGGCTACACCGGCTGGCGTGACACGCTCGACGTGATGGAGCATCTGATCCTCCCCGTCGCGACGCTCGCGCTCGTGCAGATCCCGATCTACTTCCGGGTGACACGCGCCAGTGTGCTGCAACAACAGCGCGAGGATTATGTCACAACGTTCCGCGCGACCGGTCTTCCGGAGGGGCGCATCTTCCGGCGCTACGCGCTGCGCAATGCCCTCCTCCCGACCGTCACGGTCTTCGGGCTGAGCCTCGGCTTCGTGTTCACCGGAGCCGCGCTCGTCGAGATCGTCTTCGCGTGGCCGGGGATCGGGCGCATGACGCTCGATGCGGTGGGACGTCGCGACTATCCGCTCCTGCTCGGGATCTACCTGATTCTGGCGATTGCGGTCTCGATCGCGGTGCTGATCACCGATCTTGTCTACGCTCTTCTTGACCCAAGAATCAGGTTGCGCTAATGAGTCAACTTCCTCTCTCCACCGACGCCGCATTGGCGAGTACGGTCCGCCGACCGTCGCGCTTCATGGCGTTCTGGAAGCCATTCATGGCGAGCAAGATGGGGCCGATCGGCCTGGCGATCCTGATCTTCGTCGCGATCTGCGCCATCTTCGCGAACGTGATCGCGCCAGATGGCCCGTTCGCGCTCGGGGCACCGCGCCTGCTCGCGCCCGGCTCCGAGGGTCACCTCCTCGGCACCGATCACCTCGGCCGCGACATGGTCGCGCAGCTCGTCTACGGCGCGCGCGTGTCGCTCGTGATCGGACTCGTCGCAGCGCTGATCTCGCTGGTCGTCGGCGTGATCGTCGGCAGCATCGCCGGTTACTACGGCGGCTGGGCCGACCTCGTGTTCAGCCGCATCACCGACATGTTCCTGATCATGCCGGCCTTCTTCCTCATCATCATCGTCGTGGCGACGCTCGGCAGCGGCATCATGTACGTGATGATCGTGATCGGCCTCACCGCGTGGCCAGCCAGCGCGCGCCTCATGCGCTCGCAGGCGCTGACGCTCCGCGAGCGGACGTTCATCCAGGGGCTGAAGGCGCTCGGCGAATCAAGCCCGCGCATCCTGCTGCGGCACATCATCCCGAACGGCATCCAGCCGCTGATCGCGAACGCCTCGCTCGATGTCGCCTCCGCGATCCTGATCGAGGCTGGCCTCTCGTTCATCGGTCTCGGCGATCCGAACAAGGCGACGTGGGGACGCATGATCTACGACGGTCGCACCACGATCCTCACGGCCTGGTGGACTTCGGTGCTGCCGGGTGTCGCGATCATCATCACGGTGCTGGGCTTCTATCTCGTGGGTGACGGCATCTCGTACGTCCTCAGCCCGCGCAGCCGAAAGGTGCAGGCATGAGCGAACAGCCACTCCTCGAGGTGAAGAACCTCAACATCACCTACCGCACGGAGCGCGGCTTCGTCTCCGCCGTGCAGGATGTCAGCTTCACGCTGCCGAAGGGGGCCTCGATCGGTCTCGTCGGCGAGAGCGGCTCCGGCAAGTCGACGATCGCGATGGCGGTGATGCGCCTGCTCCCGCCCAACGCGCGCGTCACCGGGCAGATCATCTTCAACGGGACCGACCTGAACGCCGTCAACGATCGCCAGCTGAACCGGACGTGGCGCTGGAAGCAGCTCTCGATGGTCTTCCAGAAGTCGCTCTCCGCACTGAGTCCGGTGCATCGCATCGGCGATCAGATGCACGACGTGCTGCATCAGCACAATCCGCAGCTGAACGAATCGCAGCGCCGCGCCAAGATCGACGAGGTGCTGAATGCCGTCAATCTGCCGCAGCGCGTGATCCGGTCGTTCCCGTTCGAGCTCTCGGGCGGGCAGATGCAGCGCACGATGATCGCGCTCGGCCTCATCTGCAACCCGCCGTTCGTGATCTTCGACGAGGCAACGACCGCGCTCGACGTGATCACGCAGGCGCAGATCCTCGACGAGGTGAAGCGTCTCAAGGCGGCGTACAACCTGACGACGATGGTGATCTCACACGACGTCGGCGTCATCAACGCGACAACGGACATCGTGGCGGTGCTGTACGGCGGGCAGCTGATGGAGCTTGCCCCGCGCGAGGCGTTCTTCAAGGACCCGCAGCATGCCTACTCCCGCGCGCTGATCGACTCCGTGCCGAGTCTCTACGGACCGAAGCGTCGCATCACGGGCGTCTCCGACTGGCGCACGGCCTCGTCGAGCACGGTCGACCAGCTACGTTCGGATCGCCCGGCCGAGGCCGCCGACCCGAACGCGATGATCGAGGTCGGACCGGGGCACTTCGTGCGGCGTGAAGGCTATCTCGGCGCATTGGAGGTGGCTTCGTGAGCGAGTCGCAGCATCTCATCGAAGTCACGGATCTCCAGCGTTACTACCCGATCCGCAAGAACCTCACCGACTTCGCGCGTGGCAAGTCCGGCGAGGTCGTCAAGGCCGTCGACACGATCTCGTTCACGCTCAAGCGCGGCGAGATCCTCGCCGTCGTTGGCGAGAGCGGCTCCGGCAAGTCGACGACCGGCCGCCTGCTCGTCCGCCTCGACACGCCAACGGGCGGCAGCATCCGCTTCGACGGGCAGGATGTCAGCCATCTCAAGGGCGCCGAGCTGAAGGCATTCCGCCGGCGCGCGCAGATCATCTTCCAGAACCCGTTCGAGGCATTCGATCCGCGCCTCACGATCGGATCGTCGCTGGAGCAGGCGCTCCGCATCCACGACATCGGATCGACGCCGAAGGAGCGCGAGGATCGGCTGATCGCGGCGCTCGAGCGCGCAAGCCTCTCACCAGCGCGCGAGTTCCTGATGCGCTACCCGCACGAGCTCTCCGGCGGTCAGTCTCAGCGCATGGCGACGGTCCGCGCGATGCTCCTCGAACCGCAGTTCCTCGTGGCGGACGAGCCGGTCTCGATGCTGGACGTCTCCGTGCGCGCGGACATCCTGAACCAGCTACTCGATCTGCGTGACACCTACGGCATGGCGATCGTGTTCATCACGCACGACCTCGCGGTGGCGCGGTACGTGGCAGATCGCGTCGCGGTGATGCAGCACGGCAAGCTCGTCGAGGTGGGCGAGACCGAGCAGATCATCTTCAACCCGCAGCACGAATACTCCCGCGAGCTTCTCGCCCACACCCTCGAGGTGTAGGTTCCGCGGAGTCACGGCACATCACAGGACATGGCAGAGGACCGACAGGCCGTCGGTCCTCTGCCATGTCCTGCAGCGAAGAATGCTTGTCCCGAGCCGGGAACGTTACGATTCCGCGATCTGCGCGCGGAGGACCGCGACGTTCTCCGCGATGGTGCGGCGATCGTTGAAAACGGCCGTGCCCGCCACGATCATGTCCGCGCCAGCACGAACCGTCCGCGCGATCGTCTTCTCGTTAACGCCGCCATCGACCTGCAGGCGGCACGACGGATTCACGCGATCGATCAGCTCGCGCACGCGGGCGATCTTCGCATCGCTCGTCTCGATGTAGGATTGCCCGCCAAAGCCCGGGTTCACCGTCATCACGAGGATCTGCTGCACGTACGGCACGATCTCCTCGATCGCGCTCACCGGCGTCCCCGGATTCAGCGCGACGCCCGCGGCCGCACCCGCTGCCGCGATCGCCTGCACCACGCGGTGGATGTGCGGCGTCGCCTCGACGTGCACCGTGATGCGATCCGCCCCGGCATCGCGGAACTCCTGCACCCACCGCTCCGGCTCGACGATCATCAGGTGCACATCCAGCGGGAGATCCGTCCCGCGCTTCGCGGCCTCCAGCACCGGCAAACCGATCGAGATGTTCGGCACGAATCGCCCGTCCATCACGTCATAGTGCAGATAATCAGCACCCGCCGCCTCGACCTCGGCGAGGTGTTCGCCCAACCGCAGAAAGTCCGCCGAGATCACCGACGGACCGATCCAGATGCCATCGCCATTCGACGCACCGTCGCTCATGTTCTGTTCCACCTCAATGCGCCCGTTGTGGCACCAAACGCGGTACCGATGCGGGCATCCAAGCGTTTTCCTAGTACGATGGTATACCATCGTCAGAATGGAAACCTGAATGCCGCGCCGCAGGAGAAACGATCGCGTGAGTTTGCTCGACAAGTTCGAACGTTCCATGGAACGCATGCTGGAAGGAACGGTGGGGTCCGTGTTCCGCCAATCACTGCAACCCGCCCAGCTCGGCAAGCTCCTGCGCCGTGCGATGCTCGATCAGAAGCGCGCGTCGGTCGGCACGTCGATCGTGCCGAATCGCTACGTCGTACATCTGCATCCGAGCGACTTCGAGGGCTTCGTCACCTTCAAGGACGGCCTCAGCCGCCAGATGGCGCTCTTCCTCACCGAGGAGGCCTCCGCACGCAACTTCTCCGTGCTTGATCGCATCGTCGTCGAACTCGTCGAGGACGAGAAGGTCCGCAAGCGATCGCCCCGCATCGAGGCGACGATCACCGACATCGCGCCGCGCCGTCCCGCCCCGATGACGCGCCCGGCCAGTCAGGAGGCCGCGAAGTCTGGCGCATCCTGGTGGAAGGGATCATCGCGCCAGGAGCCCGCGCAGGCGACACAGCAGTTCCGCCCGCAGCGTCCCGCCGCCGTCTCCTCGCGCGACCAGCTGATGCTCCGCGTCGTCAGCGGCGTCGCGAGCGGACAGGAGCTGCGTCTCGGTGAGGGTATCACCACCATCGGGCGCGCCTCCGAGAACACGCTCGTCATCAACGCGCCGGATGTCTCGCGGCACCACGCCCGCGTCGAGTGGGCCGGCGATCAGGCGCGCATCCACGATCTCGGCAGCACGAACGGCACGCGCGTCAACGGCGAAGCGATCCGCATCTCCGACCTGATGCCTGGCGACACGATCACCCTCGGTTCGCACGAGCTGCGTGTCATCCCGATTCCGGGCGATCGCTGAACAAGCAGGAGGCGACGATGGATCTCAACCTCAGCTTCAATCAGGACTCGATCTCCTACGACTGGTTCCTGCTCATCCTCCGCCTGGTCTTCATCGGGCTGGTCTATCTCTTCATCTACCAGGTTGCGCGCGTGACGGTGCGCGAGCTCGTCCAGATCGGCACCGCACAGACGAGCCGCAGCGCTCCGACCGCGCAGCCGGTCGCGGCGCAGCTCGAGGTGCTCGATCCCGCCGAATCCGGTCTGCATCGTGGCGAGATCCTGCCACTCGATCCCTACACGACCATCGGACGGCGCGACGGCAACGCGATCGTGCTGCCCGACAGCTTCGTGTCGAGTCAGCACGCGGAGATCGTCTACGACAACGGCGCGTGGTGGATCGATGATCTCGGCAGTACCAATGGCACACTGGTCAACAATCGCCCCGTCTCCACCCGTATCCGAATCGCCCCCGGCGACGTTATACAATTCGGTCGTGTCTCCACCAGACTGACACAGTAATCACGACCATCTCAACCGGTAGCAGCACGGATCATCGCTGATCGAAGGACGATTTGCGCCCACATGACTCACGACACCTCTCATAAACCCGGTCCCGCCCGCATTCCGGGATCGCTCTCGCTGGTCCTCCCCGCCTACAACGAGGAGGGCAACATCGAGTACGTGGTTCGCCGCGCACTCGATGTCCTCCCGACCGTCACCGACGCGTTCGAGGTGATCGTCGTCAATGACGGCAGCCGCGACACGACGCCGCAGATCATCGACGCGCTCGCCGCCGAAGATCCGCGCGTGAAGCCGGTGCATCAGACGAACAAGGGCTATGGAGGTGCGGTCAAGGCCGGGTTCGCAGCCTCGACCTGCGACTTCGTGATGTTCATGGACGCGGACCGCCAGTTCGACATCAAGGACATCCGCCTGCTCGCACCGTTCGTTGGCGAGTACGACATCGTGGCCGGCTTCCGCATGGAGCGCTCCGACCCGATGCACCGTCGCATCAACGCCGAGATCTTCAACATCGTGGTGCGCATCCTCTTTGGCGTGCATCTGCGCGACCTCGACTGCGCGTTCAAGATCTTCCGTGGCGACATGATCCGCTCGCTGGATCTCACGACCTCCGGCGCGCTCATCAACGCCGAGATGCAGGCGAAGCTCCGTCGTCAGGGTGCGACGATCGAGCAGGTCGGCGTGCATCACTACCCGCGCATCGCGGGCGAAGCGACGGGCGGCAATCTCCGCGTCATCGTGCGGGCGATGCGCGAGACGATCCAGCTGTGGCGTCGCATGCATCGCTACCAGCCCCCGACGACCACGCCGCGCGACCAGCGTCCCTACTACGCGCTCGGCGATGCGCTGCTTGGCCTCGCGAGCGTGATCGGCCTCAGCATCGTCGCGAAGCTGCTGCGCCGCCGCCGCTAGTCAGACCATCGATCGGATCATCCCGGGACAGGGCAGGATGCACATCCTGCCCTGTTCCGTGCGCACCATCTGGTCACAGCGCCTCCCACATTGTGCCCTCCACCCAATGCGGAGATCCTCGTCCATTGCTACGATGCCGCCAGTCGAATCGACGACACCGATGCATGACGAAAGGGATCTGCATGAAGCCGGAGAATCTCGCGTACGAAAAGCAGCTGATCGGGGACATCTGGACCTCCGACGAGCCCTACCGCAATCTCGAGGAGATCGTCGACAAGATCGGCAATCGCTGGGCGGGCAGCGAGAGCGAGCATCAGGCCGCCGAGTTCCTGGCCGAGAAGTTCCGCAGCTATGGTCTGCAGAACGTCCACCTGGAGCCGGTCGAGTTCGGCGCATGGACGCGCGGTCACGCAACGCTCGAGATCGTGGCGCCAGTGCAGAAGTCGTTCACCTGCCTCGCCCTCCCCTACAGCCCGGCGGCGGACATCGAGGCCGAGCTGATCGACGTCGGGAACGGCGAGGAGGAGGACTACGAGCGCCTCGGCGATGCGGTCGAGGGCAAGATCGTCATCACCGCCGCCGAGACGAATCCGCTCGGTGCGCGCAGCACGAAGCTCTCGCATCGCACCGACAAGCTGCGCTTCGCGGTCGATGCCGGCGCCGTCGGCTTCATCTTCGTGAACCAGAATCCCGGCCTCCTGCACATCACCGGCAGCATCGGCGCGGCGGGTGGTCAGCCGGCCGCCGTCCCGAGCGTCGGCACGTCCTGGGAACACGGCCAGTCGATCCTCCGCGCGATCAAGCGCGCCACCGAGCCGGTGATCGTGAAGCTCTCCGTCGGCGGCGAGTTCTTCGCGAACACCTCGTACAACGTCGTCGCCGAGATCCCCGGCTCGATCTGGCCGGACGAGATCGTGATCGCGGGCGGTCACTACGATGGCCACGATGTCTCCGACGCCGCGCTCGATGACGGCACGGGCATGGCGACGACACTCGAGATCGGACGCGTGCTCGCGGCGCTGCCGAAGGAAGCGATCGGGCGAACGATCCGCCTGATCGAGTATTGCGGAGAAGAGGTCGGACTCTTCGGATCGTGGGCGCATATCGCGAATCACCTCGACGAGATCGAGAAGATCCGCTTCGTGCTGAACCTCGACGGTGCGGGACAGGGTCGCGGCGGTGCCGAGAAGATCAACATCTCGGGACGCCCGGAACTGCAGGACTGGTTCGAGGACTTCGCCGAGACGACGAAGTACAAGCTTGCGATCACGAATCTGCTGAACTCGCACTCGGATCACTACCCGTTCGCGATCCGCGGCATCCCGTCGGCATCGCTCTCCAGCCCGGACGACTCCGCCTCGCTGATCGGGCGCGGCTGGGGTCACACCGAGGCGGACACCTTCGACAAGGTGACGCTGCGTGGTCTCCAGATGGCCGCGATGGTGACATCGCGCCTGCTGCTGGACGTCGCCTCGGACCCGGACTTCCCGGGCGAACTGAAGTCGAAGGAAGACCTCGAGGAGCAGCTGACGACGCTTGGCCTCGATGTCGCCCTCAAGCGCTCCGGTCGCTGGGAGCTGGTCGGCAAGACCTCCTAACCATCGCGTCGCACACGACAACGTCCCAGTCGAATCAATCGACCGGGACGTTTCGCGTCTATCTGCCGTCTTCAGCTGAAGTCACCGGAGCGAGGAGCGGCGATCAGCCGTATCCGATCGCCGCCCCCGCTCGATGACCGATCAGGCGCGCTTGCGCAGGAGGGTCAGGCCTCCGACCAGGGCGATCAGCGCCGCGATCGTCGCGAGCAGCACCCACTGCATCGGCGACTGGGTCTCCGCTGCGGTACCGGTGTTCGGCAGCGCGGTCACCACCGAGGTTCCCGGCGAGACCGAGACCGTCGTCGATCCGGTCGGATTGGACGGCGCCGACGGATTCGTCGGGTTGCTCGGCTCGGACGGGCCGGACGGATTGGTCGGCTCCGTCGGATTCGTCGGCGGCGTGGTCGGCTCAACGACGATCGGCGTGGCCTGACCCTGGGTCGGCTGCGTCGGGTCGGGGTTTGTCGGCACCGTCGGGACCGCGTCCTCGGTGACGACCGGCTCCGGCGTATTCGTCGCCGTCGGCTCAACAATCGGCTCCGTGGCCGTCGGCTCGACGATCGGTGCGGTCGCAGTCGGCTCAACGACCGATTCGGTCGCGGTCGGCTCAACGATCGGGTCCGTGGCCGTCGGCTCCGGTGTGAACGTTGCCGTGGGAAGACCGACTTCTGTCACGACCGGCTCCGGCGTGTTGGTCGCCGTCGGCTCCGGCGTGTTCGTCACGGTCGGCTCCGGGGTATTGGTTGCCGTCGGCTCCGGCGTATTCGTCGCGGTCGGTTCCGGCGTGTTCGTTGCCGTCGGCACCGGCGTGTTCGTCGCGGTCGGCTCCGGCGTGTTGGTCGCGGTCGGAACCGGGGTGTTGGTCGCCGTCGGTTCCGGCGTATTGGTCGCGGTCGGCTCCGGCGTATTCGTCGACGTCGGCTCCGGCGTATTCGTCGACGTCGGAACCGGCGTGTTCGTCGCGGTCGGAACCGGCGTGTTCGTCGGCGTCGCGGTCGGCGTGTTCGTCGGCGTCGCGGTCGGCGTGTTCGTCGGCGTCGCGGTCGGCGTGTTCGTCGGTGTCGCGCACGGCACCGACGGGAAGGTCAGATGGTAGTGATACCAGTAGCCACCGTATCGCATGCCCTCGTAGTACCAGCCGTCCTGACCACCGTTCCCGTCGACCGGGCCCGGATAGGCCACCGGAGAGGTGTAGCCAGGCAGCAGCTGCGCCTTGAGGTAGAAGTCCACCACGGTCACATTGCCCGGGATCTCGTGGCTGGATCCGTCATTGAGGTTCTGCGGCAGCGAGTCCAGGTTCGGGGACCATTGCACCGTCACGCCCACGCCGCCGGACACCGTGATCACGTTGGTGCCATTGCACGTCTGGGCGTATTGAACCGTCACCGTCGGCAGCTGTGCCACCCACGTCGCACTCGCCGGGGATGCACCTCCCCAGGTCAGTGTCATCGCCGCCAATGCAAGTGCTGCAGAGAGCACGCGCATCAGCTGTTTCATTCGTCCGCTCATCCCACCACACTCCTTCCGGGATCAGGTCATCCGCCACACGACATCGCGCGACACCTCCTGAGACCCCCAATCAGCCTAGGCCTGATAGATTCTATACCATCCATCAGTACTATGATGGTGTCCTTTCGTATACATTTTTCGATGACAGGCCCAGGACTTTGATCTCACACCTCCACGTGAAGGGTTAGTCCATAGGTCCAGACAGATTGCGTACACTGAACGTGAAGACCGTGAGTGTGGGAGCGCACCGTCGTGGCGGATCTCCGCACACGGCATTGGAGCCGTACGCAACAACACGAAACACCCCTGATCGGGATCTTTCCGATCAGGGGTGTTTCGTGTTGTTGCGTGTATTGGTTAGGCGAGAACTATCCGCGCGTCAGCACCAGCGACACCCAGTCGTCGGTCTGGCGACGCGTCACGACGGTCGCGCCCTGCGCCGAGAACGCCGCGATCACGTCGTCCTCGCGACTGCTGATGATGCCCGCGAGGACCAGCGATCCACCCGGCTTCGTGTGACGGACCAGCGCGGCAGAGAGCTCGATCAGGATGCGCGCGATGATGTTCGCGAGCACCACATCGTAGACCTCCCCCTCGAACGGTTCGCCCTCGCCGACGCTGCCATGCTCGATGCGCAGCCGATCGGCGACCCCGTTGATCTCGGCGTTCTCCTTCGTCGCGCGCACCGCCACGGTCTCGACATCGACGGTGTCCGCGATCGACGCGCCAAGCTTCAGCGCCGCGATCGCGAGGATGCCGGAGCCGGTTCCGACATCGAGGACAGTCGCACCCTCGGTCGTCACCTGCTCGACGCCCAGCATCGAGAGGCGCGTCGACGGATGCAGACCGGTGCCGAACGCCATGCCCGGATCGAGATCGATCACGACCTCGTCACCCTGCGGCGTGTACTCGCGCCACGATGGGCGGATCACGACACGCTCACCGATACGGTGAACCTGGAAGTGCTCCTTCCAGGCGTTTGCCCAGTCCTCTTCCTTCAGGTTCGTGATCTTCAGTTCACCGACCGAGCGGATGCGCCCGAGGAACCAGAGGCCCTCCTTCACCTGCTCGATGATCTCCGGCTTGAAGTCGCTGTCCGCGACGTAGGTCCGGATCACGAACGGACGATCGAGGGCGATCTCCACGTTGTCGCCATCACCATCCTGGATGTACGGCTCGTCAATCGCGACGCCCTGATTGAAGCCGTAGCGCCCGAGCAGCTCGGACACCGGCTCGACAGCCTCGGCATCGACCTCGACCGCGAGTTCGATCCACACCTTCTCCGGCGACGTGGTCGCCGCGTTCACGGATTCGCTACCTTCGTGCTGATCTGTCACAGAGTTACCTTTGTCGTATCGCCAATGTTCAATCGGGATGCCTTGCCGATCACCTCGACCTTGCTGCCGATCACCGAGTTCTCGATCACCACGTCCTCGACGACCGAATCATCCTCGATGATCACATCGCGCACGATGGAGTTGCGCACGACAGCCCCCTTGCCGATGCTCGCGTAGGGCCCGACGACCGCGTTCTCGAGGATGGCGTCACGATGGACGAACGACGGGTGATTGATCACGCTGCCCGGTCGCTGGGCGGGCGACGGCTGGTCGTTGGTGAGGAGATAGCGATTCGTCTGCAGGAGCGCCTCGGCGTTACCGCAGTCCTCCCACGACGTGATCTCCTTCTTGATGAAGGTCTTGCCCTGCTCGACCATGATCTGCACGGCATCGCTCAGGTAGTACTCGCCCTTGGTCTTGATGCTGCGCTCGATCTGTTCGTCCATCGCGGCGAAAAGGTCGAGGATGTTCTTGAAGTAGTAGATCCCCACGAGCGCATCGTGCGAGATCGGGTCCTTCGGCTTCTCGACCAGCTTCGTGATCCGCCCCTCGGCGTCACTCACTGCGATGCCGTAGGCGGACGGATCGTCGATCACCTTCGTGTAGGCGACCCCATCGACCGGCAGCTCCGCGAGCCCGGCGAAGTCGGCCTCGAAGAGCGCATCGGGGAACAGGATGATCGCGTCATCGCGGCAGATCTCGCGAGTACGCAGGATCGCGTCAGACTGGCCGAGCATCTCCGGCTGCGGCACGAAGGCGAGCTCGATGTCGGTGTAACGTTCGCGTGCCCACGCTTCCAGCTTGTCTCCGAGGTATCCCGTGATGAAAACGAGCTTCTCGGGACCATAGGGCAGCAGCCGGTCGATGACGTGTTCGATCATGGGCTTGCCGGCGACGGTCACGAGTGGCTTCGGCTTGCTCCACGTGTGCGGGCGCAGACGCGTTCCGAAACCAGCAGCAGGAAGAATAATGTCCACGCGGATCCTCCAGGATTCGTGATGGTTCATGGGCATCGGCAACCAGGTCATCCCCGATGCGCGACACCGCTCCACGTGCGCCACAACGATCGGGGCACGGATCGCGGTGGATGCTTGGCTACGAGATCGACGAGCGCGCGGGGCCTCCCAGCGGTTTCAGGTAGCAATGATTCCTGAGCGCGCCTCCCTGTCGTCGCCGCAAAGCATACATTACGTTTACGCCGAGCGGTCAGACCCGATGCGGTCTTCCGTCAGGAGATACCCGCGCACGTATGCCGCATCGGGCACGGAAAGCCCCTCCAGCACACGCTCGTCGGCCGAGGTGAAGCCGGCGGGATCGAACCCCGGCGTCATCGTCGTGCCGAGCAGGGCCCAGCGTCCACCTTCCTTAAGGCGCGTTCCCTGCCACGTCCCGGCCGGGACGAGCGTCTGGATCACCTGACCGGCGTGCAGATCCTGCCCGAGCACGGTCGTGGCCGGCGCCTCGCCGTCCCGGAACGTCACCATCTCGCACGCGTCCCCGAGGTAGAAGTGGAAGAGTTCATCCCCCGTGAGCAGGTGCAGGCTGGAGAACGACTCCGGGGTCACCAGATAGACGATCGCCGTCGTGGACCAGCCGTCGCCGGTCGCGAGATACGTCTGGCGGAAGTAGCCGCCCTCGCCCACCAGTGGTTCGAGGCCGAGCAGGGTCACGACATCATCGGCAGTCAGATCAGGGATCATGCAGGTCTCCGGGAGATCGGCGGACACACCAAGGGGCGCCGTTGCCGGCGCCCCGTTCTGTGGTACCCCCAGCGGGATTCGAACCCGCGATCTTCACCTTGAAAGGGTGACGTCCTAGGCCGCTAGACTATAGGGGCGACGGCGGACAGGATACCGGCTTCAGGGCCATTTGTCAATGCATGGCATCGAGTGACTGGGCGATCACCAGCACCGCTACGGCCCAGATGAGCATCCAGCCAACGAGCATCCCGGAGAAGCGTCGTCCGTATCGCTCGGCGAGCATGGATCGCCATCGCCCGACATCGACGCTGAGCGCCACCAGGGCCGCGACGCACAGCACGCCGATCGCCGCGACGGCGACTGGCCCGATGGCGGCGAACTGCATCACCCCGAACGCCTGATCGACACCCGCCACGATCTCGATCACCAGCCGCAGCACGATCTCCGGCACGAACGCGATCCGCTCGGCCACCGGCTCGGCGATCGTCGCGAGGAGCGCCAGCGCGAACGTCAGCGGGAAGGCGACGCCGATCAGTGGGGCGATCAGCAGATTCGCCACGATGCTGCCCATCGACCACGTGCCGAACGACGAGATCGTGATCGGCACGGTCGCGAGCTGCGCGGCGATCAGCGCGAGCACGGTCCCCTTCACCTGCGTCGAGAAGCGACTCGACCCGCGCCACTGCAACGTGGTGATCAGCGCCGCCGACGACACCATCGACAGCCAGAACGAGAGCGTCTCCGCGAGTGTCGGGTCCCACAGCAGCATCGCCGCGATCGTCACGAACAGGATCGTCACCATGTCGGGACGATGCCCGCTCCGCGGCGCGAGGATCACGAGACTCGCGAAGAGCGCCGCCCGCACCGCCGGCGGACTCATTCCCACGAACAGCGCGTACGCCCAGACAATCAGCAGGATGAGCACCTGCATCGCGAACATCCGACGCCGCACCTTCGATCGGAACAGCACCGCCCACGCACCGAGCAGCATCGCGATGTTCTGCCCGCTCACCGCGGTGACGTGACTGGTGCCCGTATGCTGAAACGCCGAGACGGTGGCATCGGAGAGCCCCGCATCGTCGCCGGTCACGATGCCGGATGCCAGCGCGCCCGCGTCCCCGGGGATCAGCCGCTCGAGCCGATCGCGCACCACGCGCCGCGCATCGACGACGTGCCGCCGCCACGACGTCCCCACGCTGACCGTCTCCGTCGCCCACGCGCTCGCGACACCCGGCACGCGTGATGCCTTGACGTAGTCGGCAAATCCCGGTGCGAGCGCTTCGACCGATGTGTACGACCAGATCATCCGCAGGCGATCCCCGACATTGACGCTGCTCCCCGCCGGCAGAAAGACCATGATCCTCAGATCCGCCGTCGCCATCGTGTCGTCACGCGTCATCACCGTATCGACGTGGAGGATGACACGCTCGCTGTTTGTTCCCGACTGCGGCATCGAGACAACGGTCCCATACCCGCCGCTGCTCCCGATCAGCACATCGGCCTCCGCATCCGTCGGCAAGGCGTCGTCGGAGATCGCGGCGCGTCCCCAGCCGATGCCGGCGGCAATCGCCACGACCAGCAGCGGGCGCCACATCGTGCCCGCCGTGACACTCGCGGATCCGGCGATCACGAGCATCGCCGCGACCAGCACGATCGCGACGAGCACGCCGAGCGATCCGAGCGCGACACCCGCAAGCACCCCGACGCCAAGGAGCAGCCCGAGTGGAGCCGACGGGGTCCGGCGAACGGTGGCGGACATCCTACTGATCCAACGTCAGGTAGGGACGCAGCTCTTCGAGCAACGTCGGCCCGATGCCCTCGACGGAGGTCAGTTCGTCGATCGACTGGAAGGGACCGTGCGCATCGCGATAGGCCACGATCCGCCCGGCAAGCACCTCGCCGATGCCCGGCAGCGCATCGAGCTCCTCGACGGTGGCGCGATTCAGGCTGACCACGAGGTGTGGCTCGGCGTTCTCCCCGGTCGAGGGTACATCCGGATCGATCGTCGCGGTCGTGACGACAGCATCACCGACCGCGGGGATCACGATCCGCTCGCCATCTCCGAGGCGTGCCGCGAGGTAGAGCGTCGTCGTGTCGGCATCATCACGAAAGCCACCCGCCGCGGTCACGGCGTCCTGCAGACGCGATCCGGCCGGCAGCGTGAGCGTCCCCGGCTGCATCACGGCGCCCTCGAGCTGCACGGTGATCGTCGCCCCCGGATCGTCCACGATCAGCACGGTGACAGGACGTGTCGTATCCCACCAGATGACCACGAGCAACGTCACGACGATGCTCGCGAGTCCACCCGCCAGAAACACTCCCCAGCGCGACACGCGCCCTCCTCCCGATCGACCGATTCCGTGCCCCGTCACATTCACGCAATCATAGCGGTTCTGCCCGACATCACGCGGAGATCGCCTGCCAGGTGAAGGGGGTATGTCCAAACGCATCAGCGGCGAAAAACATGAACATCCTGTTGAGCTGTTGGGTGGTCATCGTGTGCTAGTCTGGTAGCAAGCACGCGTAGTTTCGTCAACATCCATCATGTTGACAGGTGATGGGTCCGCGTCAGGGGTCATCATCACGCTGGTGGACCGAGCGATGGAGCCCGGTTTGGGGTATTCAGGGATGTCCTGTAGGAGCAAGGGATCATGTCACGACCAACGATTGATCATCTCGTCGATATGCTTCGCCGCGGTGAGCTGAGCCGACGCAGCTTCATCCGCCGCGCCACGGCGCTCGGCGTCTCTGCCGCCGCCGCCGGATCGCTGGTGACGATGGCGCAGGCACAGACCGCCTCTCCGGAGGCCTCCCCGGCCGCGTCGCCGGTGGCCTACGATGGTCCGGTTGGCGTCCTCTCGCCATCGCGCGATGAGGTCAATGCTGCCATCGCCGAGGCCTTCGGCTTCGAGGAGGCAGGTTCCACGGGCGGTCAGCTCATCCACACGATGACCACCGACATCGCCACGGTGAACGGCATCCTCGTGTCGGATACCTACTCCAGCTGGATCAGCGGGTTCATCAACGAGTTCCTCGTTGGCAGCAACCCGGTCGATGGATCCTGGACGCCGGGTCTCGCCGACTCCTGGGAGATCGCCGCGGATGGCATCACCTACACCTTCCATCTGCACGAGGGTGTGACCTGGCACGACGGTACGCCGTTCACCGCGGATGACGTCATCTTCTCCTTCGACGCCACGCTCGCCGAGGACAGCCTCAGCGTCCGCCGCGCCGATGTGCTCACCGTCCTCGCCGACTATCGCAAGGTCGACGATCTGACCGTCGAGCTCATCGCCCATTCGCCGGTCGCCACCTTCCTCGACAAAACGGTCGGTCAGGTGTCGATCCTGCCGAAGCACATCTGGGAGAGCGTTCCGTTCGCGGAGTGGGGTTCTGACGCCGGCTCGACCGGTACGGATGCCAGCCGCGTCATCGGCACCGGCCCGTTCACGTTCGTCGAGTGGGTGCAGAACGATCACGTCACCCTGCAGAAGAACCCGAACTACTGGGATGCTGCCAACAATCCGGTGTACATCGACCAGTACATCTACCGCGTCGTGGGTGATGCGAACTCCGCCATCCAGTCGCTGATCACGGGTGAGTCCGACCTCGTCGAGGTTCCGTTCGCCCAGGTCGAGACGCTGCGCGGCTCCAACCCGGAGCTCACGATCACCGACTACGACACGTTCCAGTTCAACTACTACATGACGAACCAGGATCCGGAGCTGTCGACGCTCTTCACCGATCCGAAGGTTCGCCAGGCGCTGCACTACGCGCTCGACCGCGATCTGATCGCCGAGACCGTGTACCAGGGTCTCGCTGTCCGCGCCGATGGCACGCAGCCGATCCTCTCGGCTGCGTACAAGCCGGATCAGATCAACACCATCTACACCTACGATCCGGAGAAGGCGAAGGCCCTCCTGGCGGAAGCCGGTTGGGAGGACACCGACGGTGACGGTATCGTGGAGAAGGACGGCGTCAAGCTGAGCTTCGAGTGCGAGTACGCGGAGGGTACTGCCACCTACGAGCAGCAGATCCCGTACATGCAGCAGGCGTGGAGCGAAGTCGGCGTCGAAATGATCCCGACGGCGATCCCGTTCCCGACCCTCCTCGACAACAACGACGCTCGCAACTTCGAGATGCAGGTGCTTGGCTTCAGCTGGAGCGTCGATCCGGACCAGAGCGCGATGTTCGCCACGAACTCACTGCCGCCGGCCGGCTTCAACTCCATGGCCTACAGCAACCCGGCATACGACGAGCTCGTGCCGGTGCAGAACGCCGAGCTGGATCACGAGAAGCGCATCCAGATCCTCGTCGATCAGACCAACATCGTGAACGACGATGTGGCCGCCGGCGTCACGGTCTTCCGCAAGTCCGTGTACGGCAACGGTCCGCGCGTCCACAACTTCGTGCCGAACGGCTTCGGCACCGTCTGGTCGATCCCGTACGTCTGGGTCGAGAACTAGGCTGCACGTCGTCAGACCCATCGTCTGACCTGCACAACGAACCCTCGGCTGACATGGTCAGCCGAGGGTTCGTTGCGTCCGGATCACGATCCACACACGTGGGCGATCGGCGGAGATCAGCTCACCTGATCACATTCAGGCGACCGACTTTGTGCACCCCGTCCAAGCCTGACTCCTTCGTCGCAAATCAAGGTGCTTGACGACCCCGCGACATCGTCCCTATGATGCCCACAAAGACGGACCACTTTCATCACGAGCAGGCCCTGGCAGCGTCGCCGCCGCACTCGTGCATCGAGACGTTGGCTGGCGTCTTTCCCACGTACGGCTGCCCGCGGTTCTCTCCCCGATATGAGAATCGCCCACCACATCATGGATCTGAGGAGGTTCTCGGATGAAGGTTTCTGCGATCGAGCAACTCGTCGCCCAGGCGAAGAATGGGGCCATCACACGCCGCAGCTTCATCACCCGCGCGACGGCCATGGGTCTCAGCACCACTGCGGCGAGCGGTCTGCTCGCATCCGTCAGCGCGCAGGACGCGACCCCGGAGGCGTCTCCGGCCGCATCCCCGGTTGCCTACGACGGACCGGTCGGCACCCTGTCCATCTCCCGCGAGGAGTACAACGCCAGCGTCCTCGAGGCGTTCGACTTCACCGAGCCCGCCCAGACCGGCGGCACCCTGATCGAGGTGTCCTCCACGGACATCTCCACCCTCAACGCGATCCTGCCGACCGATGTCTATTCCAACCAGATCCTCGGCCTGCTGCACGATCGTCTCGTGACGGTCAGCGCGGTCGACGGCACCTTCGTGCCGGGTCTCGCCGACTCCTGGGAGATCGGTCCGGATGGCCGCACCTACACCTTCCACATCCACCCGGGTGTGACCTGGCACGACGGCACGCCGTTCACCGCGGCGGACGTCGAGTTCTCGTACGACGCCACGCTGGCCGAAGGCTCGCTCAGCCCGCGTCAGTCGGACGTGCGCAGCGTCCTCGAGTCGTATCGTGCGATCGATGATCTGACGATCGAGTTCGTGGCCCTCGCCCCGCTCGCGACCTTCCTGAGCAAGACGGTGGCGCAGGTCGGCATCGTGGCGAAGCACATCTGGCAGGACATCCCGGTCACCGACTGGCCGTCCGATCCTGCCTCCTCGGGCGGAGATCCGGCGCGCGTTCAGGGCACCGGTCCGTTCGTGTTCGTCGAATGGGTTGCCAACGATCACGTCACCCTCGCGAAGAACCCCAACTACTGGGATGCCGCCAATAACCCGGTCTACCTCGATCAGTACATCTTCCGCGTCGTCGAGGATCAGAACGCCGCCCAGCAGTCGCTGGTGACTGGCGAGTCCGACATCCTCCAGCTGCAGC
>Ga0164243_10004187_pt1 | contig 22738 bp, 21 predicted proteins | sample OricompcompostOP_FD_108781 | JGI IMG/M metagenome (GOLD analysis project Ga0164243, IMG submission 108781) | Organic Plus compost microbial communities from Emeryville, California, USA - Original compost - Organic plus compost (OP) | ecosystem: Engineered > Solid waste > Mixed feedstock >...
CACCGGGCGGCGGCACCTGGTTCGACGGCCCGGGCTGCCGTCGCCCGGTGCCTGCCCGTGAGGAAGAGACCGGCAGCTAGACGAGCACCTGCGTCAGCGGCATCGACGAGTCGACCGGCAGGTCCAGCGGCGACGGCGGCAGGCCTCGCCGGACGACGGCGGAGCCGAGCGCCCCGATCATCGCCCCGTTGTCCGTGCAGTACCGGATCGGCGGGATGCGCAGCGTGATGCCGGCCTCAGCGCAGCGCAGCGCCGCCAGGTCGCGCAGCTGGGAGTTCGCCGAGAAGCCCCCGCCGACCACCAGCGTCGACACGCCGTACCGACGGCAGGCGGCGATCGTCTTGGCGGTCAGCACGTCGGCCACGGCGGCGGCGAAGGACGCCGCGACGTCCTCCAACGGGATCGGTTCACCGGCGTCCTGGCGGGCCTCGACCCAGCGCGCGACGGCCGTCTTGAGCCCGGAGAACGAGAAGTCGAGCGCGTGCTGCGCCTGGTCCTTCGGGGACGTCAGCCCGCGCGGGAAGCGGATCGCCTCCGGGTTGCCGGCACGGGCGAGCCGGTCGATGTGCGGCCCCCCGGGGTAGGGCAGTCCCAGCAGGCGTCCGACCTTGTCGAACGCCTCGCCGGCCGCGTCGTCCAGCGTCGAGCCGAGCTCGGTGACGTGCACGGTGTCGTCCAGCAGCAGCAGCGACGAGTGGCCGCCCGACACGACGAGCGCCATGACGCGCTCCGGGAACGGCCCGTCGACCAGCTCGTCCACGACAGCGTGCCCGATGACGTGGTTCACCCCGTACAGCGGCTTGTCCAGCGCGACAGCGAGCGCCTTCGCGGCCGAGGCCCCGACGGTCAGCGGTCCGACGAGGCCCGGGCCGGCGGTCACCGCGACGGCGTCGACCTGCGACAGCGTGACGCTCGCCTCAGAGAGCGCACGCTCGACGGTGGGGATCATCGCCTCGAGGTGGGCGCGGGAGGCGATCTCAGGGATGATCCCGCCGAAGCGCGCGTGCTCGTCCACAGAGCTGGCGACGGCGTCGACCAGCAGGTCGTGGCCACGCACCAGGGCGACGCCGGTCTCGTCGCAGGAGGTCTCGATCCCGAGGACGAGAGGGTCTGCCATGCGCCCCAGGATAGGTGGCCCGCAGCCTGTGACGGGCCTCACGCCGGAGGCGCGGAATCGTCCGATGTAGTTGATGCTTCAACCAGTCATGACCACCGACACACTGGACGGCACCGCGCTGTCCATCGACGACCAGACCGCCGACCTGCTGTTCCGGCAGGCCCGCACGACCGCCGCGTTCACGTCCACCGAGGTCACCGACGAACAGATCGCCGCCGTGTACGACCTGGTCAAGTGGGGTCCGACGGCGATGAACATCGTCCCGCTGCGGCTGCTGCTCGTACGGTCCTCGCAGGCCCGGGCCCGGCTGGCCGCCCACATGAACGAGGGCAACCGCGACCGTGTGCTCGCCGCCCCGCTGTCGATCGTCCTGGCCGCCGACCCCGGCTTCCACCGGCACCTGCCGACGCTCGCCCCGCACCGGGCCGAGCTGGTCGACGTGCTGGAGCCGGCTGTCGAGCAGCGCGAGCAGATGGCCCGCACGAACGCACTGATCCAGGCCGGCTACTTCATCGTCGGGCTGCGTGCCGCGGGGCTGTCCGCCGGGCCGATGAACGGGATGGACGCCGCCGGCATCGACGCGGAGTTCTTCGCCGAGAACGGCTGGAAGTCGTTCCTCGTCGTCAACGTGGGCTACCCCGAGGGAGCCGGGACCACGTTCCCGCGCGCCCAGCGCCTCAGCGCCGACCAGGCCACCGTCACGGTCTGACACGACGACCCGGCTCGGTCCCCGTCGCGACCGGCCGGGCCGGGTCGTTCGACCACTGCGACCACGACCCCGGGTACAGCGCCGGGTACGCGTCAGACCACCCACCGGGAGCCGCCCGCACCGGGTCCCGCCGCGTTGCCGTCGCTCAGGCCTCCGGCGCGCCGTGGCGCAACGACCGCGCCGCGCCGGCCGTCGCGTCCGCCCGGTCCTTCGCTCCCGTGCCGTCGGGCGCCCCGTCGGCACCGGCCACCTCCGGCTCGGCGTCGCGCGCCGTCCGTCCGGCACCCGTGCCTGCACCGGCGGCCCCGTCGGCCGCGCCGGTACGGGACAGGTCGAGGCGCATCGTCCAGGCGTCGACGTTCTCCGGCTGGTAGTACCCGCGTCGCACCCCCAGGCGCTCGAACCCGACCGCGGAGTACAGGTGCAGCGCCGGGTCGTTGTCGACCCGGACCTCAAGCAGCATCGCCCGGGCGCCCAGCTCCCGGGCCCGGGCCACGAGCGCGAGCAGCATGCGGCGCCCGATGCCCCGCCCCTGCCGGTCGCGGGCCGTGCCGATGGTCATCACCTGCGCGTCCTGGCCGTCGAACCACAGCCCGGCGTAGCCCACCAGAGCGTCGTCCTGGTCCACCGCGCCGACGTACCAGCGCCCGGGGCCGTCGAGCTCCTCGGCCAGCGCGGCCCGCGACCATGACCCCGCGCCGAACAGCTCGCCCTCCAGCCGCACCAGCGTGGGCAGGTCGGCGCTGACGAGCGGACGCAGCCGGACCGTCACGTCAGCACCCGCTTGCGGGCCGCCGGCGGGACGGCGTCCGGGCGGCGCAGGTACAGCGGCTCGGTCGACAGCGGCTCGCCGGCGGCGGCCCGTACCGCGGCCAGCCGGGCGAGCTCGGCCGGGTCCGGGTCGAGCAGCCGGAGGTCGGGCTGGGCGGGGTCGGGTGATGCGGTCGCCGGGAGCACCTCGTGCCCGACGAAGGCCTCCGGGTACAGCAGCGCACCGCGCCCCACGACGACCGCCCCCGTCGCCCGCTGGTCCGCCACCGCGTCCGCCGCGGGCCCCACGGCCGGACCGTCCAGCGCGACGATGCGACCGGGCCCTTCGGCCAGGTACAGCCGCCGGTAGACCTCTCGGCGGCGGGCGTCGGTCGCCACGAGCACCGGGGTGCCGGCCGGCACGATGCGGGAGGCGGCGGCCGCGAGCGCGTCGAGGCTCGGCACGCCCTCCACGGGGACGCCGAGCGCCAGACCGAGGGTCCGCGCCGTGACGAGCCCGACCCGCAGGCCGGTGAACGGCGCCGGGCCGGTGCCGACGACGATCGCTGACAGGTCTCCGCGGTCCACACCGGCGTGGGACAGCACGGCCACGATCATCGGGGCGAGCTGCTCGGCGTGCCGGCGCTGCTGGTCGTCGACGCGGGCGGCCAGCACGGTCCCGGCGTCGTCGGTGAGGGACACGGCCACCGCGGCGGAGGTGTCGATGGAGAGGACGGGCACAGCCTCAGCCTGCCACGACACCGCCGGCGGGCAGGAGTCGGGCCGGCGGACGGCACGGCGTCTCAGTCGACGGGACGTGTGGTCCGGGCAGGGACGGCGAGCAACGTCGGCAGCGGGACGTCCGCCCAGCGCGCACCGACCGGCCGTAGCGTGGCGACCCGCTCGCCCGCCGCGGCGTCCTGCGCGTCCTCCTCCGCGAAGGTGCCCGCCGGCGCCTCCACGGCGATTCCCGGGGTGCTCGTAGCGTCGCTCCCCGAGGCGCTCACGGCGCCGAGGGCAGCAGGCGACGCCCCCGTCGCCCCGGTGCCGGGCTTCCCCGCACCGTGCGGACGGCGCAGCGCGATCTCCAGCCGGTCCTCCGCCAGCGGCTCCACCCAGCCCTCACCCCACTCGACGACGGTCACCGACTCGTCCAGCGACGTGTCGAGGTCGAGCGCGTCGACCTCCTCCAACGAGCCGAGCCGGTAGGCGTCGACGTGCACGAGCGCCGGGCCGTGGCTGCCGTCCGCACGTGGTAGCGGCGGGTGCTCACGGGCGATGATGAACGTCGGCGAGGTCACCTGGCCGCGCACGCCCAGCCCGGCACCGATGCCCTGGGTGAGCGTCGTCTTGCCGGCGCCGAGGTCCCCGGACAGCACCACCAGGTCGCCGGCCCGCAGCACCTCCGCGAGCGCACGGCCCAGGGCACGGGTGGCGTCCGCGTCGGGCAGCCGGACGACGAGGTCGCCGGTGCCCGGTGCCGAGCCGTCGCCGAGCCGCAACTCGCCCGTCTCTCGGTCCTCGCTCATCGTCCTGCCTCCACCGTCTCCCCGGACGACCTCTCCCCCGACGGTCTCTCGTCGGGTGCCCTCTTCCCCGTTGGTCTCCCCACGGCAGCCGACGCCGGACCGGGGGCCGCACCGCTGGGCGCGCAGTCCACGTGCACGCGCGGCACCCGTGCACCGACCCGGGTCACGATCTCGTAGGAGATGGTCCCCGCAGCCCGCGCCCAGTCCTCAGCGGTGGGTCCCCCGTCGGCTCCTGTGCCGAACAGCACCACCCGGTCGCCCGCGGCGTCGGTCGCATCCGGCCCGAGGTCCAGTACCACTTGGTCCATGCACACCCGGCCGGCCACGCCCACCGTCCGGCCCCCGACCCGCACCGGTCCGCCCGGACGGTCCTGGGCGCCGGAGGCGTGCCGCGGGATGCCGTCGCCGTAACCCAGCGGGACGACGCCGAGCACGGTGTCGCGCTCGGTGACGTACCGGTGCGCGTAGGAGACCCCGTGTCCGGCGGGCACCGGCTTGACCGTGACGAGCTCGGCCTCGAGGGTCATCGCCGGGACCAGCCCGAACCGCTCCGGACCGCCGAGCTCGGGCAACGGGGACAGCCCGTAGACCGCGAGACCGGGCCGCACCAGGTCGTAGTGCACGGCCGGGGTGGCCAGCACCGCGGCGGAGTTGGCCAGGTGGCGCACCTCGGGGTGCAGGCCGGCGGCCTCCACGGTCCGCACCGCGTCAGCGAACACGTCCGCCTGGCTGTGCACGACGGGGTGGTCCGGCTCGTCGGCGAAGGCCAGGTGCGACCACACGCCGACCACCCGCACGGCGCCTTCCGCCTCGGCGCGCAGCACCGCCGGCAACACGTCGTCGAGCTGCGCCGGGGTCAGGCCGTTGCGCCCCAGACCGGTGTCGACCTTGAGCTGGACGCGCGCCGTGCGCCCGGCGGCCCGAGCGGCGGCGACCAGCTCGTCCAGCGCCCACGGTGCGGCGACCGCCAGGTCGATGTCCGCCGCGACGGCCTCGCGCAGCGGGGCGCCCGGGGCGTACAGCCAGGCCAGCAGGCGCGGGTCGGTGACACCGGCGGCGCGCAGCGCCAGCGCCTCGGACAGCTGGGCGACACCGAGCCACGTCGCCCCGCCCGCCACGGCCGCCTCCGCGCTCGGCACCAGGCCGTGCCCGTACGCGTCGGCCTTGACCACGGCCATCACCTCAGCCGTGGGCGCGTGCCCGGCGAGGGCACGCACGTTCGAGCGGATCGCCGCCAGGTCGACGACGGCGCGGGCCGGGAAGTCGCTCACGAGCCCCAGTGTCGCACCGCGGCGCCGGCAGGCCCCGCGGCGACGGTGCCGCGGGCCGCGCCCACGAGATCCGCCACCACCGCCGGCACCGCCCGGGCGACCGCGGCGGCGTGCACCGGGCCGTCCGGGTTCGCTCGCCGGGCCGCCCGGCCGTGCACCGAGGCCGCTGCGGCGGCGAGGGCCGCGACCAGCGACGGGTCCTCGGTCACGTCGTCGGCCCGCCCTGCGAGCACCGTCCCGAGCACGCCGGCCAGCACGTCCCCCGCACCGGCGGTCGCGAGCCAGGCCGGGGCGTCGGCCTGCGCGTACACCGCCGCGTGCGCCCCGACGACGACGGTGGTCGAGCCCTTGAGCAGCACCGTGGCGCCGACGAGCTCGTGCGCCCGGCGGGCCCAGCGCAAGGGCTCGGCCTCGACGGTCGCGCGGTCCACGGGCTCGCCGCGATCCGTCAGCAGCCGGGCCAGCTCCCCCGCGTGCGGTGTGAGCAGCACGTGCGGACCCACGTGGGCGGGCACCAGGTCCAGGGCACCGGCGTCCACGACGACAGGCAGCCCGTCCCCCTGCGCCGCCGCGAGCGCCCCCGCCGCGCGCTCGCGCTGGGCGGCGTCGTCCGGTCCGATGCCCGGACCCAGCACCCAGGACTGCACCCGACCCTCCCCGATCACGACCTCCGGCCAGGCAGCCAGCACGGCCGCTGCCGCCTCGCCCTGGTAGCGCACCATCCCCGCGCCGGTCAGGACCGCGGCACCCGTCGCCAGCACCGCGGCACCCGGGTACGCCGCCGAGCCGGCCACCACCCCGACGACCCCCCGGGTGTACTTGTGCGCGTCCACGGCGGGGACGGGCCACAGCGCCGTGACGTCCGCCGCCTCGAGCCGGGCCGCCGCCGGGGAGCCGGCGAGCGCGAGCCCGATGTCCACCGGCAGGACCCGTCCGGCGGCGTGCGCCGCCGGGGGCAGCAGCAGGCCGGGCTTCACCGCCCCGAACGTCACGGTCAGGTCGGCGTCCAGGACCGGGCCGGCCCGCGTCCCGTCGTCGACCCCGATCCCCGACGGCACGTCCACGGCCACGACGACCGGCCCCGCCCCTGGCACCCGGCCGGAGGCAGCAGTGGGGGGTGCGTCGGCGGCGGCAGTGGCGGGCGCCGGAGCGGCGCCGGACGCGAGCGCGGCGGCGAGCCGGGCGACGAGCTGGCCCGCCACGCCCCGCGGGCCCCCGCGGCCGCCGATGCCGAGGACGCCGTCCAGCACGACGTCCGCCGCCGCCGCCTGGGCCACCGCCGCGTCCACGCCGACCTCCGCCACGCGCACCGCGCGCCCGCCGGCCCGCCGCAAGGCCGCCGACCCGCCGGTGTGGACGCGGTCGGCGAGCAACAGCGCCGTCACCGCCGCTCCGCGCCCGGCCAGCACCGCACCGGCGTGCAGCGCATCGCCCCCGTTGTCACCGGGCCCCACCAGCACCACGACCCGGGACCCGCCGACCCGGCCGCGCCGCTCGCGCAGCACCCGTCCGACGTGCACCGCGAGCGCGAACGACGCCCGTTCCATCAGCGGCACCCCGGCGTCGAGCAACGGACGCTCAGCGGCTCTGACGTCGTCGGACGTCCACGACAGCAGCACGACACCCTCCCGTCACGCACCGGGGGTAGCGTCGAGGCATGCGCTTCGGACTCTTCATCCCCCAGGGCTGGCGTCAGGATCTCACCGGCATCGAGCCGCGCAACCACTGGCAGGTCATGAACGACCTCGCCCAGCACGCGGACACCGGTGACGCCTACGAGTCGATCTGGGTGTACGACCACTTCCACGCCGTCCCCGTCCCGAACGGCGAGGCCACCCACGAGGCGTGGAGCCTCATGAACGCCTACGCCGCGACGACGTCCCGGGTGCGGCTCGGGCAGATGTGCACGTGCATGGCCTACCGGAACCCGGCGTACCTGGCGAAGGTCGCTGCGACCGCCGACGTCATCTCGGGCGGCCGGGTCGAGATGGGCATCGGAGCAGGCTGGTACGAGCACGAGTGGCGGGCGTACGGCTACGGCTTCCCGCCCGCGGGCGACCGCCTGGGCATGCTGGACGAAGGCGTGCAGATCTTCCGGCAGCTCTGGTCGACCGGTACCGCGACGCTCGACGGTGCGCACTACCGGGTGGACGGCGCCCAGCTCGCGCCACTACCGCTGCAGCAGGACGGTCCGCCGCTGTGGATCGCCGGCGGCGGCGAGCGCAAGACGCTGCGGATCGCCGCGCAGTACGCGGCGTACACCAACTTCGACGGCACGCCGGACGGGTTCGCCCACAAGTCCCAGGTGCTCGCCGAGCACTGTGCGGACCTCGGCCGGGACTTCGGGCAGATCGTCCGCTCGTCCAACTACAACGTGGTGATCGCACCGACGGAGGCCGAGGTCGAGGACCGCTTCGCCTGGCTGGCCGACCACTACCGGCAGACGGTGCCGACCGAGGCGGACCGGCTGGTCAAGGAGTGGCGCGGCGGCCCGCTCGTCGGGACCCCGGAGCAGATCGTCGAGAAGCTCCAGGCCCTGGAGAAGCTGGGCATGACCTACGCGATCACCTACTTCGCGGAGGCCGCCTACGACCGCTCGGGCATCGAGCTGTTCGAGCGCGAGGTCGTCCCGGCCCTGCGCTGACCATCCCGTACGGTGACGTCGGCCGGGCGGCTCGCCTCCGCCCGGCTCGCCTCCGCCCTGCTGCCTCCAGCCGGCTCGCCTCCGGCCGGCCGACGTGCCCGAACCCACCCCTCTCCTCCCGAACCCACGCGTCGAATCCCGCCGCTCTTGGAGCTGGTATGACGGATAGGACGGCGGCGAGCGTGCCTGCGACGCGCGGCCGGCCAAGAGCGGCGGGATCCGACACCCGCACGACGAAGAGCGGCGGAGTCGGGTACGCCCGGTGCCCCGGCGCCCCGGTCGCCCACCGGCGCCCGACCGGGGTCGGGGCCGCAAGCCCCAGGAGGCCCGCCTACGGCTCCCGCGCTGCACCTGACGGACGTCTGACCTGCCGCCGTGGCCTCAGGCGCCGCTCAGTCGCGCTCGGCGATCACCACCGCGGAAGCGATCCCCGCATCGTGGGAGATGGACAGGTGGAACTTGCTGACGCCCAGGGCCTCGGCCCGGGCCAGCACGGTGCCGGTCACCTCGACCACCGGCTGGGCGCCGGCCACCCGACGCACGGTCGCATCCTGCCAGCGCATCCCGGGCGGGGCACCGAGCGCCTTGGCCAGCGCCTCCTTGGCCGCGAAGCGCGCTGCCAGCGAGGTGTCGGGCATGTCACGCTCCGCGGGCGTGAACAACCGCGTACGCAGCGCGGGCGCGCGGTGCAGGGTCGCCAGGAAGCGCGCCACATCAACGACGTCGATGCCGACCCCGACGATCACGCCGCGCCCTCCTCCGCCACCGGACCTGCCTCCACCCGCGGTGCCGCCTCCATCGCCGTGCCCGGGCCGGCGCCCGGCACGACGGTGCTTACTCGACCGTGACGGACTTGGCGAGGTTGCGCGGCTGGTCGACGTCGAGCCCCTTGGCGGTCGCGAGCTCGCAGGCGAAGATCTGCAGCGGCACGACGGCCAGCAACGGGGCCATCAGCGTCGGTGCCGGCGGCACGAAGAACACCTCGTCGGCGAACGGTCGCACGGCCTCGTCCCCGTCCTCGGCGATGACCAGGGTGCGTGCCCCCCGCGCCCGGATCTCCTGGATGTTCGAGACGACCTTGGAGTGCAGGCTGTCGCGCCCGCGCGGTGACGGAACGATGACGAACACCGGCTGACCGGGCTCCACCAGGGCGATCGGTCCGTGCTTGAGCTCCCCGGCCGCGAACCCCTCGGCGTGGATGTAGGCGAGCTCCTTGAGCTTGAGCGCCCCCTCCAGCGCGACCGGGAAGCCCACGTGCCGGCCGAGGAACAGCACGGTCTGGGTGTCCGCCATCCAGCGGGCGATCTCGCGCACGCGGTCCGAGCGGTCGAGCACCTGCTGGATCTTGTCCGGCATGGCACGCAGCTCGGACAGGATGGTGCCGACCTCGTCGGGGAACATGTTGCCGCGCAGCTGGGCCAGGTAGAGCCCGAGCAGGTACGTCGCCGTGATCTGGGCGAGGAAGGCCTTGGTGGAGGCCACCGCGATCTCGGGGCCGGCGTGCGTGTAGAGCACCGCGTCCGACTCGCGCGGGATGGTCGACCCGTGGGTGTTGACGATGGCCAGCACCTTGGCGCCCTGCTCGCGGGCGTGGCGGACGGCCATGAGGGTGTCCATCGTCTCCCCGGACTGGGAGACGGCCACGACGAGGGTCCGCTCGTCCACGACCGGGTCGCGGTACCGGAACTCGTGGGCCAGCTCGACCTCGACGGGGATGCGGCACCAGTGCTCGATGGCGTACTTGGCGACGTGACCGGCGTACGCGGCGGTGCCGCACGCGACGACGACGATCTTGTCCACCGACCGCAGCACGGACTCGTCGATGCGCACCTCGTCCAGCACCAGGCGCCCGCGCACGTCGGTGCGGCCCAGCAGCGTGTCCGCCACCGCGTGCGGCTGGTCGTGGATCTCCTTGTCCATGAAGGAGCGGTAGCCGCCCTTCTCGACGGCGGCGGCGTCCCAGTCGACCGTGTAGCGCCGCCCCTGCGCGGGACGACCGTCGAAGTCGGTGACCGTCACGGCATCCGGGCTGATCGTGACGACCTGGTCCTGGCTGAGCTCCAGAGCTTCGCGGGTGTGCGCGATGAACGCCGCGACGTCCGAGCCCAGGAAGTTCTCGCCCTCGCCGAGACCGACGACCAGCGGCGAGTCGTGCCGGGCCCCGACGACGACGTCCGGGTCGTCGGCGTGCACGGCCAGCAGGGTGAAGGTGCCCTCCAGCGAGCGGGCGACGTCCGCCATGGCGGCGGTGAGGTCTCCGGTGCGCTCGTAGGCGCGGGCCAGCAGGTGAGCGGTGACCTCGGTGTCGGTCTCCGAGAGGAACGTCACACCCTCGTCGAGCAGCTCGTCCTTGAGCGCTGCGAAGTTCTCCACGATCCCGTTGTGGATGACGGCCAGCTTACCGGCGACGTGCGGGTGCGCGTTGACGTCCGTCGGGCTGCCGTGGGTCGCCCACCGGGTGTGCCCGATGGCGGCCGTGGCCGCGGGCACGGGATGGGCGTCGAGCTCCTCGACCAGGTTGGCGAGCTTGCCCGCCTTCTTCGCGGTGACCAGGTCACCGGCCGGGGCGACGAGCGCGACGCCGGCCGAGTCGTAGCCGCGGTACTCCAGGCGACGCAGGCCCTCGAGCACGACGTCCAGCGGGCGGGCGCTGGCCACGGGGCTACCGACGTAGCCGACGATCCCACACATGGGCTCAGTCTACCGGCGGCCGGTACGCCACCCCGGCGCCTGCACGAGCGGGCTCGCCGGACCCGGCACCGCCGAGCCCGCCACCGGGCCACCGGGCCACCGGGCCGAGCATCGCCGCCGTCCGGCACAATCGGACCGTGCCGTCGTCGTCCGTCCCGTCCTCGCCGTTCGTCGACCTCGACCGCGAGGCCTGGACGCGGCTGTCCGCCGCCACGCCGCTGCCGCTGACCTACGACGACGTGGAGCGCCTGGCCGGCCTCGGCGACCCGATCGACCTGGCCGAGGTCGACGCGATCTACCGGCCCATCTCCCGCCTGCTCGACCTCTACGTCGCGGCGACCCGCGGCCTGCACGCCGCCTCCAGCACGTTTCTCGGGGAGGACGCGGGCGGCACGCCGTTCGTCATCGGCGTGGCCGGGTCGGTGGCCGTCGGCAAGTCGACCACCGCCCGCCTGCTGCGCGAGCTCATGGCCCGCTGGCCGGCCACCCCCCGCGTCGAGCTGGTCACCACCGACGGGTTCCTCTACCCGAACGCCGAGCTGGAGCGGCGCGGGCTCATGGACCGCAAGGGCTTCCCGGAGTCGTACGACCGCCGGGCGCTGCTGCGCTTCGTCGCCCAGGTCAAGGCCGGCAGCCCCGAGGTCCGGGCACCCGTCTACGACCACGTCCGGTACGACATCGTGCCCGGCGCGCAGACCGTCGTGCGACGCCCCGACGTGCTCATCGTCGAGGGCCTCAACGTGCTGCAGCCGGCCCGGCCTGCCGTCGAGGGCACCTCGAACCTGGCGGTGAGCGACTTCTTTGACTTCTCCATCTACGTCGACGCGCGGTCGGAGGACGTCCGCGACTGGTACGTCGACCGGTTCCTGCGGCTGCGCCGCACCGCGTTCGCCCGCCCGGAGTCGTACTTCCACCGGTACGCCGCGCTGTCCGACGAGGAGGCGGTCGCGCGGGCCGAGCACCTGTGGGACACCATCAACGCGCCCAACCTGCAGCAGAACATCCTCCCGACCCGTAGCCGGGCGACCCTGGTGCTCACCAAGGGGCGCGACCACGCGGTGGAGCGCGTACGGCTGCGCAAGCTCTGACCGCACCGCCGCTCGGCGGCGCTCACTCCCCCTTGGCGGGGTTGGCCTTGGAGATCAGCTGTACCGGATAGTCCGCCTGGTCGGTCTCCCGCAGGCCGGCGAGCGCCGTGGCGACCTCGGTACGCATCGCGCCGCACTCCCCGGTCGGGACGGTGGGCCGCACCGCCCGGCCCAGCGCGTCGACCAGCCACAGCCCGGGCAGGGCCGCCGTGCCGCGCGGGCAGTCGTCGGCTCGGCGCAGCGACGGAAGGGTCAACGCGTCGAGCAACGGGTCCAGGTCGCCCTCCAGCCGGGTCTGCGAGACCGCACCCCAGATGCCCGCGCCGTCCAGCAGCGTCCCGCCTACGGAGCAGCGCAGGACGCTCACCGGATGGAAGTCGTCCGGCATGCGCCCGCTGTCCGGGGCGTCGGCGTGCGGGGTCCCGATCCGCGCGTCGAGCACCAGCCCGAGGTCGCTGAGCACCTGCGGCGCGAGGCAGTCCGGGTTGTCGGTGACCGCGGCGGCCGGCGCCGGAGGCGCTGCCGCCCCGCAGCCTGCGGTCAGCGCGACGGTGAGCGCGAGCGCGACGGATCCCACCGCCACGCGCAGGCGCATGTCGCGTCCTCCCGTCGGGTTCGGCCGCACGGGAGCCCACCGGGCTCGACGACGTGCGGGGAGCGGACCGGCGAGGGCCGGCCTACCGCACGAGCGTAGGTCCGCCGCAGGGTCCGTCCTCGCGTCGAAACCGGATCGTTAGCCGACGGGGCCGGATCGTGAGCCATCCGTGACCGAAGGCTGGTCACCCGGGTCCGCGCTCGGCCGTTCACCGGGCCCCGCGCCGGCTCCCGTCCGCCCGGACGGTGCGGGGGCCCGACGCCCGGTCAGGCGCCGCAGCAGCCAGTCCACGACGAGGCCGATGACGATCCCGCCGACCACGCCGACCACGATCGCCAGCACCGGGTGGTCGCCCAGCCAGATGCCGGCACCGATGCCGATGAGCGAGGAGTACGTGGCCCAGGTCAGCGCAGCGAAGGCGGCCAGCGCGACGAACCGGCGACGCGGGTAGCCCAGGGCCCCCGCCGTCATGTTGACCGCCACCCGGCCGACCGGGATGTAGCGCGCGGCGATGATGAAGGAAGCCCCGCGGTGCTCCAGCGCCTGCTCGGCCCAGTCCACCGCCGCCTGGCCGCGGGGCGAGCGCAGCAGCCTGATCCGGCGCACCGGCACCCGACGGCCGATCGCGTAGGCGATCTGGTCGCCCGTGAACGCCCCGGCTGCCCCGACGAGGATCACCAGCAGCAGCGGCGGGCTGCCCTGCGACACCGCCAACGAGGCCAACGCGATGACCACCGACTCACTGGGGATGGGCGGGAAGAAGCCGTCGATCGTCGCGAACAGGTACAGCACGACGAACACCCACGGCGATCCCGCGAGCGCCAGGGCCCACCCCTCCAGCACCCTGCATCAGCTCCCTGGTCGCGCCCCGGTACCGGGCCTGCGCCGGTCCGTGGTCCACCGTAGGGTGCCGCACCGCTGCGAGACATCAGGGAGACCCCTGGGTTCACCCTGAGCACATCCCCACCCCGGCACGGAGGGACAACCCGCCGACCGGTCAGTCCAGCGGGAAGCCGAGCAGCTCGGCGGCGGTCCGTGGGCTCGGCTCGGAGGTCCACCGCAGCCCCCAGGCGTCCGCCGCGACCAGAGAGCGCATGCGGGCCCGGTCCACGTACAGCGTCCCGCCCAGGTGGTCCGTCTCGTGCTGGACGATCCGCGCCGGCCAGCCCGCGACCACCTCGTCCAGGGGCAGGCCGGTCTCGTCGTAGCCGGTGAGGTGCACCCGGCGGGCACGCGGCACCACCGCCTGATAGCCCCGCACGCTCAGGCAGCCCTCGTAGAACGCGACCCGCTCGTCGTCGACGGCCGCGCAGCTCGGGTTCACCAGCACGCGGAAGGGCAGCGGCGGGCGCTGGCGCACGCGGGCGACCTCACCCTCGGCGCCCGGGTCCGCCAGCACCGCGAGCGCGAGCGGCAGGCCGATCTGCGGTGCCGCCAAGCCGACCCCGGGAGCGGCCCGCATGGTGCGGTGCATGAGCCCGACCAGCGCGGTCAGCTCGTCCGGCGCCAGCTCGCCGTCGTACGGCCGTGCCACCTGGCGCAGGACCGGGTGCCCGGCCTGGACGATCGGCACCGTCCCGTCCGGCCCCGCGGCGTCGAGCAGCCGCAGCACCGCGTCGCGCAGCGCCGGACCCGCCTCGCCCCGGCCGGGGTCCGCGAGGTCGCCGGGCAGCTCCGCGCCGGTCCCGGCCGCCGCGGGCTCGCGGCCCGGACGCCGGCTCACAGCGCCAGCCGGGCCTTCACCACGTCGGCCAACCCGTGCGCGACGCGGTCGGCGTCCTCCTGCGTGGCGGCCTCCACCATGACGCGCACCAGCGGCTCGGTGCCCGACGGGCGCAGCAGCACCCGACCGGTCTTGCCGAGCCCGTCCTCGGCGACCCGGACGGCCTCCAGCAGCGGCCCGTCGTCGCCCGCCCGCGCCTTGTCCACCCCGCCGACGTTGACCAGCGTCTGCGGCAGCCGGCGCACCACGGCGGCCAGCCGGTCCAGCGGCTCGCCGGTCTGCGCGACGCGCGACGCGAGCTGGAGCGCGGTGAGCACCCCGTCGCCGGTGGTGGCGTGCCGCGCCAAGATGATGTGCCCGGACTGCTCGCCGCCGAGCACGTACCCGTCGGCCCGCATCGCCTCCAGCACGTACCGGTCACCGACCGCCGTCTCCACCGTGGCGATGCCCGCCGCCTCCATGGCCAGCCGCAGCCCGAGGTTGCTCATCACCGTGGTGACGAGGGTGTCGTGCACCAGGTCGCCACGTTCGTGCAGGGCGAGTGCCAGGACGCCCATGATCTGGTCCCCGTCGACCAGCGCCCCGGTGCGGTCCACCGCCAGGCAGCGGTCAGCGTCCCCGTCGAAGGCGACACCCAGGTCAGCCGCCGCGGCGACCACGGCCGCCTGCAGCTGCTCGGGGTGCGTCGAGCCCGACTGCTCGTTGATGTTGCGCCCGTCGGGCGACGCGTTGATGACGACGACGTCCGCCCCGGCCGCCCGCAGCGCCGCCGGGCCGACCTCGCTCGCCGCGCCGTTCGCGCAGTCCACGACGATCCGCAGGCCGCTGAGCGCGCCGTCCGGCACCGTGCCGACCAGGTGTGCGACGTACGACGTGCCCGCCACGCCGGTGTCGGTGCGGACCCGGCCGACGTCGGCCCCCAGCGGGCGCTCCCACGTCTCACCGATGCGCGCCTCGATGGCCGCCTCCAGCTCGTCGTCGAGCTTGACCCCGCCGCGCGCGAGGAACTTGATGCCGTTGTCCGGCATGGGGTTGTGCGACGCGGACAGCACGACGCCGAGGTCGACCCCGGTCTCCGCGGTCAGGTAGGCCACCGCCGGCGTGGGCAGCACGCCGACGTCGTCCACGTCGACACCGGCCGAGGCCAGGCCCGCGGACACCGCCGCGGCCAGGAACTCGCCGGACGCCCGGGAGTCCCGGCCCACCACCGCGCGCGGCCGGTGTCCCGCGAACGCACCGCTGGAGCCCAGCACGTGCGCCGCGGCGACGGACAGGTCGAGCGCGAGCTCGGCCGTCACATCCCGGTTGGCCAGGCCCCGCACCCCGTCGGTGCCGAACAGTCGACCCATGTCAGGCTCCCTCGTCCCCATCAGTGCGGACCACGGTGCTCGCCCGGGCACCCGCACGCAACGCTGCCGTCCGCGCGTCGGCGATCTGGTCCGACGCCGGTTGTCCCACGACGGCCGCGGCACCGCCGCCGACCGTCCCGCACGTGCACGACCCCGTGCACGCCGATGGCCCCGCGGTCCGCGGACCGGCGGGGCCATCGAGGTGAGGATCAGCGCTTCGAGTACTGCGGCGCCTTGCGCGCCTTCTTCAGACCGGCCTTCTTGCGCTCCACCACGCGCGCGTCACGCGTGAGGAAGCCGGCCTTCTTCAGTGCCGGGCGGTTGTGCTCGGCGTCGATCGCGTTCAGCGCACGGGCGATGCCCAGGCGCAGCGCACCGGCCTGGCCGGAGACACCGCCGCCGCTGATGCGGGCGATGACGTCGAAGCGGCCCTCGACGTCCACGACCTTCAGCGGCGAGTTCACCAGCTGCTGGTGCACCTTGTTGGGGAAGTAGTCCTCGAGCGTGCGCCCGTTGATCGTCCACTGCCCCGTACCGGGGACCAGACGCACGCGGGCCACCGCCTCCTTGCGGCGGCCGAGGGCCTGCCCGGGAGCGGTGATGCTCTGACCACGGCCGACGGGGGCCGCCGTCTCGGAGGTGTAGCTGCTGGGCGTCTCGTCGCCCTCGAGGTCGATCTCGACCGTGGTCTCTGCCACTGGGTCCTCGCGTCCTGTCGTTTCGTTCTGGCGCCGCGGCTCAGGCCTGCTGCGCGACCTGGCCGATCACGAACGGCTTCGGCTGCTGCGCGGCGTGCGGGTGCTCCGGACCCGCGTACACCTTCAGCTTGGTGAGCTGCTGACGGCCGAGCGTGCTCTTGGGGAGCATGCCCCGGACCGCCTTCTCGATCGCGCGCTCGGGGTGCTTCTCGAGCAGGTCCGAGTAGGCCACGGCGCGCAGACCACCCGGGTACCCCGAGTGGCGGTACGCGAGCTTGGTCTCGCGCTTGTTGCCCGTGAGGGCGACCTTCTCCGCGTTGATGACGATGACGAAGTCACCGCCGTCGACGTGCGGGGCGAAGGTGGGCTTGTGCTTGCCGCGCAGCAGCGTGGCCACGTGGGTGGCCAGGCGGCCCAGGACGACATCGGTCGCGTCGATGACGTGCCAGGTCCGCTCGACGTCGCCGGGCTTCGGGGTGTACGTGCGCACGGTCGTAGCCTCTGTCTCGTGTTGCGGTCTCGCGGCGATGACCCCTGCGCTGGGCACGGGTCCGCCGATGCATGCTGTCGGTGGCGCATCCGCGGACCGGCGAGTGGGAGCACCGGGCCTGCCGTCGGCGCGGCGTGAAAGGCACCAGCGCACGAACAGGGACGCACAACGACTCACCAGAGTAGCCGCCGCCGGGCCGAGGGGTCAAAACGCGGGCGCCTCGCCGTCCCCCGCAGTGACCGCCACCGCGGCCCCCGATCCGTCCCGCCGCCTCTCCGACGGGATCGGCGGCCGGTCCCGTGGTGCCTCCGGCGCATCTCTGGCGCAGGCCGCCGGGCGGTGCCAAGGTCGTCGCATGACCGACGAGACCCCGGGCACGAGCACCGACCCCGCCCTGGGCAGCGAGGGCGACAACGACCAGCTGCCGCTGGAGGACACCCTGCTCGAACGCGGTGTGGACGACGCCCTCGACGAGGGCTACTCCCCGCCGGAGCGACCGCGCAGCACCCACTACGGGGAGACCGCGTGGGAGGAGGCCCACCGCGAGACCATCGACCAGCGCGCCCAGCAGGAGGAGCCCGAGGTGTGGGACGCCCCACCCCGGGTGAGCGGCGAGCGTGAGGAGCTGCGCACCGGCCGGCTGGTGGAGGACGACGATGCCGTGGAGGCCGGCGGGACCGACGAGTTCGCGGTGGACGCCGGGGTGTCCGGCGGGGCCGCGTCCGCGGAGGAGGCAGCCGTCCACCTCCTCGAGGAGGAGTACGTCGAGGAGCGGCGCTACCGCGCGGAGGAGGACGAGGGCGCCGAGGACTGAGACCCCGGCGTCCGACCGGCCGGCCCGCGGTCACGATCCCCGGCGGTTCTGGTCCCGCGATCGTGCCGGACAGCGGCGCCGGGTGCCCGGGACTCGCTCAGGGGAGCGGCACCGGGGCCCGGTCCGGCGCGACCGGCGCCTGCACCGACGCCTCGGCGACCGCATCACCGTCCCTCCGGCCCGGCCGCCGCCTGCGCCGCCGGCCGCCGACCCGGATCCCGGCGTGCTCGCCGGCCCAGAAGGACAGCCCGCCGAGCACCAGCGTGATCACCACCATGACGACAGACAGCGCCGCCGTCTGGGAGGTGTCGCCGTTGTCCCACCGGTTCCAGATGAGCGTCGCCAGCATCTGGCTGTCCGCGCTGCCCAGCACCAGGGCGATCGACAGGTTCTTCACCGCGAGCAGCGCGACCAGCAGGAAGCCGTTGACGTAGGCCGGTGCCGCCAGCGGCACGAGGATCCGCCAGAAGGTCTGCAGGCCGTTCCCGCCGTGCACGGCACCGGCCTCCTCAAGCTCCCGCTTGATGGAGCCGATGCCGGTGTTCATCTGCCGGGTGGCCAGGCTGAGGTACCGGGTCATCAGCGCGATGACGATGATCCAGACCGTCGCGTAGATGGGCAGCGTGACGTACAGGTAGATGAGCGCGATCGCCAGGCCCATGACGAGCGCCGGGATCGCGTGCGGGATGAACGACAGGGTGTCGAGCACCGACCGCAGCGCCGAGCGGCTGCGCACCACGAACCAGGACACCACCGCGGCGAGGGTCATCGTGGCCAGCCCGGTGACGAGCGCCACGAGCAGGCTGTTGCCCAGCGACTCGCGAAACAGGCCGCTGGCGAACAGCTGCTCGTAGGCCTGCGTCGTCCCGTTGACGATCCGGTCCCACGTCGGCACCGCGTAGTACCGCTGGAAGCTCGCGTACAGGAGCACCAGGGTGGGCAGCAGGAACTCCAGCAGGACGAACAGCCCGAGGAACGACAGCCCGAGCACCTTGCCCCGGGTGGACAGCCGTGCGCGCCGCTGCCGGTAGGCGTTCCCCGAGATGGTGGCGTAGCGCTCCGAGCGGGCGATGACCCGCTGGTAGTAGATCAGCGGCAGCAGCACGATGACGATGAGCAGGACGCCGTACGCCGACGCCAGCCCGTAGTCGGGCAGCCCGACCGACGGCTGCACCCGCAGGAAGATCTCCGTCGGCAGCAGCACGATGTTGCCGCGCAGGCCGAGCGTCACCGGGATGTCGAAGGACTCGATCGTCGAGGCGAACTGGTAGACGAACGCGCTGAGCAGCGCGGGCGTCAGCAGCGGGAGCGTGATGGTGCGCGCCACCACCCGCGGGTGCGCCCCGCTCGTCGTCCCGGCATCCTCCAGCGACGCGTCCAGCGCCCGGAACGCGGCGGTGAGCAGCAGGAAGGTGACCGGCACCAGCCCCAGCCCCTCGACCAGGATCATGCCCGGCATGGTGAGGACGTTGAGGGGCCCGTCGCCCTGCAGCCCGAAGATCGTGCGCAGCCAGCCGTTGATCACCCCGTTGCTCGGGTTGAGCAGCAGCGTCCAGGAGATCGCCGAGATGAACCCCGGGGTGCCGATCCCGGCGACGATCATGACGAAGACGAACGGCCGCGCCGGCAGGTTGGTCCGCTCGACCAGCCAGGCGGCGACGATGCTGATCGCGAAGGCGACCACGAGAGCCCCGAGGCTGAGCAGCAGCGTGTTGCCGATGAGCTGGTACGTGCGCCCGTCGAGGAAGACCTCCCGGTAGTTGACCAGCGACCAGCTCGAGCGGCGGCTGAACGGCAGCCCGCCGCCCCCGTCGCGGAAGCTGGCCAGCAGCAGGATGCACAGCGGGACGAGGACCAGGTAGCACAGGACGAGCAGCAGCAGGGCGCGCGAGCCGAGCTGGCCTCGGGCGAGCCGCTGCCCCCGCAGCGCCGTCACGCCGCCTCCCGCACGGGCTCGGCGGCTCCGGGCAGGATGCGGCAGACGTCCGCCGGGGCGTGCAGGTATGCCGTCCGGCCCCGAGTCGCCGTCCGCGACGGCACGCGCACCATGAGCTCCGTGCCGCCGGCCGTCACCCGGAAATCCGTGACCGCACCGGTGAAGGAGCTCAGGAGCACCTCGACCGGCCAGGTGTTGGGTCGGCCGGCCGGGTCGTCGACGAGCTCGACGTCCTCTGGTCGGAACGTCACGGTCACCGCCGCTCCGACCGTCGGGCCCGCGCCACCGGGAGCGCCGTCACCCGGCAGGTCAGGGGCGGGCGCGAGCACCTCGCCGACCTCCGTGGCGACCCGGACGCCGGCGGCGTCCACGGCCACCACGGTCCCCGGCAGCAGGTTCGTCGCACCGACGAACTGGGCGACGAAGTCGTTCGTCGGACGCAGGTAGATCTCCTGCGGGGTGCCCTCCTGGACGATGCGGCCGTCACGCAGCACCGCGACACGGTCCGACATGGACAGCGCCTCGACCTGGTCGTGCGTGACGAACAGCGTGGTGATGCGCAGCCGGCGCTGGAGCAGCCTGATCTCCTGGCGCATGTGCTCGCGCAGCTTCGCGTCCAGGTTGGACAGCGGCTCGTCGAGCAGGAGCACCCGGGGCCGACGCACCAGCGCGCGCGCCAACGACAGCCGCTGCTGCTGGCCCCCCGAGAGCTGGGTCGCCATGCGGTCCTCGTAACCGGCCAGGCCCACCAGATCGAGCGCCTCGTCCACGGCCGCCTCGACCTCGCGGCGCGGGTGCCGCTTGCCGTCGACCCGCAACGGGTAGGCGGCGTTCTCGTAGACGGTCATGTGCGGCCAGATGGCATAGCTCTGGAACACCATCCCGATGTCCCGCTGGTATGTCGGGACGTACGCGCGGTCCGAGTACACCACCGTGTCCCCCAGCACGATGCGCCCGCCGTCGGGCCGCTCCAGCCCGGCCACGCAGCGCAACGTGGTGGTCTTGCCGCAGCCGCTGGGGCCGAGCAGCGTGTACAGCTCCCCCTCGGGCACCTGGAACGACAGCCCGTCGACGGCGTGCACCTGGCGGCCGGCGTCGGGGTAGTGCTTCTGCAGGGTCTCCACCTGGATCACGTGCCGCTCTCCTTCGTCCGTGCAGCCGGCGCCGTCAGCGCACCCGGGCGATGCCGCCGTCGCCGCGCGGGTCGGCGGCGCCGTCCCACCCGCCGGCGGTGCGTGCGAGCACGTGCGCCTTGCCGAAGTAGGGGTCGTAGTTGCGCGGGTGCCGGACGGCCTCGCGGCCCGCGGCCCGCACGTGGGCCAGGGCGCTGTCCGGGAAGCGGCCCTCGAGCTGGACGGCGCCGGAGCGCTGAGCGTTGACCCGCGGCGCACTCACCGCTCGCACCGGGTCCCAGCCTCGGTCGAGCAGGTGGGACAGGACCTGCACGAGGGAGCTGACGATGCGGGTGGAACCGGTCGCGCCGACCACCGCCGAGACCGACCCGTCGCCGTCGAGGACCAGGCCGGGCGACATGGAGGCCGGCCGGGTGGCTCCCGGGCGCAGCGAGTTCCACCGACCGGCACGCGGGTCGAAGCCGTGCAGGAAGTTGTTGTACATGAACCCCAGACCGCCGGTGATGACCCCGCTGCCGGAAGCGAGCGTGTGGGTGACGGCGGCGGCGTTGCCCTGCGCATCCACCACGGCCAGGTGCGTGGTCGACGCCGGTTCCACGTCGAGCCCGTGGCTGCCCGCCGCAGCGCCCGCCGGCTGGGCGGCCACCCGCTGCGCGAGCGCCTGCAGCCGCTGCGGCGCGAGCATCTCCTGCACGGAGACCTGCTGGTCGCGCGGGCCGGCGAACACCTCGTACTTGTCGAGGATGGCCGCGTGGAGCGCCGTCGCCAACGCCAGCGCCCCCGGACCCTCCACCCAGTCCCCCGGCCCGCCCGGAGCCAGCACCTCCAGCACACCGAGCGCCTGCAGCACGCTCGGCCCGCCGGCCGGATAGCCCGGCAGCAGGATCCGCCGTCCCCGGTACGTCCCCACCACCGGCTCGGTCACGCCGACCTGGAACGCGCGCAGGTCCTCGGCGTCCAGGTCGGACCCGCCGACGGCCGTGTCCGCCACGATCGCGGCGGCGATCTCCCCGGTGTAGAAGTCCTGCGGCCCCGCCGCCGCCAACCGCTCCAGGGTGTGTGCGAGGTCGGGGTTGCGGACCACGTGCCCCGTCGGCACGATCGCCCCGTCCGCGTCGAGGTACAGCGCCCGACCGGTCTCGCTGAACGCCATCCGGGTGGCACCCCCCGGCTTGTCCGGACCGTCCCCCTCCGCCCAGGGCGCCCGGGCCTGCAGGGTGACCGTGAACCCGTCCCGGGCCACTGCGAGCGCCGGCTCCAGCGCGGCGGACCACGGTCTGGTGCCGAACCGCTCGCAGGCCAGCCCCAGCCCGGCGACCGTGCCGGGGGTGGCGATGCTGCGGTACCCGACCTCGTTGGCCAGCCCCTCGACGATGTAGCCGTAGTCCTGGCTGAACTCCGACAGCAGCCGCCCGCCGGAGACGCCCTCCACCGACGCCAGCGGCGCCCGGGCGAAGAAGTCGAGCACCGTCGTCCGGCCGCTGCCCGCCTCGTGGACGGTCATCACCCCGTAGCCGCCGGGGCCGCACATCAGCGGGTCGACCACACCCTGCACCATCGCACCGCTCACCACGGCGTCGACCGCGTTGCCGCCCTCGGCCAGCACGTCGAGGGCCACCTCGGCCACCACCGGCTGCGGGCACACCACCGCATACGCCATCGGGTGTCGCTCCTCTCCTCGGATGGCCCGCTCAGGACCGGCCGGCCCAGATCGCCGAGATCTTCTCCGCAGTCTCGGACGTCAGCGCGACGTCGTCGGTGGTCGCGATCACCGACAGCTCGCCGCCCTCGGCCTCCGGCGGCAGGTCCACGTTGCCCTTGAACGCGTACTCCGCCTTCGCCTTGCGGCCGTCCTCGCTGTTAAGCCACGCCGCCCAGCACGCGCCGGCGTTGGGGTGCGGGGCCGAGGTCGGCACGGCGGTGTAGTAGTCCACGGCCGGCACCACGTCGAGGTAGTGGATCTCCACCGGCGCACCGTTGGCCTGCTGCTCGTCGGTCTCCGCCGAGCGGCCGTTGGTGGTGATGAGGTTCTCGCCGCTGGCCACCGTGAGCAGCCCGGCCGTCGCCCCCTGGACGATCTGCGGCTTCACGATGTCGGCGAGCCGCTGCACGTAGTCGACGGTCTTGTCCTCGCCCCAGGCCACGGCCAGGAGCTGCAGCGGGTCCCCACGCGGGTCGACGACGACCTTGCCCGCCCACTG
>Ga0164243_10004188_pt1 | contig 22732 bp, 23 predicted proteins | sample OricompcompostOP_FD_108781 | JGI IMG/M metagenome (GOLD analysis project Ga0164243, IMG submission 108781) | Organic Plus compost microbial communities from Emeryville, California, USA - Original compost - Organic plus compost (OP) | ecosystem: Engineered > Solid waste > Mixed feedstock >...
GCGCCATCTTCGCCTTCGCCGGACTGGCGCTCGCCAATTCGGCAAACAGCAAACCGCTGGCGGCGCAGCTCGAACGCTATTTGGCTCGATTGACTCCGGCGGAGCGCGGCGCGCTCGACCGTATTTCAAATCGTTGACGCCGGTTTTCGGGAAGAAATGGTAACTCGCGGCGGCTCGAATAGAACCTTGGTAGCGGCATCCTTGCGATATTCCGAAGAAAGTTTGACGGCAGATCGCAACGACGGCGGCACTCGCCCCTTTCCGCACCGCGCTTGTGCCGCGAGAGATGGCGATGCTGGCGTAGGCCGCCGCGTAACTTGTGGCGAGCCCTGCTTCGGCTGTCCGCAATAGATCGCTCAGAACAAACTGGAAGTGTCGGTCCTTAAGGAAAGGCCGGTCCTTGGTCTCTTGGTATGCAAACCAATCCGATGATGCGTCGACTAACGAGGCGTGCGTGGCACCCCTAGAGCGGCTTCCTTGCCCTCATGGCCGGGAACTACGATCCTAACCTCGTGACCGTCCTTTATGGCGTTGGAAGCGGCCATGGCGATCGCTTCGAAGGCGGCCTCCTTAGAGATGTAGGAGCCGCCCAACTCGCCGTCGTGTTCCACGCTCCAACCGTCCTTTGCGCGCTTCACGCTATATGCAGCGATGCTCATGGTGTTCTCCGTGACTGCCCCCTCACACACAAACCGACAGAGCCACGCGCATGTTCCCGCCGCAGCGCATTTCAGGCGTACTCAGGAACTGCACGGAAATTCGGCGGTTGACCTTCAATCACCATCTTCTTCCAGGCAGCCATCTTCTCCGAGGTCCCATGTCGCAAACCGTTAGCGATTTTATCGTGCAACGCCTCGCTTCGTGGGGCGTGCGCCGCATCTTCGGTTACCCGGGCGATGGCATCAACGGGGTGTTTGGCGCCTTGCAGCGCGCTAAGGGCAAGATCGAGTTCGTGCAGGCGCGGCACGAGGAAATGGCCGCCTTCATGGCGTCGGCGCATGCCAAATTCACCGGCGAACTCGGCGTCTGCATCGCCACGTCCGGGCCGGGCGCAACGCATCTCGTCACCGGGCTCTACGATGCTCGACTTGACCACATGCCGGTGCTGGCGCTCTGCGGACAGCAGGCGCGCAACGCAATAGGAGGCCACTATCAGCAGGAGGTCGATTTGCCGGCGCTGTTGCACGACGTCGCCGGTGCTTTCGTGCAGCAGGCGTCGGCACCCGCGCAGGTGCGTCACCTCATTGACCGCGCGGTGCGCATCGCCGTCGGCGAACGGCGGGTGACGGCGGTGGTGCTTCCGAACGATCTTCAGGAAATGCCCTACGAAGAGCCGCCGCGCGCGCATGGTACCTTGCATTCGGGCGTCGGCTATGCAGCGCCGCGGGTCGTGCCCTTCGAAGCCGATCTGCGCCGCGCCGCGGATATCCTCAACAAGGGCAATAAGGTCGCGATGCTGGTCGGCGCCGGCGCGCTCGCCGCCACGGACGAACTGATGGCCGTTGCCGATCGGCTCGGCGCGGGCTGCGCCAAGGCGCTCCTCGGCAAGGCGGCGTTGCCGGACGATCTGCCTTGGGTAACCGGCCCGATCGGCCTGCTCGGCACCAAGCCTAGCTACGACCTGATGGCCGAGTGCGACACCCTGCTAATGGTCGGCTCCGGCTTTCCCTACGCGGAGTTCCTGCCGAAGGAAGGCCAAGCCCGGGGCGTGCAGATCGATCTCAAAGCCGACATGCTGAGCCTCCGCTATCCGATGGAGCTCAACCTCATCGGCGACAGCGTCGAGACTTTGCGCGCGCTGCTGCCGATGCTTGAGCAAAAGACCGATGGCGGCTGGCGCAAGACTATCGCCGGATGGACCACGGAGTGGTGGCAGACTTTGGAGCAGCGGGCGCTCGCAGAGGCCTCGCCGATCAACCCGCAGCGGGTGACGTGGGAGTTGTCGCCGCGGCTTCCAGGCGATGCGATCGTCACCAGCGATTCCGGATCATGCGCCAACTGGTATGCGCGGGACATTAAAGTGCGGCGCGGCATGAAATGCTCGCTTTCAGGCGGGCTGGCGTCGATGGGCGCGGCAGTGCCGTATGCCATTTCGGCAAAATTGGCCTACCCCGATCGGCCGGTGATCGCGCTGGTCGGCGACGGCGCGATGCAAATGAATAACATGGCCGAGTTGATCACCGTCGCCAAGTATTGGAAAGAGTGGCGGAATCCCGTGTGGGTTTGCGCCGTCTGGAACAACGAAGACCTTAATCAGGTTACGTGGGAGCAGCGCGTCATGGAGGCGATCCAAAGTTCGACGCGTCGCAGAAAATCCCGAACGTACCGTACCATAGGTTCGCCGAGCTGATCGGTCTCAAAGGGATGTATATCGATGAGCCGGGCGGCGTCGCCCGCGCCTGGGAGGAGGCATTGACATCGGATCGGCCTGTAGTGCTGGAATTCAGGACTGACCCGAATGTCCCGCCGTTGCCGCCCCATATTACGTTGCAGCAGGCCAAGCATTTTGCATCAGCTTTGCTGAAGATCGATCCGGATGAGAGCAGCATCATCGCCGGCGCTGCAAAGCAGCTATTCGCCGCCATCCGGCCCGGCGGAAAGTCATAAGGCAAGTCGCGAAGCCGGCGCTGACGGGCCCAGCCGCCGTAGAGAGGGGCTCCAGGGCGCATCCTATGTGGCTGCCCCAAAATGCCTCGTCGGTGCATCTGCATCATTCCGTTAGGAGACGATCCGCAGATTGCGGCCTGAGAGCATATATTCGACTTCGCTTGCTGGTCTGGGCTCGCTGAAATGAAAGCCTTGTACCTGGGTGCATCCCTCCCGCCGAAGGAGGTTCACTTGTTCGGCAGTTTCCACGCCTTCCGCCGTCGTCGGGATGCCGAGGCTACGGCCTAGTCCTGTCACCGCGCGAACAATTGCCATCGCATCCGCCCGGCTCGTTAGGTCCCGGATGAAGGAGCGATCGATCTTGATCTTGTCGAAGGGGAAGCTGCGCAGATAGCCGAGCGACGAGTAGCCCGTGCCGAAGTCGTCCATGGAAATCCGGACGCCGAGATTACGGAGTTGGTGAAGCATTCCGAGAGTGGCGTCGCTCTCATCCATTAGTACGGCTTCGGTGATTTCGAGCTCAAGCCGGGCCGCCGGCAATCCCGATGTCGAGAGCGCCGCTTCCACTGAGCGCAGAAGCGCTTGGCTCTTGAACTGGACCGGTGACATATTCACCGCCACGCTGAGCGGACGGGACCACGCGGCAGCATCCTTGCATGCGCGCGCAAGGACCCAATCGCCAATCTGAGTGATGAGTCCTGTTTCCTCCGCAACGGGGATGAAGTCCATCGGGGCGACAAAGCCTCTGAGCGGGTGCTTCCAGCGTATCAGAGCTTCCATCTCGATAATTTCGCCGCTTTCGAGATCCTGAATGGGCTGGTAGTACAGTTCGAATTCCTGTCGGGCGAGCGCGCCCCTTAGTTCGAGCTCAAGCAGCCGTCGGGCTTGCGCCTTTGCATCCATGCCAGGCTCGAAGAACCGATAGGTACCACGACCGTCGGCCTTGGCGCGGTACATGGCCAGGTCCGCATTCCTCAGCAGTTTCTCCGCGACTGTGCCGTCCTCGGGGGCGAAAGAAATGCCGATGCTGGTGCCGATGACGATCTGATTGCCTTGAATCTCATAAGGCGCGCTAACGACCTCGACGATGCGCCCAGCCAGGGCCGCTACATCTGAGGCGTGCAAATCCTTGCCGGACTGCACGATGGCGAACTCATCGCCGCCGACGCGGGCGACCATGTCCCCTTCTCGAAGACATCCAACAAGGCGACGAGCTACCTCATTCAAGAGGTCGTCGCCGACTAGATGGCCAAGTGTGTCATTGACCGACTTAAAGCGGTCGAGGTCCAGGCACAGAATGGCGGCGCATTCGTTCCTGTTCACCCGCGTAAGAGCGGCTTCCAGGTGCTCCCTAAACAGAACGCGATTGGGCAGGTTGGTCAGCGCGTCGTGGCGCGCCATATGAAAAATCTTTTCCTGGGCCTTCTGCCAGTCGGTGATGTCCTCCAGGGTGACCACCCAGCCACCGTCCTTCATGGGTCCTGTAACAGCGCGAATGATGCGGCCATTATGGTGTTCCACGAGGGTGTTCAGAGGTTCGCGCTTGCGCGCGGCGCTGATAATCCGGCTGGCAAACCCCTCGGGGTCTTCGATTTTCGCGCCGGTCTTCTGCTCACTGAGAATATCGATCAAGGTAGAATGGCGTAGTGTATCGGCTGGGATTGAGGTTATCTCGACATATTTCTCATTGAAGAGCAGGACTCGACCCTCGGAGTCGAACATGCATAGGCCCTGCGACATGTTCTCCAACGCCGTATCAAGTTGTCCCTTCTGCTGACGCAGTCTTTCACGCGTTCGCCAGTCGGAAAGTGCGAAGATGAGACAGAGGCCAAGGAAAAGGATGACCGCGACAGCAATCACAAGGGAGAGTGAGGCCGGTACGAGGTCCGTCTTGTCTATCGAGATAGTCGGATCGTAAGCGAACGTGACAGCGGCCATGGCGGTGAAATGCGTGCCGACGATGGCGAAGGTGAACAATAAGATGGCAACGACGGAGCCCATCCAATTGAGCCGATACGCAGCGACGTAGAAGGCCGCGGCGGCAAGGCAGATGCCGAGCGCCAGCGACAAGAGCACGAGTGGGTACGACCACGAAAGGTGCGCTGGAACTTCCATGGCGCCCATGCCGAGGTAATGCATTGCGGCGACGCCGGCGCCGATGAGTCCTCCGCTGGCGATGGTAACAGGCCGACTACCTGCTTGAAGCACAAGGTATTGCCCAATGCCGGTTATGAGAGCTGCGACACCTAACGAGAGCATCGTGAGCGTCAGGCCATAACCGATGGGAAATGGTGGTTTTAATGCGAGCATCGCGATAAAGTGTGTCGCCCATATACCAAAGCCCGCCGAGATCGCGTCGAGGGAGAGCCATGCCAAGCGGCTACGGCCTTCAGATGCTTGGGCGCGACGAAACAAACCTACGGTGGTGATTGTGGCAAGGAAGCAGACGCCAATTGCCAGCGCGACGAGTTGCCAATCGTGCTGGGAAGTCAGGCAATTGATCATCTGATACATCCGGGTGATCCGCTTGCTCGGAACGAAGCCAGATAAACGGTAAATAACGCTTGATTATTGTCAATTGTCCGCATGCGCATTCGCCATGCTTAAGGTGGAGTAAACCAGCAAGGATGCCTGCGTTCGCGCGGGGAGTTTGGGTGGCCGAAAATTGATCTATGGCGACGAGAACTCCAATCACGGCCGATATAGCGCCGAGCGAGTTTCGGACGGCATAAGCTTAAATAGTTGTATAAGTGCATAAACTTCGATGCGGTATTTTGAAGAATTGGAACCCGGTCTTCAAGAGTTCTATTTCGATTTTACCGAAGGTGTCGAAACAGAGGAGCAACTGGCGTTGGTCCCTTCTGAAGGCTGTTCGGAGGCGCAAGGTTATCTACTTGGACGACATCGACCTGTAGACCGAGTGTGGGAGCTCTTTAGCGGTGCAGCCGTGCGATAGCCGGGCTTCGAACAGAAGTGGCGCGCGAGTGCAAGCAAGGCGGAATCGAGTCGCTCGAAGGCTTCGGCGGCGTAGAATCGTACACCCGTGTACTGTCCTCGATCCGCTAGACTGCCAAACGAAGCTGGAGGACGAGGAGACGGACAATGCGCCCCTTCGTGATCGCGGTCATCCTGACAACCGTTCCAACACTCGGGTTCGCCGCGCCGGACGATACGCAACGTGGCCAGAAACTGGCGCGGGAGCAATGCGCTCAGTGTCACAACATCAGCAAAGAACCTTCGAGCAATGTGCAGAGAGCCCCGGCATTTCGCGATATCGCGCGATCGCCATTGAATACCAATCAGTGGGTTGTCTATTTGGCATTTGGTCACTCGCCAATGGGAGCCGCACGCATGGCTGCAATTAGCCCCGGCGATGCCGGCGACATTGCTTCCTACATCGTTACTCTACGTCCTCACTGAGGCGACGCCGCGGCCGCGCGATCATTAAGCGCGGCAGTCCTGGCGAATGCGGCCGTCTGGCCGCATTCCGCGCACTCGCCAAATCGAATGCTTCACAAGTACCTGCGCGCGCCACTGTCTCGGTGCGCCGGAAGCTCAGCGGCAGCCTGCACTTGCGACAAACGGGCAGCACGTTCCTGTCGGTGGTGGACATGATGAACTCCCATTGGGCCTCACGCATGCTCTACTCAACTTGCAGTGAAATCGATCGCGTTACGGCGCGATGCGCCAACCGTGCTCACGCCTCAAACTCTACGCCGACAACGTCCCATTCGCGCCAGATCACGCGACATTTTCGCTCGATCAAACCGTGGCCACTTAGCAACAGGATGAAGGCATTGGGTAGCACGATCTTTGCCGTGCTAACGCGCGCGCCTCTCCAGGTGAGTTCGAGCAAAGTGCAGGGCAACGGCTCTCCATCCATTCTTGCAATATGGGCGGGGATTTCAGCCGGGCATGCGGGTAACCGCCGCACCGGAAATGCTATTACGTTCATGGACACTAGGTACCGGTCAGACCTGAAAAGCAGGTTGAGATAAGTCCTTAATGCGCGGTGGGCCGCCTCTATAAATTGCGATCAAGCCGGAACTTGTGTATTTTTGTACCCCGCTGGGAGCTTGAAACGTTACCGGCCAGGAAGCGTTGCTTCCGCATCATCGGCCGATGCCAACGGGCGTCGGTGGCTGAGAGACGCATCGCGCCTCCCGCCGGAGACGGGAGCGATTCGATGAGCACGCCCTTCGTTTTCTATCGTGTCTTCCAAGAAGGCGACGATTGGCGGTGGGAGATCATCGAAAATTTCCGGATCGTTGCATACGGCTACGAGAAGACCTCCGTAGCCGCGCGGGTACAGGCGATGATTTTTGCTCTCCACGCAGGAACGGCCGTGGCGGAACGTTAGTTCTCGGTCTAGTCGAGAGAAGGCTGCGCAAGTGCCCCGTTATTATTTCCTGGTGCAACCGGACGGCCCTATTGATGCCGAAGGTGAGGAATTGCCCGATGACGCAGCTGCCATTTGCATGGCCGCGCTTGTGGTCAATGATATAACAAAAAACTATCCGGGTGGGGCACAAGACGTTTATGCGTCCGCGACGAAACCGGCCGTGTGGTGGAAGTGCTCGATCTCGTGAAGTGACCGTCACCGGAGGCAACGCCTCTTCAGCCGTCTTAGCCCTGCACGAGCCGAAGCTTCGGTCAAGGCCGGCACCTAGTTACGGTTGTAACGGCCACCATAGACCGCGATAAGGCGTCGGCGAACAAGAACTCGTGCCTCAAAGTGGGTCCAAATTTCTTCCAAGGGCCGTGATTTGAGTCAAAATGTTTCGGCGCGTAGACGGGCAGATTTCGTGGATGTGGCAACGAGCCTCGACAGCGCCATTCGACCGGGACCTGGAACTCGCCGTTATCGACGCGGACGGTGAACATGCGCTCGTCTTTCCTTGCCGCCACATCCTCAATGGTTGGATGAATGCCATGACAAGGGAACGGCTGGATGTTCACCCGACCCACTGGCGGCCGTGGGATGAACGGCACCAGCCGCTCGGCTGACGCAGACCGCTTAGGGGCTTTCATACGCGCGGTTGGCGGCCTCAAGCTTGGCCTCTTCTTCCACCAATAGCCGGAGAATCGTCTCGCGCTTTTGCTGGTCGGTCTCGGCTTCTAGCAGCCGCCGAAAATGCTCAATATTAAGCTTGGCGATCGTACGGTCCATGATTCACGCCGGCGTGGTGTATCGCCTCAATCTTTACCACCATATTCTGGGATTGGAACGTTTCAGAACCACGCGCCAGCGATAGCTGCAATCGATTAAAATGCGCAGATGCTCGCCGTGTCGGCATCACATACGCAGCGTTTGCAAGGAAGGCCTTCAGGCGCTCGCTTCCAGCCTGCACCTCGCCATTCTCGAGACCGACAACCTCCTCCGGCGCGCCCCGTCTAGGAACCAGGGGGAACCTTGGCGCTCCGGTCCAAGCAACACAGAATTACCGCTGCCCCATTTGTTTAGAAAGTCGCGACTCATGTTGGTTTTGGCTATCCTTGATGTCACCTAGGGAGGGCTCGGATCGCCCCACCCCCTTGCCCACTTGCCGAGCCCGGAGGCCGCCTAGTTGGCGGCCTCTTTCGTTGCCGTTGTCCTGGGACGGATACGAGACTGCGCGATGGCTACGCCGGGATACACGTAACTGGCATCAGTGGGACGCACGCGGCCGCAGGTCTATGCGCGATCGTCGGTCAGATCGTAGGCGTGTGCGCTGAGCTCCTGATGACCGGCATAGTGGCGGTGCTTCAACTGCCCCGGCCACCTTGGGAAAGCACATGAATTGTCGTCCCGCGCCGTTCGGCGACACGGGTCCCCATCTCACCTTGGAAAAATAGTCAGCTCCTGCATTGGTGGAAACCCACTTATCACCAGGATCAACTTGCTTGGTCATTCGCCAAAGCATGTTGAGCGTTGTCTGTGCCTTATCGAGCTGGCCCACCCAAGTGGTGATCGCTTGGAAGTCATTCCAATGCACGACCGCCAGAATCAAATCCCCCAGCGCTCTATACCCAGAGCGCCCACGGCGACCGCCTCGCCCGCGAAGCCGGGCATCTGCCGGGGAACGCTGAGCGAACATCTATTCCCTCACCTATGCGCAAGGTGAGGGCCAGGGCCAAAAAAGCCCAGTGGAATCAGTATCGAAAAAGAAGATTGGTGCGGTCGAGAAGTGACAAAATGCGGCCCTGCAAGCACTTAGCCGAAGGTGAGGGTCAAAACGGGCCATTGAGTAGCAAAAGGAATTTCAGGCCGCACCCGCACCTCATCGGCCATGAGACGCCGCCCTCCGGCACCCATGCTGGTGACACCCGACCTGCCGACGCGAGGATGGAAGGCAGTATCCAGTGCAATCAAGCTAAACCGACTCCGACGACGGTGTCGTTACCGTTTCGAAAGTTACCAAACGCTGAATGTCGTCGGACAAGATTCCGGTCGCGGTCGCGTGTCGTACGCCGGGGATTACCTGCACATCGAATAACTCCGTGACCTCGCCTTCTAACTTAATCCATTCGACAATGTTGCCGGTGGCTAACTCGACGATCTGTATCCCACACCAAGGCTCGGCATTGCGCTTATTCAGTTCGAGGTCGAGTGCGAGCCCCGAGAAAGACCCGTCGCGCGGCAGCGACAGGCCCACAAGCGCGTAGCCATTGTGGAACGCAAGTCCGCGCAGGAATCCCGGGCAGAACGTTAGTGGAGTAAATTCACCATTCGTCAGATCAATGGTACCCAGGTAACCGGTGCCAGCATTGAGTACCCAAAGCCTGCCCTGATGCAAACGCGGGCTGTGCGGCATGGACAGGCTTTCGCTAACGATTGCGTTGCTGTGTACGTCGATCACGCAGCCTCCATTGGCGCGCCGATCGCGCCAGCCGTTGACCACATCGCTTTGGCATACTGCGGTAACATAAGCAGGCGCGCCGTCACGCATGGCCAGCCCATTCAGATGGCAACGGTCCTCGGGCGCCAGCTTGGAGATGAAGGGCGGCTTCCAGAATACGCGAAAGGAATGGGTCGGACTAAGTAGCGCCAGGCACGAATAGCTTGTGTTGACGAATACAATGCGACCATCAGCCATGACGGTCACGTCATGAATGTCGAGATCGCCGGTCGTGTGGGCGATCCGCGGCACATAATGGCGGTCTGCGCCCTCGTTAGTCCGCTGGTCCGGACCGAGAACGTTCTCTAATCGCCAGATTTGAAATAGCGTTGCCAGCAAGATGCGCTGCGGATCGGCCCATAGCCCCATAGAACGGGCAAAAAAACGCTCGTGGAATGAAATGCGTTCCTGTCTGTCAACGCCAACCAGATAAAGCCGACCACTCTGATAAGAACTGAAAGCGATACTGACATCGTTGCGCAAAAGCCAGGCCGTCAATCCGCGCGTGCAGCTAATTTTAGTGGACGGCGGCGCTTCCGGCGCAACTGTTGAGTGTTGTAGCGTGTCCGCTCCTGCTGACATGGAGTGGACGGGTGCCTTCTGCCCACCATCGGCACCAATCAAATATTCATCCATTGGGTCACCTTTGCGATTAGAACGATGCCGCCTAGACCGGTCTCGTCCCTGCTCGATTCTCTTCCGTCCGGCGCGGCAACCGCGCGCGGCATCGCCGCATGTGAGCCGTAGCGATCGCGGGTGAGGTCGCCGTGAGCATTCAACTCAAATGCCGGACCCAGCGACGAAAGACCATGGTTTCATCATCGCTTTCGTCGGCGTCCAACGTAACGGGCAAGCCGACGCGGGCGTCACGCGGGCTGAAGCCGAATTTCTGCCGGAAGACGCGGCTGAAATGCGCTTCGCTGACAAAGCCGTACTGGTACGCGATTTCGCTGATGCTGCGCATTTCCCGCGGGTCGTTGAGGAGGACATGGATCGTTTCAAGGCGCCGCTTTCGAATGTAGCTGGTTACGCCTTCGGCGTGCATGAAAGCGCGATAAAGGCGCGCTTTGGAAATGCCGAGTGCCTTACAAACGCCTGAGGGGTCGAGCTTGGGCGAGGTCAGGTTCTGTTCGATGTAAGTCTCAGCGCGGTGACGGACGTCGGCCACGCGCCGGCTCAATGGCGTCGATGACGCGTCAGACGCCGTTTTCAAACACGCCGCCACCAGGTGAACCAGGGTGCGGCTGAGGGCCGGAGCATCCGCGGCCGCCATCTGCGGAAGCTGCCGTACCAGCGAGAGCATGTAATCGGCCAGCAGGCGTCCCCAGCCGCCTTCGATCAAGAGCCCGTGATGCGGCGGAATCTCCTGCACAGCCTGCCGCATTGCGCGTCGCGAAACGGCGCAGGTGATGACCTCGTGCACGGTCGTTTCCGATCTGAAATCCCGTGTCATATCGAAGACGATGATTTCACCAGGGCCAACGGTGCGCACAAGATCACCCTGATCGAGGGTAAACACCGTCGTCCCGCCCAACTGGAATGCCAACGAGACCCAGTCCTCGGCGTCGGCGCGCGCCATCTCAGGCGTGCGCGCCAGACAAACCGCGGGCAACCGCGAATGCGCGAGCACGATCTCTCCAAGGGTCCAGGCGTCGACGAGCGCGGTGAACCGGGCCGGATCGGCACCTTCCGGCAACCAGACCCGGTGTGCGTGCACGGCCGAACGCCAGGCGTTGAAACGGTCATTCTCGGGGAGATCGTTGGTGTCGAAGTGCACCGCGGGGGTCGGTGCGTTCATTGCGATTCCATGTCACTGCCAGATCACGTTGAACAATCTCGTGGACGGCGGAGCCGCGCAACCAGCTTGGAACGAATAGACAAGTCTTTGAGACTGCCAGTCAATGACGAATAGACAGGAGGCGGTAAAATTCAAAATGTGTTCGACCGGCGAATCTTGTCGTCACGGCCCCCGCCCAGCGCTCTAGGAGCCGCTGTCACGGCGCACCGAGGCGCCGACTGCTTGTGTGCCGATGCGCACGAAGGCGCGCGGGGCGAGGAAATTGCCGCTGGTCGGCAATGGACATGGGGGAATGAATGCGGTGTCGGTCGAAAGCTGAGGGGCGCGCAGGCCCCGATGCGGCGGCGCGCCGCGACAATGCGAAAATTGCTGCTGTGGGTGCGTCGTTGCGCGGCCGGATCACTCCCAATGGCCTCTATAACTATCACGCCCTGGCCGGCCACGGCTCTGATACTTTCCGTGGGCTAAACGAGGGGCGGAGTTGGCGCGCGGCACTCTTGGGCACTGTGGCGACTGGCGCGCTCTGGATGATGACGCCCCGTCCGGCCAAGGCCGGACCGGCGGCATGTACAATCGCCGGCACGACAGCCACCTGTACCGGCGATCAGTCTGGAGGCGTCAGCAGCACCACTGATTTCAACGGCGCCACTGTTGACACGCTCAACGTCAATTCGCTGACCACCAACATCACACCGGCCGCTGGCACGGCCGGCATCCTGTTTTTTCGGTATGGCGCAAGCGACACCGTCACGATCAACAGCAACGTCGCGCCGCACTCCATTTCGGCGGTCACCTTACCCGGCATCACTGCATCCGCTTATGGTGGGGTCACGATCAACAACACCGGCGACATCCATTCGATCGGCGCCGGCATCAGCGCACTCTCGCTGAACGGGGGCGCTGGCGGCACGATCACCATCATCAATAGGGGCGCCATTACGGCGTCAAGCTTTGGTATTCTCGCGAGCGGGGATGCCGGTGTCACCGTGCAGCAGACCGGCGATCTCACCTCGGGTAGCAATAGCAATGGCATCCGGGCCACGTCATCCAACGGGCCGGTCTCGGTCACCAACCTTGGCAATCTCACTGCCGGTGCCTTCGGCATCTCCGCTAAGTCGGATGTCGGTACGGTATACGTCAACAACAGTGGCAACATCACCAGCGGAGGGCTCAACGCCAGTAGCATTTATGCGCGCGGTGTCCTCGACGCGACGGTTCGTAACGATGGCAACCTCACCTCGAACTCGCCCACCGGCCGAGGCATCTTTGCTTATTCGAGCACCGGGGTCGTCACTGTCACCAGCAGCGGCACGATTTCGGGGGGCGGTGACGGCATTTATGCGCACGGAGCTCACGGTGTCACGGTGCAGCACACCGGCGATATCACCACGACCCACGCCGGCACGGGCACCGGCATCCGCGCATTTTCGGGCAGCGGTGCCGTGAACGTCGGCATTATCGGAAATATCAGCACCGATAACGACGGCATCTATGCGAGGGCTGCGGGTGGTGCGGCCACTGGCAATGTCACGGTGAGTAGCGCCGGCAATATCGCCTCGGCCCACGGGCGCGGTATTTATGCCAATGCGGCAAGCGGCACAGCAGTATCCGTGACCAGTACCGGCGCCATCGCCGCCTTTGGCGACGGCATTTTTGCGCGAAACAGCTTCAATAATGCGAGTGCCAGTGTCGCAGTGACGCACACCGGCGATATCACCTCGGCCACGGGCCGCGGCATCTATGCCAATGCGGCAAGCGGCTCCAGCGCCGTCGTCACCAGCAGCGGCAACATCACGGCACAGGGCAACGGCATCGATGCGCGCGCTACTGGCGGCGGCGGCGATGTTACGGTGACGCACACTGGCGATATCCGCTCGAATGGAGCAAGCGGCATCTATGCAAGAGCCTTTGGCACGGCCGATATAACGGTGAATGGCGGCACGATCTCCGGCGCAACGGCCGGTATCCAGACCGCCTTTAGCATGTCTAACATCACCATCAGCTCGGGCGCGACGGTGACCGGCGGCACGGCCGCGATCCTCGGCGGCGGCGGCGGCGACACCGTGAACAATTCGGGCATCATCACGGGCGATGTAGATCTTGGCAGTGGCGTCAACATCTTCAACAATCTTTCGGGCGGCCTCTTCAACAGTGGTTCGACGGTCAACGTCGGCGCCGGCAACGCGCTCACCAACAGCGGCACGCTGGCGCCGGGCGGCGTCGGCACGTTGCAAACAACAACCCTCACTGGCAATTTCGTGCAGAACGTGGGCGGGACATTTGCTGTGGACGTAAACGCCACCGGCATGACCTCCGACCGGCTCAACGTGAGCGGCACCGCACAGCTCGCCGGCACTGTGGTGCCGCACTTCCTGAACATGAGCATGAACTCGATGTCGCAGGCTTTCACCATCGTGTCTGCGGCCGGAGGCACAGCCGATAACGGCCTCACCGTGCACGACACGGCCGTGATGAAATTTCAGCTCCTTTACCCGAACCCGACCGACGTTCAACTGAACGTGCTCGCCGTTAATTTCGCGCCGCCGGGAATGACCCAAAATCAACAGATGGTAGGGGATAATCTCCAGCAGGCTTTTGTCGCCGGCGGTGGCAGTCTCGGCAGTATGTTGACATATCTCGCCGGGCTAGATCACGGCGCCTTCGTCAACGGTCTCGATCGTCTTACGCCGGAAGCCTATCTGGCGCAGAGCCAGGCCGCGCTCTGGTCAAGCTTTAGCTTCGCCAATTCGCTGTTCAGTTGCCCGCTGTCGAGCAGCCAAGCCTCGTTGATGGGCGAAGGGAATTGTTACTGGCTGCGGCCGAGCGGGCATGTCGCGACGTTCGGCGGGCATGATGGCTACTCCGGCTTCAAGGAGAGCGCTGCCGGCCTCACGGGAGGCGTGCAAGGCGAGTTTGCGCCCAACTGGTATCTCGATGCCGGTGCCGGCTACGAGCGCTCCTCGATCGACACCGACACCTCTTCTGCGAACGGAAACATTTTCCATGGCGGTGCCGCGCTCAAATACATCCGCGACAACTGGCTTGTCGCCGGCAGCGTGAGCGGCAGCCTCGCCCGCTACGACACCAGTCGTTACGGCATCCCCACCGCTGGCACGGCAGCCGGGAATGCGGATACGGGCACGCTCGATCTGCGGCTGCGTTTTGCCTATGCCTTTGGCACGCTGGCCTTCTACGTCAAGCCGCACATCGACTTCGATGCGGTGGGACTATGGCGCGGCGGTATTAATGAAAGCGGAGCAGGTGCCCTCAACCTGAATGTGCGGAGCCAGAACGACTGGGTGCTGTCTGCGGCGCCGGCGGTCGAGATCGGTACGCAATGGCAGCAAGACGGCTACACATGGCGGCCGTATGTGCAGGCCGGCGTACGGTTCCTGAACAAGGACGATTTCCGTGCGACGGCGAGCTTCGAGGGCGCGCCGGCGAGCATTGCACCCTTTACAGTCACCTCGCCGCTCGATCAGGCGCTGGCCGAGGTTTCTGCCGGCTTCGACGTCTGGAAAGGCAAGAATTTGAGTCTGCGCGTCAGTTATGACGGGCGCTTCAGCAGCCATTCCAGTAGCAACGGTGGATCGCTCGAGGCCCGCGCCGCATTTTGAGCTGAACGCGCGAGTCGCGAAAAGAGGCCAGGTCAAAAGGAAACATTTTTCCTGGCGCTTTTCGATTGTGGAAACGCACCGGACTATTGGCCGAAGGGCAAGAAGCGTGCGCGCGCCCTCACGGAAGAATACAGGCGGCTCAACCAGCAACCACGATGCGGCTATTCCTCGCAAGCGTCATTTCTCGCCCTCGTGATGGGCTGGTCCGTGCTCTTTGGATCTCTCGGCTTGATGGCCGGCGCCGCAATCAGTCAGCTCCCATCGTACAAAGTTCTATCAACAGCCCTATCAAGATTGTTCGCTTATTTATTGGTACGGCGAGACTAGGAGCAAAATACCCGCACGAGAGCGATCGGGCCTCCATGCGGGTCAACGGCGGCAGGCGCATTATTGTCCATCCGGCCCGTTGGCGTGAAAGGCGGGACGACTTGAGCTCAAACAGCTCAGGCACTCTGACAAGCCGGTCCGCCGAATGGCGCAAACATTCCCGATTGATCGCATAGAGTCGGCGAGCCATCCCCCCACGGGACGACTAACGCGGCTCAAACTGGACCTCGAGGGCGTCGGCCATCATCTCCCAATAACGGGCTAATTGTTCCCACAAGGCCCGCTGTTCTTTATCGGGCGCTCCGAACGCCCGCTCGAAGCATTGCGCAGCTTGTGCTCGGTACAGATCCGCCATCTGGCCCACTTCAGTAATCCTCCGCCACCCGCGAGGAATACCGAGTTACAGACAGGCGCGTTGATTTAACGCAAACCCGTAGCCGTGCGACCCATTGCAACTGCCACCGAATGGTCCCGATTACGGGCTCTCAGTACTTGGAAACGCTAATTACCAGCCCCAACCGCTGATCATCGGAGAAAGCGCGCCGCAGCAAGAGTTGTCCTACTGCTAACATCATCCGACATGAGCACGTGCAGCCAGGGCGGACCGCGGAGCCCCGCCTTCGCACACGTCAAGCAGATGCCTTGCGACCGCCTTGCGCGTGAAGGCTATATAATCCGGGCACTTCTGCAGCCGGCACAGTCTTGCTGAACAAGAACCCTTGGGCCTGCTGGCAGCCTTGCCTTATCAGTTCATCACATTGGCTGCGGCCCTCGACGCCTTCTGCGGTAATGGTGAGCCCGAGCCCGTTGCCAAGCCCACCAATGCCCTCACAATCGCGGTACTCTCCGCTCCGACGCCATGGCGCTGGTAAAACTGCTGTCAATTTGATCTTGTCGATCTTGAAGTTGCGCAGGTGATACAAACTCGAAGAGCTCTCCCGCAAAGCGGAGGAAAGGAGCTTGTACCGCGCGCGCACATCGCCACAATCGTCGAACATAGCTGCATCAAAGGAACATGGTGTCCGGACAGAGGCCACACGCCGATGACTGAAAGCAGCCTGCAAATCGCCGTCCGTCGCGTCATTACCGGCAAGCGGATTCAACATGGCGCGCTCACACTTTGGATAGCGGAACGCCTAACGTGTGGGAGAACGTATGGACAATAGCAAACTCAACCGCGGCATCCACGACCGCGGGCGGATCAACGTCGGCGAAGATTATGAACTCCACTACTGGAGCCAGAAATTTGGGATCACCGGACTGTCTTAAGAAGATCGTGGACTGCGTCGGCGATTCGGTGAGCGCCATCGAGGCGGCGTTGAGTGAGCGTCGGGAGTTCTAGCCTGGTTAGATTAGGGCACCAGCAATTGGTGCAAATGATCGATAATTTCGGTTTTTCCACATTTCGAGCATTGAAAGTGGTGAATAGGCCTCGCTTTGTTGTAACTTCAAGTTATCTCCGATCGATCCATAGCGCCCTAACAATGCGCACAGCGTGGCGCGGCCGGCTTCCCGCTCGCCTCATAGCCGCGTCGCATAGACTGCCCGTGCGCCTTTGAACGAATGCAATCGCGAAATCCGCGGCCTACGGCATTGATCCTGCACGTTCGATCCAATGTACTTATTGAACGAAGGTTCAAAGGTGACCTCGATCGCGTCGGCGCGATCCGAGCACCTAATCAGGGGTGTCCCAGGACGCCACGGCCGAGCGGTCGTTAATGTCGTTCTATGGCTTTGGCTGCTTGGTATTCGTGATACACGTGGCCACACGGCCGCATGCCATGCATTCAAACACGTCAAGCTCTTCGTGAGAACCTGCGCGCGCTACCCTCTCCGTGCATCGGTATGTGAGCGGCAGGTCACACCTTGGGCAAACGGCCAGCACAGCCGTGGACATGATGACCTCCGATTAATACCACTGCCAATGTTGCACTCGGCCTTCGCAAAGTCGATCTTATTAAGGCACACCGCATCAATACGCTCATGCCTCGAATTCCACACCAACAGCGTCGGGCCGCGCGGCAAATAGGTTGAAGCAATTGGCAGCACAATCTTTGGCGTGCTAGCGGTGTGGTGGCTCGTCGCTAGCGCGGCTTGTTGTCAAATCATGGCCCGTCTAAACTCCAATCATCGGTATAGCGCGCCAGAACGTCGGTAGCCGAGAGACTTGCTAGCGCTCCCGCAATAGAATCCTCGGGGTTGCATGTACCTGGTAGAGCAGAAATCCAGCAGATTCGGTGCGCATGACGTTCTCGCCTGCAAGCTCTGTCATGGCCAGATGTTGCTGACGCGGCGATCGCCGCATCCAAAGCTGGGCGACAAATATGAGTTGCAACGCTTTACCTGTCAGCAGTGTCACCACGAGGCAAGCAGATCCGTTGACGCCGACGGCAATGCCCTCCTCGAATACCCGAACTAACACTGCCCTCCAGTCGGCTCCTTCATCCAAAGGCGAGCACCGTCGTCGTCGACGAAAAAGGCGCGCGGCTGACCTTACTCACGTGTGAGGCATGGCTTCACCTTGGCGCTAACGTCTACGGCGACCTTCGGCTGCTCGGTCCTTGCTCACGATGATCTCCTCCAACAAGTCGGCGATGCTGCGCCGCAGCTTCGCATCTGAGATGCTGGAAAGCGCAGTTGCAATGCGCACACCTTCCTGGGTGCTTAGGGCCTCGTGGATCGCCTCCATTTCAGCGTCTGCCGCAGACGCCACGAACTGCGGCCCTTCAAAGAAATACGACACCGCGACACCCAGCACCTCAGCCATTGCATGAAGCCGACCTGGCCCGATGCGGTTCTTTCCCGTTTCGTATTTCTGGATTTGCTGGAAGCTGAGGCCTACGGCCTGACCCAAATTCGTTTGGGTGAGCCCCTTGGTCATGCGGGCCATCTTCAGCCGCCGGCCGACCAGCACATCCACGGCGGTTAATGAACGGTCTGCCATTACAAGACCCCTGGCATCGAGGCTGTAGTCCATACAAGCACAATTTTAGCGGGCTTCAACCAAAAGAAGGCACCTATCCAAGAGAGGAGCCTTGAACCACCCATTCGACGGCATGGGAGCGCGACGGTCTCCTCGCCGGCACGGTCCATCGGACAACCCGGCCTCTTGCGGATTCCGTGTTGACGAACCCGGCAGCACCTTGTGGACGGAGCTTGAGCCCTTCGCCCCGTGGCGCAGAGATTTACTCCGGAGCCGAGGGCAACCGGCGCAGAAGGCTTTTCCCTCAGGTCGCAGCAGCCTTCGAAATCTCTATGCAGAACTCGAGGAAGGCCTCGGTTTTGTCAGGCGCCAGTCGACGCGACGGCCGCACCGCATAAAGGGGGAAGGTTTCGTCGGGCCAGTCTGGGAAAAGCTCGACCAGGGAACCGTCCGCCATATGCCTTTCGACGCCGAAGGCGAGCACCTGGGCGATACCAGTACCAGCCAGGCAGGCCGTGATCATCGTATCCACGTCGGTGAATGTGAAACGGCCATGGGTCTTCACCGCAACGGCTTGCGCCTCCCGCCGGAACTCCCACTCGAACGGACGGCCCCGTTGGGGGTCCACAAACTCAAGACACTCGTGCTTTTCCAAGTCACCGGGCGTGCCGGGACGGCCGCGCGATGCGAGATAGGCCGGCGACGCCACAGTCAGGACGCGGGTTTCTAAGAGCAGCCGTGAGGACATGGTCGAGCCGGACTGCGGGCCGAACCGGATCGCCACATCGATCCCGTCGGCGATAAGATCGCCGGCATCAGGATGCTGGATCAGGGTGAGTTGAAGCCCCGGATAGCGCTGGGAGAACTCCGGCAAACGAGGGGCCAGCACATTGCGGGCAAAGATCGGATTCACGCTGGCGCGCAGCGTGCCGCGCACCTGTCCGACTGTGCCAGCCGTGAGGTTGGCCGCCTCCTCGATGCCGAGAAGGTGCGGCGCGGCAAGTTCATAAAGCCGCTCTCCCTCGCTCGTAAGTCTCAGCGATCGTGTGCTCCGATCCAGCAGACGCACCCCAATGCGCTCCTCCAGCCGCGATACCGACCGGCTTACGCCGGACGGCGACAGGCCGAGGATCTCGCCTGCGCGCGTGAAGCTGCCGCTCTCTACGACGCTGGCGAGAACGCTAACCCCCGCAAGAAGTCGACCGTCGAACGCCATAAAACTATTCCAGATCTTTCCGCAAAAATGATTTGAGTCTCCCTACGCTAATGCAAAGCCCGCTCGGGCGCTATCTCCCGGCTCGGAACCTATGAAGCACCGGAGATGAAGATGTTCGCCATTGCGGGAATAACGGGAAAGGTCGGTGCGGTCGCCGCGACCGCTCTGCTTAATGCAGGTCACCAGGTCCGCGCCGTCGTACGGAGCGAGGAAAAGGGCGCCGCGTGGAAAGCACGCGGCTGCGAGATCGCGGTCGTTCCCGATGCTGGCGACCAAACGGCGTTGGAACGCGCCTTCGAGAGGGTTGAGGGCCTGTTCCTGATGAACCCGCCCAATTACGATTCCGACGCCGCGTTCACCGACACTCGGCATCGTGTCGCTGCCGCGGCGCGCGCGATCTCGAAGGTCAAGCCGACCCGCGTAGTATTGCTCTCCACGGTCGGCGCTCAGGCGCGCGAGTTCAACCTCCTCAACTGGGGTGGGATATACGAGCACGCCCTTGCGGAAACCGGCATTCCTGTCGCCTTCCTGCGCGCAGCCTGGTTCATGGAGAATGCGTCTTGGGACGTGGCGGCGGCGCGTGAGGGGCAAATCCATAGCCATCTGCAGCCGCTCGATCATGCGATAGATCGGGTGAGCGTCAAGGACATCGGTCGGGTCGCGGCAGAACTATTGCAGGAAACATGGACAGGCACGCGCACGATCGAACTCACAGGCCCGCGCAAGTACAGCGCCTATGATGAGGCCGCCGGCTTCGCCGCTGCGCTTGGGTGTTCCGTTGAAGCGGTCGCTATCCCCCGCGAAACCTGGGAAGCGCAGTTCCGCGCGCAGGGGATGCAGCATCCGGCCGCTCGTATCCGGATGCTCGACGGCTTCAATGAGGGCTGGATCGATTTCGAGCGAAACCGGACCGAGCAGCGCACAGGCACCGTCACGTTCGATACGGTGCTTCGTGAATTGATCACGCAGCACTGAACCACCCCTTACAAGGAGACTTTGATGTCACGCATCTTCATAACTGGCTCATCCGAGGGGCTTGGCTTGATGGCCGCGCATCTTCTCGTCGAACAGGGTCATCAGGTTGTTCTCCATGCCCGCAACGGCACGCGCGCGGAAGATGCACGCCGGGCACTGCCTGCCGCCGACGCGGTCGTGATCGGAGATGTCTCGACGCTAGCCGGCGCCCGGCGTGTCGCCGAAGAGGCCAACGATTTAGGGCACTTCGAGGCTGTCATCCACAATGTCGCTATTGGCTATCGCGAGCCGCGGCGCCTTGTGACCGAGGACGGCCTCCCGCATCTTTTCGCAATCAACGTTCTGGCCCCGTACGTTATCACAGCGCTCATGAGGCGACCGCAGCGGCTCGTCTACCTCAGCTCCGGGATGCACCATCGCGTCAGCGCCAACTTTCGCGATCTGCTATGGGAAAAGCGGCCGTGGGATGGATCGACGGCCTACGCGGAGAGCAAGCTTTACAATGCGATGATGGCCTCGGCGTTCGCCCGGCGCTGGCCCGACGTGCTTTGCAATGCGCTAGAGCCCGGCTGGGTGCCAACGAAAATGGGCGGCCCGGCCGCGCCAGACGACATGGATCAGGCGCATCGCACGCAAGCCTGGTTGGCGGTCAGCAACGATCCGCAAGCGCGGGTGACAGGCGAGTATTTCTACCACCTTGATCGGCGCGCGCCCAACCCCGAAGCTCTGGATGAGAACCTTCAACATCAGCTCCTTGCAGCCTGCGAGAATTTGTCGAAGATCGCATTGCCCTAGTTGCCGGGATAGCGGAATTGATCACACGCACCCTGGGCGAATTGGTGTCCGTCGAAGTAGTTCGCGGCGTCGGACTGTGGCGTGTCGAAGTCGATCCTAACGAGCTTGAATCCGCCATCATCAATCTCGCGGTGAATGCGCGCGATGCTATGCCGGATGGCGGCAACCTGACGCTTGATACCGCCAATGTGCATATCGACGAGGCCTACGCGCTCCAACACGCCGAGGTGACTCACGGACAATATGTCCTGATTTCGGTCTCTGATACCGGTATGGGGATGGACGCCAAGACCCTGTCGCAAGCGTTCGAACCATTCTTCACGACCAAGCCAGCGGGCCATGGTACTGGTCTGGGGCTCAGCCAAGTTTATGGCTTCGTCAAGCAGTCCGGCGGACATATCAATCTCTATTCCGAATTGGGCGAGGGATCGACCGTTAAGATTTATCTGCCGCGCTGGGGTGGCTCTCATGAAGCGGCAGATATCGCCCCGCAGGAGCCTGTGCCGGAGGCTGACGCGGCGGAAGTCATCCTTGTTCTGGAGGACGATGATGATGTCCGCACTCACTCAGTAGAAAGCCTTCGGGAGCTTGGATATACCGTGATCGAGGCCCATAACGGGCCGGCCGCGCTCGAACTGATCCGCAAGCAACCGCGTCTCGATTTGCTTTTTACCGATGTCGTCCTGCCCGGCGGGATGACCGGCGCTCAGGTCGCGGCTCGGCCGTCGCGTTACGTCCTGGATTGCAGGCCCTGTTCACCACCGGCTATGCCAGAAATGCAATCATCCACCACGGGCGGCCCGACAGAGGCGTTCATCTCATTACAAAGCCCTTCAGTTATAGAGACCTGGCGGCGAAGGTGCGCGATGTCCTCGATAGCGCGCGCCCTTCAACATAATGTGGCCGCAGAAGCAGGAATCCAATGCTCGGGTGCGGAGCCGGCCGGCCTACCAGCCTGTGAAGGATCAGTAGGCGCAGCTTTCGCGCGGTGGCCCGTACGCCCAGACTGCAGTCGCTGCTTCTTTCTGCTCACTGAGGAGCGCGCCTATGATGCAATAACGACCTTGCTGAGAGTATCTGGATTGAATGCCAAATTGGCCGTTGTCCTACATGTTCTAACCAGATTGACGACGATGAGTGCTCGGGCTGCCTGACGTCGATGCCTTCGGCCTTCGTAATCGACGCCGAAAGGATCCGGAAACGGCATAATGTTCATTCGATGCCGTGGCGATCGATATACTATATATCTCTATTAATTGATGGTCGGCGGAAACTGCGCTCGGGTAATAAAGTCGACGCCCGCGAGCCACAGGAGCACGAACAGCCAAAGCACGCCGGCGGCAGCGAAGGCGATCACCAAGCCACGCATGTCGCGCAATTCCATGAAGATCGCCGCGACGACCAGGACCTTGAGGCTCGCGATGGCGAGCGCGATGGGAAAGTTGAAAGCCCCGAGCGGCTGATAGGCGATGAGCAAGGTCAGCCCGAGCAGCGCCAGCAGGGCAAGCCAGGACAGCAGCAGTGCGCGCGGCGGAGCCCAGGTCATGCGCCGCTCCGTCCCGGTAGATAAATCAGGGCGTAAAGTACGACCCATAC
>Ga0164243_10004189_pt1 | contig 22728 bp, 24 predicted proteins | sample OricompcompostOP_FD_108781 | JGI IMG/M metagenome (GOLD analysis project Ga0164243, IMG submission 108781) | Organic Plus compost microbial communities from Emeryville, California, USA - Original compost - Organic plus compost (OP) | ecosystem: Engineered > Solid waste > Mixed feedstock >...
AAGCAGTTCCGTGCCGTGGCCACCCGCTACGACAAGCTCGCCTGCCGCTACCGGGCCACCGTGCAGATCGCCGACATCCTCATCTGGCTACGCGCAAAACCCGACCACCCCAAGCCATGATCCAGGAGACACACCCTAGTCCGTGCGCAAGAGGTGGGTCATGCCTACGTCGAACGCCGCCTCCTGCGGCTGGGTGCCCGACCGCTGCGCGCCGGTGCGAACCCGGCACGGTGGCTTGCCGACGCTCTCGACGACGTACATGCCGTGCGGCTGCGCCACCGCGGCTGTCTGCGTTACGCGATGCTCACCTCCCGCAGCGCCCGACGCCATGTCCGGCTGCGGCTGCCCACCGTTGAAGGCGGTCGCCCCACCGTCGCGGTCGCCACGGTGAACGACCTCGCCTCCCGCGGGATCAACGGCCCGGACTACCCGAAGCAGGTCGACACCGACCGATAGCAACGCGGCCGAAGCCGGTCAGCGCGCGGAGTCCACACACCGCCCTCCGGCTCACGCCTTTCCCCAGCGCGGCAGCGACCACATTCCGCTTCGCGCGATACCAGGCCGCGCCCGAGACCCACCAAGCAGAGAGGCAAACCTAACCATGTCCACAGTGGATCATTCTACGACAGCTGACCTGACGCCGCGGCAACCGGCGGTGAAGGTCACCGTGTACCACAACAGCGAAGCGCGGTTCATGCCATACGAGGATGGACATCTACTCACGGCCGTCACCTGCCACTGGCTCGACACACCCACCGACGGCGCCACCGTCGCAGACTGGGTCTTCCGCACCTTCAACGCCGACCTCGACCTGCTCGAATCTGAGCGGCACCTGCCGGGCGGTGAGACCACTTTCCTCGCCGCCTGCGTCTACCGACTGCTGGGCCACCGGTCGGTGTCGGTCGGTGACGTCGTCGCGATCGAAACCGAGTCGCCTACCGCCTGGCTGGCCTGCGACCCGTTCGGGTGGCGACGCATCACCGAGCCAGCGCACCGGTCCGGCGATCCGCTCTCCGCGGAAAGCGTCTACGCGCACCTGGCCAACCAGCGGCCATTCCCGCGCTGCGATGCGTCGCTCCACCCGAGCGGTGGTTCCCGCGCATGAACCCGACCCCGCGTCTTCCCCACGAAGGCGTCCGATCCCGACGCATCTACACGGTCACCCTCCAGATCGCCGTGGAGAGCGACGCGGACCTGGCCGACCCGTTCGCTCGCGTGGCCGTCTTCCACGCTTTGGTCGACCAGTTGACCACGGCGGCGGCGTTGGGCCTGGACACACCGTTCGGTGGGGCGAGCGCCCGGGTCGGGCTGGTCACCGCCATCGCCTAATCACGCCCCGCCCCGGTGCCAGCAACCGGCCGGCGCCGCCGAGGACGACGACCGGCGGTCTCGCCACCACTCCACGCAACCAACCACCCGTCGGCCCCGATTCCGGCGCTCTGCCCTCACCGCCCGCTCCGTCCCGACCTGCGGACGGACACGAGGCGGCCCACGACGAAACGTCCTTTCGAGATAGGAGCAGTCCATGACCATGCCTGCGCCGACGCAGCGGCTCTGTACCTGCCGCTGCCCGACCCATCACGGCTATCGGCGCACCTTCGACAGCAGCGGATGCGCCTGCGCGATCACCTGTCCCACCCAGCCGATGACGCTGCTCGCCCCGCAGTGGAGCGGTGCGCTGTTCACCCATCCGGACACCGGGGCGCTCTGGTACGTCATGGCGCTCGGCAACGGCCAGTGGGACTGGGAATCCGCGGGCGAGATCGACACCCGCAGCGACTACTTCCACGCCGGCCGCGCCATCGAGGACCGGCTCCACACCATCGCCGCCATCCTCACCAACCCACCCACCCACCGCGAAGGAGGCAGCTGATGTCCACACCAGACATGCGTCTGCGGATCTCGGGCCCGCAGGACGTCGTCGCCACTCTGCCGCACCTGCTGGGCTTCCACCCGCAGGACAGTGTCGCATTCCTCGTCGTCGACGAGTCCGGAGACGTGCTGGCGGCTCGGCTCGACCTGCCCCACACCGGCGGCGGCTACGACGGCGAGGTGGTCGCCTACACGGTCGCCCGACTCGCCCGCGAGGGACGATCGGTGTTCATCGTCGGATACGGTACCGCCGAACGCGCCGACCCGATCGTTGACCTGTTCACCGGCGCGTTGACCGCGGCCGGCATGCACGTGCGCGGCGCCATCCGCGTCACCGACGGCCGCTACTACCACCTGCGCTGCGACACGTGCCCACCCGACGGCACCGTGTTCGACCCCGCGGCAAGCCCACTCGCCGCCGGGATCGCACCGCTACCCAGCCGCGCCGCCCTCGAACGGCTCATCGACCCGGTCACCGGCGCCGCCCACGCCGCGATGGCAGTCGCCGGCCGGGCGGCGCTGCGACGTTTGACCGCCCTGCTGCACGAGACAAGCCCGGCCCGCACCGGCGGCACGTTCGCGGAATGGGTCGCCGCCGGGCCACCCGCCCCGCTCGTCGAGGCCGGTGTGGCCGCCGTCGAGCACGCCTACCAGGCCACAGCGGCGGGTCGGATGCTGGCCGACGACGACGCGGCCTGGCTCGCCGCCGTCCTGAAGGTTCCTGAGGTTCTCGACCACGCCTGGCGGGCCAGCGACGGCAGCGACGCCCACCGCGAGCTGTGGACCGACATCACCCGCCGGACCGTCCTGCCGGCCACCACACCCGGCCCCGCCGTCCTGCTCGCCACAACCGCGTTTCTGGCCGGCGCCGGCGCCCTGGCCTACATCGCCGTCGACCGCGCCCTCGACGCCGACCCGTACCACCACCTCGCGGTCCTGCTCCACGCCGCCCTCGACGCCGGCGTCACCCCGCGGGAATGGCAGGACGCCACCAACCGCCGCACCACCTGACACGCCCCTGCGCGGTGCCCCGGGGCGGGCGCCGCCGGCACCCCTCGTGCCCGGCTGGGCTTACCCATCTGTGGTGGAGGGCCGCCGGCGGCAACCGGCAGCCCTCACCCCGCTCCCACCGATTTCCCCGGCGACCGCACCCATGTCCGCCCTCACCGCCTCGCCGCGCGTGACCTCGACCGTGCGCCTTCTGCCGACCACCCACCAGTAGCGACCGTCTATCCGTATCGGACACGGAAAGGACATGACGATGACCGACGGCAACCCTGCCATTGCCTTCGACCCGGAGCAGCTGCGCGCCTGGTTCGCGCGGCCCGACCGCGAGAAAGGCCTCTACGACGTCGACTACGACCCGCTCGGCGGCGAGGGCGGATACGCCCTGGCCTGCCTGCTCCTCGACCTGACCGGCCAGCCGCGGGTGTGGCAGCTCAACGGCATCTCCCAGCTGGAGATCGTCACCACCTGCGACGCACACGGACCCGACGGTGGCATCGTCGCGACATTCACGCTCGACGACGGCCCGCTGCTGACCACCGGTCGTATCACCGCCCGCGACCTCGTCCCGGTCGACGGCGACGACACCGTCCCCGCCCTCGACGCAGCGGTCGCGATGCTGCACACCCTCGCCGGCAGCATCAACCTGGTCGCCGACGCGGCCCGGACCGCCTGGGGCCGACCGTCGACCGGTCTGACGGCCGAGTTCACACCCGATGAGCTCGACGTCATCGTCGGTGCGCTCGCCGCGTTCGCTCCCGTCGGCAGCGCAGCGAACGCGGAGCTGTCCGACCGCCAGACCGCGCTGCTGCGCCGCGCCCAGCGGGTCCTCAACGACGGACGCGGCACGGCGCCGTCGAGATCACCTACCCCTGACCAGGGAGGCGCCCGCCCGTGACCATCACCGATAACGAGGTCCGCAAACGCGTCATGGCAGCGATCGGCCCCGGACCCGCCGACCCGATCTCCATCGCCGCCCTCACCCAGGCACTCGCCGCCGCTTCGGCTGGTCGAGGTCGGCAGCATCCCGACCGGCGAGTTCTGGGCGATCGTTGAGCAGCACCACGCGGTGCTGTACACCATCGTCACCGGCCACGGCGCCCGCGCCCTGACATCCATCGTCAGGCAGGAGTTTCCCGCGGCAACCCACCTCCACCTCCCGCGGGACCGGCACGGCGACTCGGGCCAGGGTGACACTCTGAGACGTCCGCACCCAGCCCGACCCCGCCGGCCCACACCAGCCGGTCCTGCATCGGGACAGGGAGATCGCTCACGACGGCGACTGGCCCACCATGGCGACCGGTCCGCGCCTGCTGCAAGCGGTAGCCGACCAGACCGACAGGTACGGCGATCGGCCCCTGTACGAGGTCGACCGACCGATACCGGACCACGGTCTCCTCGACGCTAGATCCCCGCGCGTGCTTGCAGGTGACTGGCCGACCCACCCGGTATGCCACCAGAAGGCACCGGTCCCGGCCGTCGCCGCGCCGTCGATCTTGACACGCGAGGTGCCGCGCAAACGGGTGCACTGACATCGTTGCGGCGAGCATCCCGCCGCGCGCGGTCGCGGCCCCGGCTGGGCGAGCTTCTCGGCACGTTGCCTGCACTCGCACCGCGACGCTTCGCGACCACAATCCGGATCAGCCCGCCCCCATGCGTGGGCGGTGGCCCCACCTCGTGCCCACGGGCAGGCTGGGGCCGCACGGTCCCAACCTGTCCGCCGCCACAAGGCGGGGATAGGAGACCACACCCATGTCCAAACACAACACGAAGGCCACGAAGCAGCCGACCGGCCGCAGAGCCGAGCGCGCGGACGACGGCGACCGCGGCGAGCTGCTCGAGAAGATCAAAGCCGACTTCGACGCTCGGCTGGCCCGGATCGCCGCCGATCCGGCCCGGTGGGTGGAGTTCATCGAGCAGGTCGCTGTCTTCGGCGCCCGCTACAGTCTGGGAAACCAGCTGCTGCTGATGATGCAGGCCGAGGAACGCGGCGTCGTCCCGCAGTTCTTCCTGCCGTACGGCAACCGCAGCCGGCGCACCGGCTGGTTCCGCCACCACCGGCACGTCTGTGAAGGCGAAACCGGGTTCAAGGTGTGGGCGGCAGTCAAGCGGCGCCCCACCGAGGAACAGGTGGCCGAGTGGGAAGCCGCGGGTCGTAAGGTGCGTCGCGACCCGGACGGCCGCCTGTCACGGCAGGTCGTCGGGTTCCGGCTGGAGTCCACATTCGACCTGTCACAGACCGCTGGGGAACCGTTCGAGGTGCCCACCGTGCAACGCCTGCGCCGGCAACGCGTCGGCGGCGCGGGGCTGCCCCAGCTCCTCGACGGCGACGATCCCACCGATGCGTTCGACGACACCGTGAAGCTGATCAACGACGCCGGGTACGGTTTCGAGCTCGCCGAACCGGGCAGCCGATACCTGGGCACCGCGAACGGTGTGACCGTCGCCGGCGACGTCATGCAGGTCAAGGTCCGCGACGACGTCAGCACCGCCCAGCGGCTCAAGACCACCCTGCACGAACTGGCGCACATCCGCTGCGACCATCTCACCGACGCCCGCCTCGGCGAAGACCTGCACCGCGGCCGGCGGGAGACCGAGGCTGAGAGCGTGGCCCACATCGTGTGCAAGGCCCTCGGCCTGGACACCACCGCCTACAGCGACGCCTACGTCATGGGCTGGGCCAACGGAGACATGACCCTCGTCGAACAATGCGCCCACACCGTCCTGCGCGTCGCCAAACAGATCCTCACCGATCTCACCCCAGCCACCACCGACCCGGACGCCGACGACCAGGCCGAGTCCACGCAACCCGCGGCCGGCACGCCGATGACCGGGCTCTGACGACCGATCGCCTCCGACCGTGCCAAGCACACACCTGGACGCAGCCGCGTCCGGAAGACCTCGATGACCCGCCCACCACCGCCGCGCTGGCGCCGGACCGCGACCGGATGGCGGTCGTAGCCGCGCGGCACACCCACCTCGAGCGGGCTGCCAGCCCTGACCTGACGGGACCTGGCCGCCGGTCGGGTCCCGTCCGATCCCCAACGACTCGGAGAGCTTCACGTGACCACCCACTCCTGGGCCTACCGGCCCACCCACCCTGCCTACCGCACCGCGTGGCCGACCCTCGTCGGCGACACCCGCCGCATCATCGACCACGTCCGCGCGCTCGGCGTCGTCGTCGCCGGACCCGACGGCCGCCGCGCCCCGCGCCTGGACGTCGCGGACGCGGTCAGCTTCAACGGCGACGCCACCACCGACCTGGCCGGCGCACCGTTCACCCTGCTCGCCCCCCGTCCCGACCACCCGCGCCGGCCGGCCACCGCGGCCGGCAGCGTCACCACCAACCGCAAACCGTACGAGCTGGCGGTCACCGCGGTCCTGCTCCGCGCCGTCCTGCTGATGCCGGAGGCGTTCGCGGTCGCCAGCGATCTGTCCTGGACCCAGTGGGGTCACGGATGCGCGACCTGGCCGCCGGCCGCGACGCACGTGAGCCCGCGCCGGATCGTGGCCGAGTTGTTCGACGCCGCCCCGCCGGTCAGCCCGCTGCGGGAGAGCATCACCGCGGCCCGGTTCGCGGAGCCGCTGCCGCCACGACCCGGGCGCGTGTTCGAGGTCGGGCAGGCGGTGCACGTGTACGCCTACGGCAACTGGCGCGCCGGCACCGTCACGAAACTCGGCCGCACCAGGGTCACCGTCGCGTACGTCCGCAACGCCGACGGGCAGCTCGACGAACGCCCGTTCTCGACCATGGCGGTGTACGCGACTGACGGGGTCGCGCTCGTCGCGGTCGACGAGCTGGGCTCGGGCGACGTGGTCATCGGCGTCGACGGCCAGACCCGCATCGTCGAGACGGTCCGGCCGGGCGGACGCCTGGAACGCGTCGTCTGCTACACCGACACGTCCCGAGCCACCGTCCCGACACAGACCGTCCTGCGGGTGCACACCTGACCGTCCCCGCCGCCCCACCCGCACCGACCCAGGCAGCCGTGCCTGCCAGGGCGGTGGCCCGCCGCGGGCCCGGGACTTCTACCCGGCACTACAGCACCAACAGATACCCCCCGCCTGACCGGAGGGCTGGCCACGCCGCGCCCCGTGCGACCGGTACGGGCCCGCGTGGACCGGCCTTTCGGCGCAGGCCCCTTCCACACGCTTCCCTGGAGGAAACGAATGTCTTCCGACCAGCGACCTACCATCCGTGTGACCAGCACGCAGGATCTGCTTGCCCTGATCCCCTTCATACTCGGCTTCGAGCCCGACAACAGTCTGGTCCTCCTCGCTGTCGACGACCGCGCCCACACCGTCGTCACCCTGACACGGCTGAATCTGCCCACCACCGACGAACAACTCGCCCTGGCAACCGCCGCCGTGGACCGGATCATCGCGGCCCTGCGTGCCCGCAGCCGTGTCAGCGTCGTCGTGGCCGGCTACGGCCCAACCGAGCGAGTCGACCCGATGGTCGCCGCCGCCAGCGGGGCACTGGACGCCGCGGGGATCCCGATCCGCGAGGCGGTCCGCGTCGAGAGCGGCCGGTTCTGGCGGCTACGCGGCGTCGACCCGGCGCCTTCTCCACCCGACGGTGTGCCGTTCGAGGCGGCCACCAGCCCGGCCACCGCCGCGGCCGTCTACGCCGGACTCGTCGCACTGCCCGACCGGGCGACTCTCGCCGCCACCCTCGCCCCCGTGACCGGCCCCGCGCGGCAGCGCATGATCGAAGCCACCACCGCCGCATCCGTCATGGTGATCGCCGTCCTCGACGCAGCCCGCACCAGCCCCGCCGAGACCGGCGAGGAACCCGACGCGGTGTTGGACACCGAACTCGGACAGGCGCTGCAAGCCTACGCCCGCACCTACCTCACCCAGACCCAGGACCGCTACCGCGCCCGACAGCCCGCCGACGACAAAACCGCCGCGCTGCTGACCGTCCTGCTCCAACTGCCCACACTATGGGACGTCGCCGCACGCACCAGCAGCGGCGAACCGTGGCAGATCGAGATGTGGAGCGACCTGGTCCGCCGGGCCGAACCTCCCTTCACCGCAGCAACGGCCACCCTCCTCGCGCTCAGCGCCTTGCAGGCCGGCCACGGCCCCCTCGCCAGCATGGCCGTCGACCGGGCCCTCGAGGTCGACCCGCACGACGACCTCGCCCCGATCCTCCGACAGGCGATCGCTGCCGGCATCGACCCGGACACCGTCACCGCCCTGCTCGCCCGCTGAACCCACCAACCCGGCGCCACCTTCCCGGGGCGGACCTCTACCGCCGCATGCCTCTCACAGGGACCCGTCGCTGCGCTCACCGACTCCGGCTCCATGCCGGCCGCGCCGTACGGGGGTCACCACCGACGCCCACGCAAACGGCGCATCCAGGCCTGAAGCCGCCTCGTCTCCCCGCAGCGGCCGCCCACCGACTCACCGCCCCCATCCAGAGGTTCGCCCCGACCGACTCCCACGAAAGGAACTCGGTGAACGCTTCTCACACGACCGCGGCACGCGAGCCGGCGGCTGCGCGCGGCGCCCCGCCACACGACCGCGCATCGACCGGACGCGGGAAATCCACAGCGGCGAAGAGAACAGCTGCACCCGTCCCGGCGGTCGGCTGACATGCCCCGCCGTTGCCCCGCAACGCCAAAGACAGCCTCGCCGAATCCCGCCGACGAGGCGTCATTCCGCCGTGCACTGCGGCGCCTGGTCGACCAACTCGCCGACACCATCACCTACCGCAACACCAAAAATGCCCGCCCGAGCGGACACGGTGAGCTCGAGAACCGGCAGGCGATCGCCGCCGCCTGGGTCTACCTGTCCTGCGTCGCGGTCTGGGCCGAAGACCACGGCCTGGTCACGCCACTACTGCGCCACCACCCGCCCGGCATCGTCCGGAACCGGGCCAGCAGCGTGCTGTGGCTCGGCCGGGCCTTCCAACAGCTGACCGCGCATCCGGCCACCCAATGGCTGCTCCACCCCGACTACAACCCACAGCTGTGGGCCGGCACCCCCAGCACGACGGCGTGCGCCGACCTGATCGACTGGTGGGCCACCCAGGCACCCAGCCTCGCCTACCCGGCCGGCGCCGGGCAGCCGGCGTCGATCACCGGCTGGGCCATAGGGGACCTGCTCCAGCTGCTGTCGCCACAGCGACGCAAACGCCACGCACTCGTGCAGACCCCGCACTTCGCCGCCGACCTGATCCTCGACAGGACTCTCGTGCCGGCCGCCGACACCTTCCGGGACGAGCCGATCCGGCTCATCGACCCGGCCGCCGGCACCGGCCACTTCCTGATCCGCGCCGTCGAATACCTGTGGCAGTGGTACACCACCGGCCGCGTCACCACCCGCCGGATCCCCGACCGGCCACCGGTCACCGGCGGCACCATCCACCCACCCGACGTCGCCGTCCGCCGCATCCTCGCCGGCGTCGACGGCGTCGAACTCGACCCGCTGACCGCCGCGGTCGCCCGGCTCCGCGTGACCATCTACATCGGACATCTCATGGCTCAGGCGCGGCTCATCCCGCAACCGCTGCGCCTGGGCGGCATCCCCGCCGCCGTTACCCCACGCATCGCCGTCGGCGATGCCCTGCTGCTAGGCACCGGGATGACCCGGTCCGCGTACAGGCGGCTCCACCCACAGCTGGTCGACCTGCCCGGTGCCGCGTTCCCGCTCGCCGACTTCGACTGGCCGCCCGAACCGGACCCCACCACCGGCACAGCGACCAGTCCCGTCACCTGAGCCCACCAACGTCCATCACCAATTCGAAGTCGAAGGAGCAACGACAATGTCCACCCGCCAGCACCGGCCATCGGGTAGCTGCCGGCTGGGACCGGCTGGCCGGTCGTCTCCCCAAGCTCACCCACCCGCGTGCGGCGACGCCCGGGATGGGCACCGGCGCCACCGCATACCCACCTGGCTCGAAAGGAGAACCCCAGATGAAGGCCAAGGCCGCGTTCACGCCGCCACCCATTGCCGCTCTCCACGACCGCGAGGCGCCCGACGGCGCCTGGTGGCGATTGTGGACCGGCGGGCAGTGGGAACCCCTCGCCACACCTCGGCGGCCTGATGCAGGTGAGGGACAGGCGCGGTGAAACCGCGTCCACGCAGCTACACCGCACGTAGACCGGACCCGTCGCGGGCAGGCGTACCCATCCCGCGACGTCAGCCGCTGCCGGCGGGGCAGCTGCGTGGCATGGTCCTGGCTTGGCTGCAGGCGCGCCCGCGGCTCGACTTCAGCCCGGCCGAGCTCGCCAACGCCCTGGACCGCCCAACATCGCGGGGCGCGATCATCAAAATCTGTCAGCGGCTTGTCGACGACGGCCTGGCCGTGCGCACCCAGCAACGGCCGCAACGGTACCGGGCCATCGGCCCGGACATCGCCACCTGACCCAGCCCCGCACACCGCGCGCAACCCACGAACCGTCACCGCGACGCGGCCCCTCGGACCCCACAACATTTCCTCCCGATCCGCCGTACGTGCGCGGACCGGGCGTCGGCACACCCCGATTCACCCGCCTGTGCCGGCGCCCCAGAGGTGCCGGCACCGGGCTGTCACCCCGGAGGGACACCCATCGTGCACACCAGCAGCACCCACACTGCCCGCCACCGTAGGCCCGTACCCCGCGTCGGGAGGCGGCCGTGACCGCCGGCGACGTCGACCCGGCCACCGCGCCTACCGAAGACCTGCACTCCGCCTGGTCCGAGGTGGTCATGACTCTCCTGCTGACCATGGTCGCGTCCCTGCTGGGCGTGGTCATCCTCACCCCGATCGCGCTGTCCAGCCAGGACCTCATCGCCTGGGCCGGGGCACCCACCGGCCTGAACCTGGCCGACCCATGGCCTGTCGCCGTGTTCGTCGGCCTCGACGCCGCCGCCGGCGTCTGCGTCCTGCTCACCGTCTACTGCGCCTGGCGCGGCGAACCCGCCGGGATCTTCGGCATCCTGGTGTGGTGCTTCGCGGTCGGCTCCGCCTTCGCGAACTACCGGCACAGCAGCCAACCCGACGCCGCGCCCGACGCCATCTGGTTCTTCCCTCTCATGTCGATCGCCGGACCCGGCCTGCTCGAAGCCGTCCTCGGCCGATTCCGGCGCTGGTTCCAACGCGACACCGGCCGCCGCAACCGGCAGCTGCCCGCCTTCGGCTGGCGGCGCTGGACACCCGGCCTCGGCGCAGCCCGCGACACCTACGGCGCCTACCGCACCGCCCTGCTGCTGGGCATCGACACCGTCGACGCCGCCATCACCGCCTACCACCAGCTATGCCCCGACGGGTCGCTGCGGGTCGCCGCCGCGCTACGCGCCCAACACGCCGCGCAGGGCGGCCGCGGGGACAGCGAGGCACGAACCCGCGTGCCGGTCGACCTGATGCGGCGCATCCCGGCCAACACCGACGCCTACCAACGGTGGCGTGCCGCCTGGGATGATCTGCACCAGCAGGAGCTGCCCGACCTCGCCGCTGTCGCCGCCCGACACGGTTTCAGCAAACGACAGATCCAATGGGTACGCAAGGCCGGGCAACTCGGCTTCCTCGAGTCGTCCATCCCGCCGGCACATCAGCTGGCCCAACTCGCCGGCACCGGCACCTGGCCCACCGCCGCCAACGGCGCTGCACCGATCGCGACCAGCGAACCCTGACCACGACCGCGGCCGGGGTGGGCCAACTGGACTCACCCCGGCCGCGGGTCTCAGGCCGACCAGGCCGAAGGCCGCCGGTGCAACGCATCCCTGCCTACCCCACGCATCATTGCCAGGGCGCCAGGCGACCGAACCCAGCCGGCGCGTCGCTGGTCGCTGCCGCGGTCGCAGCCGACACTGGAGGGCATGCCTCCCGCGACAACCCGACGCCCCGACCCGGCCACGAACCGCCCTGTGCCGCCGGGCACCGACGGAGTCGTCTCGTGTCGCTAATCGCCACGATCGCCGCCGCGACGGGAGTGGCCGCAGGCCCATGGCTACGCGGCGTGATCTACGCGCACAGCGTCTCGTATGGGCAACCGCTACGTAGCCGCTGCACCCGATGCGGCCGGCCTGCCACCCGCACCCGCTGGCATGCCTTGACCGCAGTCGCACCGCTGCGCGGGCGGTGCCCGACCTGCGCCACCCACATCGGACCACGCGCCGGCGCCACCGAACTGCTCACCGCGACCGTGCTGGCCATCCTCGCCTTACGCGCGCCATCCCCCTGGGTCCTCGCGGCCTGGACCTGGGCCGCCCTGTTCGGGGTGGCGCTCGCCCTCATCGACAGTGCCGTTCTCCGCCTGCCCACCGCGCTGACGATCACGGCATTGACCGGCACGCTGATACTGCTCGCTGGTGCCGCCGTGGCCGCCGGGCAGCCGGACCCGCTGCTCCGCTCCCTCGCCGCCGCCGCCGGTCTGGGCCTGCTCTACCTGCTTGTCGTCCTGGCCCCCGGCGGCGGGATGGGCCCTGGGGACGCACAGCTCGCTCCACTCATCGGGGCGTGCCTGGGATGGCTGAGTGTCGCCGCCGTGGTCACGGCCACCCTCGGCGCGGTGCTGATCGCCGCCACCTACGTTCTGGTCATGCTCGCCACCCGCCGGCTGCGTCGTCGCGACGACGTGCCCTACGGCGTGTTCATGTTGCTCGGCGCCTTCGCCATGCTGGCATGCGGAATCGCCGCCGGGCGCTGACCGCGCCATCCACGCCAACGTGCACGCCGTAGCCGCCACGCGGCCCGGAGCCTGGCCCGCAGAACCGTGGGCTTCGTGAACTAGCCAAACGACCGTCGATGCGATCCCACCGCGAGTCACGGTGGTCGATGCCTATCGCCGCCGCCGTTCGCCCGGCATGCCATGCACAGGTCCCGCGGTTGTTGAACCCTGTGTCGGACACGAGCACGTCAACGCCTTTCGTCGTCACGCGGCGCGCAGAGGGCGCCTTTTTTCGTTTCCGCTCCACGTTTTCCCCGTTGCGGGCGCGCATAGCGCCCCTTCCGTGTATCTGGAGGACCAATGTCAACAGACCACAATGGACGATGGTGTCTTGTCCGGTCAGCTCGCCACCGAACGACAGTGACCCGATGACCGGCAAAGCCGCAGCCGCTGTCCTGGCCGCCGTCGTCGGCGTCCTGATCATGTGCGCCGCAGGCGGTGCCGCGCTGTTCGGAGGCGGCACGACCGCGTGCAGCGCGCCCATGCCGGCCGACAGCCCCGCGGTGACGCCTCCGGCTGGCGGCTGGCCTGCCATCGGCAACTACCAGTCCAACCAGGTCGAACTGGCTGCCAACATCGTCTCCGCCGGCACCGGAATGGGCATACCTGTGCGCGGCTGGATCATCGCCGTCGCGACCGCGATCCAGGAATCCGGGCTCACCAACCCCATCGGCGGCGATCGAGACTCCATCGGCCTGTTCCAGCAGCGGCCCAGCCAAGGCTGGGGCACCCCGCAGCAACTCCACGACCCAGTCCACGCCAGCCAGGAATTCTTCGCCAAGCTGGTGACCATCCCGAACTGGCAGCAGCTGCCGTTGACCGAGGCGGCCCAGGCCGTGCAGATCAGCGCCTACCCCGACGCCTACACCAAATGGGAGCCGGACGCCACCATGCTGGTCAACAATGTAGGTTCCGCAAATCCGTTAGCAATTCCGGAAGATCTTGAGCACTGCGTGAGCACTTGCCCATCGGTCACGGCCTCGCCGAACGGTTGGGGCGGGTCTTGTGTCGATGTTGGGGCGGTGTTCGCGCGGGCGAAGTCGTGGCTGACGGGGTGGTCGGGTGGCCCGGTGCCGTATCTGTCGAGTAACACACCGGGCGATCTCCATGAGGGGTATCGGCGGGACTGCTCGGGGTACGTGTCGATGGCACTCGGCCTACCAGGACCGGGTTTGAACACGATAGACCTTGCGACGCGTTCAACGGTTATTGCCAAAGAGGAACTTCGGCCTGGCGATCTACTCATCAACCCTGCTCCCAGCCTGCGAGGGCATGTGGTTCTGTTCGAACGGTGGGCCGATGCGGCGATGACGACATATTACGGCTACGAGCAGTCCGGCGACGGCGGAACGCATTACCGGGCGATTCCGTTTCCGTATTTCGGTGACTACGTGATGACGCCATACCGGTTCAGTAAATAGGTGTTATTGCAGTAGATGCGACATCCGAATTTGTGGTGTCGAGCCCAGTTTATCGCGCTATTCGCGCCAGAGCGGGAATGATGGGTCCGTAACCGCCGGCCATGCGGCTTCCGCTCAGTCCGCTGCAGTTAGGCGGTCTGGGCCCGCACGACGTCTTCCCACGTCTCGTGCAGCGGCGGCCAGTTGTCGCCGGGCGACAGAGCAGTGCGTGGCAGATTGCCAAGCGCAACGGCGAGGCGTATCCCGACGTGGTCGGCGCCGAACCGTGCGAGCCAGCCGGCGCAGGCGAGGTCTGCGTTGGTGCCGGGCGCACCTTTATGGCAAGCAAAGAGTATGTCGCCAGGCATCGGCTGGCGACCTGTGTTCGGATCGCGAACAGTCGAGCTCATCGCGTTCCAACGGTCGGTCGAGAACTTGGCATCGGGATTGTCCCGATTGTCTGCCCGTATGGGGCACTGGTCGCATGGGAATTCACGCCGGGGAAATCTATTCTCTTCGGTCATCCCTACGTCCTTCTTGTTCACCGGGATGCGTGTCGACACGCAAGGGGTACTGAGGTCAGGCAGACAATACCGCGACCAATAGATTGACGAGTCAGCCTCCGCAGTCGCCTCTCGCTCAAAAGGACCGCTGCGGGCTGTCGACGCGGGCCTACGGCGGCTGCCGATTGCGAGCTCCGCCGGCTGCGCCACGTCGATCGGTGCCGAAGCAGCCTCCGACCGCAGACAGGAGAATACGATGCCTTTCGAATATGGCAGGTGTACGAGCCAACTGAGCAACATCCACATCAGACGCAACACACCGACGGGGTCGGTGATGCTGACCTCCAACGTCGCGACGGTGGACTAGTCGTGCGCCCACGCGGTGCGGAACCACAGCGAGTCCGGCATCCCGACTGGCTGGAGGTCAAGCTCGGTCAGCGTGTCAATGAGAACCCGATCCCAGTCGAGATGTGGGTCGCCGCCGCCACTGATCGCAGGGTCGAGGCCGTAGTCATCGCCCCGCTGGTGTGCAAGATCTTCGGCGTCCCGATCGAACAATGAGTCGACAACGACAGCCACGAACTGCGCGACCGCGACCCGATCCAGCGACCGCTTGTCCGAGCCTCCCGGCAGGTTGTAGCTGGGCGGCGGTGGAGCACCTGTTTCTCGGGTCCAGTCCGACGAGGAAACCTCGAGCGCTTCCACGAACACCACCGGCAGACCCACGTCCGCATCATTGGCCAGCACACCGCGGCGGCCAAGGATGGCCTCCCGTGCCCGGACCGCGAAGTCGTGCGTCGGGTCGGTCTCGTCGTACCAGGCCGTCCGTAGCTCGTCACCAGGGCCGAACCGGAACAGATTCCATGCACGGGGACCACCGAGGTTGTACCCGTAGGCGCTCAACGTGCGGATCGACAACCTCGACGACATGCCCTCACCGTATCGGCTCGGCTCGGCTGACTACAGTCGACGCTGCACCTTCCCGAAGCCGGACTGCCCGCGCTCGGCAGGCGAGGGAATACGACAGGCAAGGAATATCACAGGTACACCAGCGTGAGAGGTCATGCGGGTGCGGCTTCTGGGCTTTGGGTGATACGCCTGCTGTCCTTTGCTGGCGGGTCGCGGCGACTCGGCGTGCGTCCAGCCTCAGGAGTCGAGGTGAACCAGCCATGGATGCTCGGGCCGGATCTTCCCGATTGACTCCCGCAGCCACGAACGCTGAGCTTCGGAGAGCGTTGGCAGGAGGGCGAAGAAGTCTTGCTCGTCGCGGTGCCGGAACAGCGTGTTCGCTGTTCGCATCTCGGTGACGGTCAGGCCTCCTCCGGCCTTGAAGAACAGGACGACCTCCGCTGCAGCCGTGGGCAGCCCCCAGGAGGAGGGCCGCATGCAGCGTTCCAGCGGGACGACGACGTCCAGGTCACGGCTGAGAACGCAGTGACCGTCGGACCCATCGTTGAGCAGGAACTCGAACTCGAAGGCCGTATGGGTCAGCGCCGTGGAGGTCACGAGCGGGCTTTCGCGCGTCGGGACATGAACGTGGGCCGGTAGGTCGAGGTGTCGACCGTTCCATGGCTCGGCGGTGTCGTCCGGCACGTTGGGATCGTAGGCAACCAGTGCCCAGCCCGCGAAATGCTCGAAGATGGCGTGGTGGTCGCGATGGAAGACAGCGATGTCGACATCACCGTGGTCGCGTGTCTGCCGCCCGAGCCATGCATCCGCAGCCCACCCACCGCAGAGGAACCAGGGGGTGCCGAAACCGATGAGCAGGTCGCGCACGTATGCGACGGCTTCTGGCACGGGCGTCGTCGTCTCCTGAGCAGAACGATCAACCATCGCGTGAAGCCTGTCCGGCATCCTCGTTCAGCGCATCCCAATTACGCGGCCCGATCAGTTGCGACCCCGAAGCAGCTTCGTCCCCCACATCGTGCGTCGCTCACCACGCTCGGGCACATCCTGCGGCAGACTGCCGACGTGTCCGCACGTCGCGATAAGAGCTCGCTGCACGCTGCCGCAGCGGATGTGGGTGTGGCCCAGGAGCTGGCAGCGGCCGCGGCTGAGTTGGTCGGTGTGATCATCCCCGATGGGGAGGGCGCGTGCCTGGGCACCTGCGCCGTCCTGGCCCGCGTCTTCGCCGACCACGGCATCGCGACCCGCGTGGTACGCGGCACCTATGACGGGCATGCGCACTGGTGGTTGGAGACCGAGGCGCTGCGGATCGACCCGACACGCTGGCAGTTCGCGTCCGGCGTACCGCTGGTGGAGACGCTGGCTGACGACGGTGCCTCCGACGAGGTGCCCTACCTGCGGGAGCAGGTGTTCGCGTCGCCGTGGAGCCACGAGCAGGCGGTGGCCGAGTTCGCGCGGATGTTCGCGTATCACGACGTCGGTCTCCGGCATGGGCAGCACATCATGGCCGAGCTGGCCGGCGTGGCACACGCCCGCCACCAGCGACCGTGCCGCACCTCCGCCGACCACTGAAGATCGTTCGCGTGTCGTGTTCCGGCCGGACGCCGATTGCCCGCCGCCCGGGTCATCCGCCGGCAAGAGCCCGCCGGCATCGCCGCGTCTCGCGCAAGCCGTCACGCGGTCGCGTTGCCCCGGTGCGGCCCGGCTCGGTTGTCGCGTGACCGGGCGGGCCGCTGACCGTGGGGTGGAACGATCAGGGCGTGTCGGGGGGCTGTGGCGGTGGGATGTGGCCTTGCAGGTCGGAAGCCAGGGCGATGGTGTCCCGGGACGGCTCTTCGTCGATGCCGTCCAATGCGGTCCGGAGCTGCTGGAGCAGGGCGCTGATGCCGGCGGCGTCACCGACGCGTGCCGATGCGCGCATCGCGCGTTGGGCGAGTTCCTCGTTGATCGGATCCAGTCCGGCCGCGGCCCGGAGCAGGTCTGCGGCGGTGGCGGGGTCGGTGGCGGCGACGAGTTCGGCGAGGCGCAGCCGTGCCCGGATGCCGTGGCGGCGCAGGTGCTCGCGGGGCTGCTCGATCCAGTCGTAGTTGTAGCCTTCGGCCAGGATGCCGGTGTGCGCGTCGACGGCCTGGCGGAGCAGGACGGCGCGGGCTTGCGGGTCGGTGGCGGTGGTGGCCTGCCGGAGTGCGTCGATGTGCCGCCATGCGTCGATGTCGACCAGGTTGGGGTCGAGGTGGTAGCGGCCGCCGGTGTTGACGACGGGTTGAATGGTTTTGTCTCCCGCGGCCTGTCGGATCCGTCGACGCAGGTCGCCGGCCTCGGTGGAGAGGCGTTCGCTGGCGCGGCGGACGGTGGCGGTGGGCCAGAATGCTTCCATGATCTGTGACAGGTCAGCGCCGTTGCGGTGCACGGTGAGGTAAACGAGCAGTTCCCGGGCGTGATGACGCAGGCCCGGTACCGGGTTGTCGTCGCGGTCGAAGATTACCGGGTTGCCGAGCAGGTGGATGGGCACCGGGCGGCGCGGGCTGCGGATGCCGGCGCGGCGGTCGCCGGGAGACGCCGATCCGGGTGCGGTGCCCTCGACGGCTGCGGGCTCGACGGCTGCGGGCGCTGCTGCCGGACCGGCAGGCGTGGGTTGGTCCTGATCGGGCGACGGCTGGTCAGAGGCGGGCGGGGTGGCTGTCGGTGCAGGCGGCCGCGTGCTCGACGGTGGTGGTGTGGCGGCGGGCGGCTGGTCCGCGCCGATGTGGTCGCCGCCGGCCGTGTCCCGTGCGGTCGGGTCCATGCCGTCGTCGGCGCCGCCTGACGCGGCGACGGGCAGGCCGGTGTGTGCCTCGCGCAGGACCTGCAGCAGGTCGACGGTCGTGGCGATATCGAGCACGGCGAGCCGGTCGCCGTCATCATCGGTACGCCCGTCCACCCCGACCGTGAGGGTGTTCCCATCCGGCCATTCGCCGAGCAGCACCCCGGCGATCTGCAGCGGGGCACCCAGGTGCAGGGTGGTGGTCAGCCGGGCGTGGAGACCAGTGGACGGCGAGTCGGCCAGCAGCAGCACCGGCGGCATCGGCGGGTGGAACGCGTCGACGGCACGCAGGTCGGTGACGTCGACCGCGGCGTAGTCGTCCAGCAGCCGGCGCCGCTCGAGAACGAGTTCGTCGAGGCGGGTGAGCGCCTCGGACAGGTCAGCGGCCACCAGCACGCGGGGTATCTCACCGACAACGTCGGCGTTCCCGGCCAGCAGCGTGGCCAGGGTGTCGGCCGGGATGATCGCCAGCCCTTTGGCGTCCGGGTCGGCTGGGCTTCCCGACGACAGCGTGGCCACCATCAACGCGCGGGCCGCCGACCCGGCGCCGGGCCCGGCCAGCCCCAGCCCGCCCACGGGGATCCGGGCACCGACGCCCGCCAGGTCCGGCCCGCTCGGACCGACCGCGGGTAGTTCGGGGCGTTGGTCGGCCGGGGCTGCGACATACTCCGCGACCGTGGGCGACACGCCCGCGAGCGGGTCGAACGCGGCGGGAGCCTGTCGGCGGACCGCGCGGCGGATCCGGTTCATCACCGGCGGCAGCGCACGCAGGTCGGGCTCGTCGTCGGTCGGACGGTTGCGCGGTAGGGGGACGTAGCGGTGGCGGCGACGCAGCCACACCATCGCCCCGGCCGCGACCAGCGCCACCGCGAACGGTAGGCCGATCCACCCGCCCGGCAAGGACACCCCGATCCCGGCATCCTGCTCCCTAGCGTCCGGGGCAGCGGTCGGCTCGGCGGACTTTGCCGGATCGCCGGTCGGTGGTGTCGCTGTGCTCGAGCCGGGGGGCGTCGGGCTGGCCGCCGCCCCGGGCTCGGTTGTCGCTGCTGTCGTGGGTGGCATCGGCGGGGTGGGTGTCGTGGTCGAGGACGGTGGTGCCGCGGAGGCCGACGGGGTGGCCGGGCTTTCGCCCTGTTCCGCTGGTGTCGCTCCGGACCCTGGATCGCCGCCGCCCGGGGCGCCTGGGGCGTCGGGGATGGCGGCGGGGGGCACGGCCTGCAGGCGTCCGATGGCGTGGCGGCGGGTGCCGTGGTCGTGCGCGTCCGCGGGCAGGACGAGCCGCCAGCCCGGTTCGATGTGGTCAGCGTCGCTGACCAGGCCAGGGTTGAGGCGCTGAATCTCGCCGTAGCGGTCGAAGGAGCCGAGGTAACGCTGCGCGATGGACCCGAGCCAGTCACCGTCGCGGACCTCGTACACCGGCAGTGCGGCAGCGGCGCGGCTGCTGGCCACCGTGTGGGACGCGAGCATGGGGCCGCGCCCCCCCAGCTGATAAGCCATCGGAGCGCCGCCGGAACCCGCGGCCTCGATAGCAGCGGCGGGCACCGTCCTCACACTGGACACCGCCCCCGCGCCGGCGCGGTCGATGTCGTCCGTGGACGCCTGCTGCGGTGCCGGGTCGGCGGCGGCGGTTGCGGCCGGTGGCGCGGCAGCGGCGGAGTGGGCGGTCGCGGTGACCGTGACGGACCCGACCAGGCCAGTGACCAACTGCTGGACGAGACGGGGTGCCGGCAGCCGCGGAAGCCGGATCCGCGCCCTGGACGCGAGCACGTAGACGAAAAAGAAGACGGCGACGGCCCAGATCAGCCACACCACCACAGCCGCACCGTTGACGACCATGTCGGGGGTGAGCAGGTCGGCCCGGCCGAACGTGCGCAGCAGGTCGTCGCCGTTCGGCATGGTCCGCGGCAGCGGCCACCCGACAAACACGACCAGCGCAGCCGGGATCCCGACCAGCCACAGCGCGACCGTCAGCAGCGACCCGGCCGCTCGCACGAGCTCGGCGACACGGCGGGCCAGCGGTAGTCGTGGCGGCCGCGGCGGCTGTGCCCAGACGGTGGGCTGGCGCATCAGGTCGCGGCGGTCACGGGTCGGCGGCTCCGGCGAGCGGGTCAGCACAGCCTCCACAAGCACATCGACGAACGTGGTCGCCTCCCGCTCTACACGCACGCTGGCCCGGGCCTCAACCACCTAACCGAGAAATGTTCACCATAAGCACATATCCGATCACGCAGCGGGATCGGACCGGTAAGAGTCGGGGCGGTGGGCGAGACTGCGGGAATGCCCGGCGTAGCGGTCCGGCTCGGCATCGATATCGGGTCGGCGACCACGAAAGCGGTCCTCACGCTGCCGGGTGGCGGCCGGATGCCGTTGATGCCGGACGGGATACCGCACCTGCACAGCGGCGTGTTCCTCGACCCCGACGGGCCCATCCTGGTCGGATCCGCCGCCCGGTCCGCGCGCATCGACCGGCCCGACCTCTACCTCGCCGACCCCGCCACCGCCTTGACCGGCGGACCGGTCCCCGTCGGCGACCGGACCGTGTCGGCCGCTCACGTGTACGCGGCAATCCTCGCATTCATCCGCACCGACGCCAGCCACGTCGCGGGCCAACCGGTGAACGCCGTCATCATGACGGTCCCGCCGCGGTGGGGACGGATCCGCCGCGACACCCTCCGCGACGGCGCCGCGTTGGCCGGTTTCACCGACACGACCCTGGTCGCCGCGCCCACCGCCATCACTGCCCACGTCACGTCCCTGTCAGGGGCCCCGGTGCGCCCGGGTGGGTGTGTGCTGGTCTGCGACGCTGGCGCCAGCACTCTGGACCTGACCGTTCTCGAGCACATCGACGACGGCCTCCGGCAACTTGCCACCGCCATCGTCACCGGTGCCGCCGGCCGCGACATCGACCAGCTCATCGCGACCCATCTGCTGCAGTCAGCAACACCCCCCGGCGGCCCCACCCCCACACTCGACGAGTCGGATCCACAGTGGCAGGTCGCCATCGACGCCGCCGAAGACGCCAAGCTCGCGCTCGCCGGCAGGGAACGGACCGCTGTCGCGCTCCACGACCCCTACCCACCCCAGGTCCTGGACCGAGCCGACCTCACCAAACTCGTCGAGCCCGTCCTACGGCGCCTCGACACCGGCATCGCCGACGTGCTCGCCGCCGCGGACATCCACCCCGGCCACCTCAGCCACGTCATCCTCACCGGCGGCGGCGCGCACCTGCCCGGCCTCGCACAGACACTGACCGCCACGACCGGCCGCCCACCCCACATCCCCGCGCGGACCGACCTCGCCGCCGCCGACGGCGCCCTCACCACCACCCTCGGCGCCACCGCACCGCCACCCGGGCCGGTCACCGTCCCCCGCGTCAAACTCCGGCTGGCCGACCTCGTCCGGCCCGCCGTGTTCGCGGTCGGATCACTCACCCTGATCGCGTTCGTGTTCATGACCCTGTGGACGGGCGAGCTCGGCGGCCGGGTCGTCGCCGTCCACCTCGCCGAAGAGCTCATCTCCGCCGCAGCCGTCGTCGCCGTCCTGACCGCATGGTCCGTCGCCCACCTGCTGCCCACCGTCTATCTCACCGGCGACAACGTCGACCACCGCGAAGCCGTCGCCCTGATCAGAGTCAGCTTCGTCGGCGCGGCGACCCTCGGCACCGCCGCGGCCGGCATCTACGGCCTCGCCGTCGGCGCGCTCGTCGGCGCCACCCGCACCGAATACCTCAACCACGCCCTCATCCCCGCCATCCCCGTCGCCGCGGCCGCCTTCCTGATCGCCGCGCTCGCCGGCACCATCCCCGCACCGGCCATACCCGGATGGCTCGCCCAGCTCCGCCATCCCCTCACCGCGGCCCTACTCGGCACCCTCGGCATCCTCGCCATGCGCTACGCCGTCTCCACCCCGATCGGCCCCGGCCTCGTGTCCCTGATCATCCGGGCCGGCGCCGCCACAACCGGAGTCGCGATCGCGTTCACCATCGTCCGCGACAAACTCCTCCGCGCGATGACCGCCGTCCTCCTCGCCATCGGCGGCCTCGTCGTCGGCACCTTCGGCAACAACCGCGCGATCACCCTCGGCTACATCGCCGCCGTCATCTGGTGGGCCACCACCCGACTCGCCATCACCCTGCGCGCCGCCTACCCCGAACTCCGCCGCCGCCTCCGACAGCTGGTACCGTCCGCCCACATTGACTAATGCCCGCCATCTATGGAGGCTGCGGAAGTCACCACGGTTCCCGCACGCTGCACAGGACGGATCAGCGTCTCCCCGCGAGACAGCCGGCCACCCGTGAGCGATCCGGCGATACCGATACAGGAGACACCCCAAGATCCTCCGCGGTGAACCGGCCCGCAGGCGGCCGCCGGCCGAGCAGGCGAATTGATACCGGCTGCGGCAAGTAAGCGCAGAAATGGCCCCGTCTCGGCGGCTCGTCACGCGGGAGGGCTCAGACCCGGGACTGTAAAAACAACGGTGTAACTCCTGATCGAGGAGACGCACCTGATGACTGATGTGATGACCGCCGGCGTCGATACTGACTCGGTGACCGATCCGAACACGGCGCCGCCGCAGGCGGA
>Ga0164243_10004190_pt1 | contig 22727 bp, 24 predicted proteins | sample OricompcompostOP_FD_108781 | JGI IMG/M metagenome (GOLD analysis project Ga0164243, IMG submission 108781) | Organic Plus compost microbial communities from Emeryville, California, USA - Original compost - Organic plus compost (OP) | ecosystem: Engineered > Solid waste > Mixed feedstock >...
AGCCACGTCGATGTCTGCGATGACAGGCTTACCGGTGTCGAGGCACTTCTGGAGGTGAAGAAGAAGGTCGCCCCCTATATTGACCTTCAGCTGGTTGCCTTCCCGCAGGATGGCCTTTACCGTTTCCCGACCGCCAAGAAAAATCTCATCCGCGCGCTCGATATGGGCGTCGATGTCGTCGGCGGCATTCCCCATTTCGAGCGTACCATGGCGGACGGCGCGGCCTCCGTCCGCGCGCTCTGCGAGATCGCCGAGAAGCGCGGACTGCTTGTCGACATGCATTGCGACGAGACGGACGATCCGATGTCGCGCCATATCGAGACTCTGGCCTATGAGACGCAGAGGCTCGGTCTTCAGGGGCGTGTCGCAGGGTCACACCTCACCTCGATGCATTCCATGGACAATTACTACGTCTCGAAGCTTTTGCCGCTCATCGCCGAGGCGGGCGTCCATGCAATTGCAAATCCGCTGATCAACATCCAGATCCAGGGCCGTCACGACACCTATCCGAAGCGCCGCGGCATGACACGCGTGCCGGAACTGCGCAGCCATGGCGTCAACGTCGCCTTCGGCCATGACTGCGTGATGGACCCGTGGTATTCGCTCGGCTCCGCCGACATGCTGGACGTCGCGCATATGGCGATCCATGTCGCGCAGATGACAAGCCGCGAGGCGATGGCCTATTGCTTTGAAGCCGTCACAACGAATCCGGCGAAAATCATGCAGCTTGAAGGTTACGGCCTCGAACCTGGCTGCAACGGCGATCTCATAGTGCTGCAGGCGACAGACCCGATCGAGGCGATCCGCCTGAAAGCCAATCGCCTGTACGTCATCCGCCGCGGGAAGATCATCGCCGAAACGCCTGCCGTCGAGACGAAATTGTCGCTTGAAGGGCGGCCGTCCAGGGTGAACGGCGCGGACTATGCGCCGGTCGAGGCTTGATCATTTCGTCCCGAACAGCCGGTCGCCGGCATCGCCGAGGCCGGGGCGGATATAGCCGTGACTGTCGAGCTGCCGGTCCACGGCCGCGGTATAGACGGTGACGTCCGGGTGCGTTTCGGCGAGGACCGACAGGCCCTCCGGCGCGGCGAGAAGGCACACGAATCTTATCTTCTTTGCACCGGCCTGCTTCAGCCGCGAGATTGCGGCGGAAGCCGAATGTCCTGTTGCCAGCATCGGATCGACGACGACGGTCAGGCGCTCTCCGAGGTCATCGGGCACCTTGATGTAATATTCGACCGGAACCAGCGTTTGGGGATCGCGGTAAAGTCCGACATGGCCGACGCGCGCCGAGGGTACGAGATCAAGCATGCCGTCGAGGATGCCGTTGCCCGCGCGCAGGATCGAGACGAAGCACAGCTTCTTTCCCGCCAGGATCGGCGCCGTCATCTTTTCGAGCGGCGTTTCGATTTCGGTGGTTTCGAGCGGCAGGTCGCGCGTCACCTCATAGGCAAGGAGGAGCGAAACCTCCGAGACGAGCCGGCGGAAATCCGTCGTCGGCTGGTCCTTGCGCCGCATCAGCGTCAGCTTGTGCTGGACCAGCGGATGATCGACGACGATGACATTCCCCTGCACATTCCCTGCAGCCATAATCCTCAGCCCCTAAAAAACAGTCCCGTCGCTTAAGACCTGCAAGGGCGGCCCGCCGCCCTCGCGCTTCTCGCGCGCGATTTTCCGGCCTGCCGCCCAGGTTCCGCCTTCGAGCACGCGCGCGAGCGGCATGTCCTCCGCGCTCTTGCCGAGCCTGTTTCGCACGGACCCGGCGATCTGGTCGAGGAGGGCGAGCGTCAGCGCACGCCATTCCACCACGGCCTCGTGATCGACGGGAAGTGGGGCCTCCGCGAGCGCTTTGTCGCGCAGTTCGAGCACACCGAGATCGAGGAAGAGGCCGCCATTGCGATATTCCGGCAGGCCGGTCAGATCGTCGAGGTCGGTGACGCGCACGCCCGCATCCTCGAAAATCTCGACCAGCGAATAGCTCAGCCATTGCGAGAGCTTGTGAAAGGGCACAAGCCCGCTTGTCGCGTCGTCCGTCACGATGGCGGGGTGGCGCCAGACATCGCCGAGATTTTCCCCGCCGAGAGTCAGGCGCGACGGCCAGATCGCCCCGAAGCCGTCGATGACGGCAGAGAGGATCTCCCGTGCGGGCAGCGCGCCGCCGGATGCCCTAGCCTTAAGAATGTCATACATATGCCCGATCCGGCCCGGCGTACCGAAAAGGTCGTGACGGTTTTCCAGCGCCGCGCCGAGCGCGCGCATCAGGGCCGCACGGCCTTCGATCCCGACAAGCGGATTGCCCGCACCAGTCTGGAAAGCGGCTTCGATGTCGTGATGCGTAATGTTCTTCAATCCTTCCGCATCGGCTCGCAAGGGATGCTCCGGGTCGGATGAGAAGGCGCCCGACGTGAAGGCATGAAAGCTTGCGACGGCAAGCCCTTCGGAACGGCCGATTGAAAGATGCGTGCCCGGCTCCTCGAACGTCCAGTCGGGTCCCGCTCCGGCGTCGAGAAGAACGCTCGGCACGCACAGGTCGAACCTTATGCGCGCGATTTCATCCGTATCGAGATGACGCAGATCGGAGAGCAGGTCGTGCCATCGATCGATCCTGCCCGCCGCGAAATGTCGCCAGCGGGAGTGATAGGGAATGGCGAGATCGGGATAGTTCTCGCGGATGACGGAGGCGACATAGTCTGCCGCTGTGTCCAGACGCTCGATATGCAGAGCAAAATGCGCAAGCCGGTCCTGTTCGCCGAGAGTCAACAGGAAATGGCTGCGCTCACGGATGGCTTCCGGCGAGCGCAGCCATGCCACGGCCGCCGCAAGGTCATGCCTGTCTTTTACTGTCACGCGTCGAGCCCGCGGCCTTTCGCGATACGGAGTTCCTCGGCATCCGGCACCTTGTCGGTGAAATAGCCGGCGGCCTTTTTCGCGTCCATTTCGACGCGCGCATCGGTCGGGATGAGTTCATCCGGAATCGGCACGCGTTCCACGACCTCGATGCCGCTCCCGACGATGGGCGCGTATTTCATATTGCTCATCGAGACGAGGCGGTCGATCCGGCTGATGCCGAGCCAGTGCAGGACATCGGGCATAAGCTCCTGGAAGCGCATGTCCTGCACGCCGGCCACGCATTCGGTTCGCTGGAAATAGGCATCGGCCCGATCGCCGCCTTCCTGGCGCTTGCGGGCATTGTAGACAAGGAATTTTGTGACTTCTCCGAGAGCCCGGCCTTCCTTGCGGTTGTAGACGATGGTGCCCACGCCGCCTTCCTGCGCCGTCTGCACGCACACTTCTATGCCATGCGCGAGATAGGGCCGGCAGGTACAGATGTCGGAGCCGAACACATCCGAGCCGTTGCACTCGTCGTGCACGCGACAGGCGATTTTCGTCTTGCGTTTGCCAAGCTTTTTCGGGTCGCCCATCAGATAGACGGTGGTGCCGCCGATGGGCGGCAGGAAAAGCTTGAGGTCGGGCCGTGTCACGAGTTCGGGGAACATGCCGCCGGTATTCTCGAAAAGCGCACGGCGCAGCTCGGTCTCGCGCACGCCGAACCGCCGCGCCACCCCTTCGAGTTGCCAGACCGGCTCGATGGCGATCTTGGTGACACGGATATCCCCGTTCGGAGCGAGAACATCGCCATCCGGTGTGAGGCGTCCCGCTGCGATGGCCGCGCCGATCTCGGGCATGTTGATGTGCGCCTTGGTGACCGCGATCGTGGGTCGGATATCGGAACCGGCCGCGAGATCCTCGCCGAAGCGGTCCGGCATATGTCCCCAAGGATCCAGCGAGACGATCTTGCCGGCGTCCGTCCATTGCGGAAACGGGCCGATCTGTTCCGCGGGGGCCGTGTTCGTCAGGTCCGGTTTATGGTCGGGAGCGAGCTGTCCGGCCGCGATGGCGAGGGCCCGGTAGACCGAATAGGAGCCGGAATGGGCGCCGATCGCATTGCGGCCTGCCGCGCGCGGTGTCGCGATCACAGGGCCTCGGATTTTCGGGTCTTTGGCACCCCAGACGACGGGCCGCGGCGCGCCGCTCGAATTACCGGGATGAGAGGTCAGAAGAATGGGCTGCGGGACGGTCCGCTCATTGCCGCGTACAGGAAGATCTCTTTCCATTTGCTGGCACTCGCGCCGGCGAACGCTCCGCCGGATCAAGCAATTAAGTGTACACGAGGGTAAAGAAACCGCAACTCGGACACGCGGGCCCGGCATCGGGGCTTCAGCGCATCTGGATATTTCGCGGCGCGGCGGACGCTTCCCTCAATTCGGAAACGTTTCGCCTGCCTTGAACGCATCCGCGATAGCCGCCTGCGCCTGGCTATATCCACATTCAGCTAGACAATGAGATACATAATTGCAATATAATATGTGAAACAAATAAATTAACGCTACATAATAGTATTTTGGTGAGGCATGGCAGATCCGGTCATTCTGGGGATCAGTGGCAATCTGGCGAAGCCCTCGCGCACGCTTGGCCTCGTCTCGGAAACAGTGGAACGGATCGCGCAGAAGGCGGGCGGCGTCGGCCGCGTCGTCGACCTGTCCGAGCTTTACGGGCTCGGCGATCTGCGGCACCGCGCCGGCGCGACACCCGACGTCGCTGCGGCATTCGAAGCCGTCGAGAGCGCCGATCTCATCGTCGCAGGAACGCCCGTCTACAAAGGCGCCTATACTGGTCTCTTCAAACATTTTGTCGACTTCATAGACTACCGCGCTCTGGCAGGGGTTCCGGTTGCGCTTCTGGCGACCGGCGGCAGCGACCGCCACTCTCTTGTCGTCGAATACCAGCTGCGGCCGCTCTTCGCCTTTTTTCAGGCGCATGCGCTGCCGACCGGGGTTTTCGTCTCGGAGAAGGATCTTGCCGACGGCGTGATCTCCGATCCGCGGCTCGGCGAACGGTATGCACAGCTGATCGACGAGGCGGTGGACGCGCTGGCGGCCCGAAGCGTGAAGGAGCAGGCGCGGGAGGCGGCGGAATGAACGCGACCGCTGCCCAGAACACTGCTCCGTCCGGGGCCGCGAACGTCGTTTCGCTGGATCAATACCGGCATGCACGGCAGCAGCGTCAAACACAGGAGATTTCTCCGCAGGTCGGGGAGATCGCGCCGTTCTTTCTTGTCTGGATGCCGCTTTGGTATGTGCCGGTGCTGTTTCCGGCGGTCTGCGGACAGGATCGGAAATGAATCGTCCGGCCACCGCCGAGCCAAGCGATCTGCACGATCCCGCCGCAGAGCTGTCTGCCGCAGTCGGGCGCAATCTGCGCCAATTGCGGACGCGCCGGGGCTATTCGCTGGAGCGGCTGGCCAAGCTCTCCGGCGTCAGCCGCGCCATGCTGGGGCAGATCGAGACCGGCAAGAGCACGCCGACGATCGCCCTTCTGTGGAAAGTGGCCACCGCGCTCGGCGTGCCGTTCTCCAATCTTCTCGCTAGCGAGAATTCCTCGGGAACGATCCTTCTGCGCGCCGAGGATGCCAAGATCCTCAGCTCCAAGGACGGCAAGTTCACCTCGCGTGCCCTGTTTCCGTTCACCGAGGAACGCAAGGTCGAATTCTATGAACTGCGCCTCGCTCCTCATCATCGCGAGAATGCCGAGGCGCATGCGCCGGGCACGCGCGAAAATCTCATTCTGGCGCACGGAACCGTCGAGATTCACGTCGAGGGGAGCCGGCCGGTCGTCCTCTCCGAGGGCGATGCGATCGTCTTCGAGGCTGACGTGCCGCACGCCTATCGCAATCTCGGTCCGACCGAAGCCATCCTCTATCTGGTCATGACCTATGTCGAAGCGGTCGGCTGAATGGAAAAAGCCGGCCCGACGGCCGGCTTCCAGCGTTTCCTATCCTGAAGCCTCAGGCCTTCATTGGCATGCACATCATCGTCATGCCGCCGCAGGTCATCATCATCGGCATGCCCATCTGGCACATGTTCATCATCTGCTGACAGCAGGCCATGAACATGTCCTTCATGCCGTCGTTCATCGGCATCATCTCGCAGATCATGCCCTTGTCGGTCATGGTGCACTTCATCATGCCCATCATCGTGGGCATCGGCATCATGCCGTTCATCATCGGCATGGGCATCATCCCGCCCATCATCGGCATCTGCATCAGTCCACCCATCATCGGCATCGCCATGGCTGCATTGGTCATCTGGAGAACCCCGTCATGTCCGGTGCGGCACGTGCTTACCGCGCCGCTTCGGGACTTGGGCTAAACCCGGACCGGACGGGCCGCAAACGCTTTTCCGGCAGCCGTGTCGCTTTCCTCCGTTTCGGCGGAGCAGCCGTCCAGATAATTGGAGACGTGGGTTAATGTCGCAGAGGAATGTCCGTTTTAACGGAGGAGCCGTGCTGCGCGCGGGCTCGCAATGGGCGGTTCCGATTCTGCTGATCGTGCTGTGGGAGCTGCTGTCTCGAGCGGGCCTGATCGCGGGCAATGTGCTGCCCGCGCCTTCGGCGGTCGCGTTCGCCGGATGGCGCTCGCTGCAATCGGGCGAACTGCTCCATCACATGTGGGTCTCGACGCTGCGGGCGTTGAGCGGCCTCGTCGTCGGCGGACTGATCGGATTCTTTTTCGGAATCGCCAACGGACTGTCCGAATTGTCGCGCCGCTACACCGACACGACGCTGCAGATGATTCGCAACGTGCCGCATCTGGCGCTCATTCCGCTCGTCATCCTGTGGTTCGGCATCGATGAGGAGGCAAAGCTCTTCCTCGTCGCGCTCGGCGTCTTCTTCCCAATCTACATCAATACGCTGCACGGGGTCCGTACCGTCGATCCGCAACTGATCGAGATGGGTCGCGTGTACGGCATGTCGCCCTGGACACTGTTCGTCAAGGTAGTCCTGCCGGGGGCGCTCCCCTCGATTTTCGTCGGCCTGCGTTTTTCCCTCGGCATCATGTGGCTCACGCTCATTGTGGCCGAGACGATCTCGGCGGAAGCGGGGCTTGGCTACATGGCCATGCAGGCGCGCGAGTTCCTGCTCGTCGACATCGTGGTCCTGGCTATCCTGATCTACGCGCTGCTCGGCAAGCTCGCCGATGTCATCGCTCGCCTGCTCGAACAAGCCGCGCTTCAGTGGCATCCCGCCTTCCAGAGGATGACCGGAGACCCGAAATGAGCCTGTCCGCCGCGCGCGACGCCCGTGTGATCGAGGACGAGCCGGTCCACCACCCGGAGAAGAGCGGCGGCGTGCCGCTCGTCCTGCGTGGCGTGACGCGGCGGTTCGGCGAAAAACGCGTTCTCGACAATCTGGATCTGCACATACGGGCCGGGCAGTTCGTCGCAGTGGTCGGCAAGAGCGGCTGCGGCAAGAGCACGCTGCTGCGGCTTCTCGTCGGTCTCGACAAGCCGTCCTCGGGATTCATCGATGTCGGGACGGGCGAGGGCGGCAATCCCGCACGCATCATGTTTCAGGAGCCGCGCCTTCTGCCCTGGCAGCGGGTTCTCGCCAATGTCGAGGTCGGGCTGCCGCCGGAAGTGAAAGGCGCGCGGCGCCATGCGATCGCCCGCGCGATCCTCGCGGAGGTCGGGCTCGAGGACCGGGCCGGGGAATGGCCGTCCGTGCTATCCGGCGGGCAGAAGCAGCGCGTCGCGCTGGCGCGGGCGCTGGCGAGCCGACCACGCTTTCTTGCGCTCGACGAGCCGCTCGGGGCGCTCGATGCGCTGACGCGCATCGAAATGCAGGGTCTGCTTGAGCGCGTGTGGCTCGAACAGAAATTCACCGCCGTCCTTGTGACGCACGATGTGTCGGAGGCGCTGGCGCTGGCCGACCGCGTCATCCTCATCGATGCCGGCCATGTGGCGCTCGATCTCAACGTACCGTTCCCGCGTCCGCGCCGTCGCGGCTCCGCTGAGGTCGCCCATCTCGAAGGCCAGATTCTTGATCGCCTGTTCGGCACGGAGCGCGAGGCGCCCGCGAACGCACACCAACGCCTCCCGGCGCACTAAACCCATCAGGAGCTTGCCATGAAAAGGCTTGTCCGTACATTTCTTCTGTCGGCCGTTGCGTTCGGTACGACTCTCCCGGTCGCCTCCGCCGAGGGCCTGATTCGCCTGTCCGAACAGTTCGGCTCTCTGTACATTCCCTATCATATCCTGCGCGACCAGAACCTCATTGAGAAACACGGCAAGGAGCTCGGCCTCGACATCAAGGTCGAATGGCACAAGCTGTCAGGCGGCAATGCGGTGAACGATGCGCTCCTGTCCGGCTCCATCGATATCGCTTCCGCCGGCATCGGCCCCTTCCTCACGGTCTGGGACCGCACCAAAGGTGCGGTGAAGATCATCGGCGCGTTCGGCGCACAGCCAAGCTATCTTCTGACCAACAATCCGGACATCAAGAGCCTGAAGGATTTCGGCCCGAACGACCGCATCGCGGTGCCGGCCGCCGTCGTGTCGGTCCAGGGACGCACGCTTCAGATTGCGTCCGAACACGAGTTCGGCGAGGGCAATCACGGCAAGCTCGACGCCAACCAGGTGACGCTGCCGCATCCCGACGCGACTGCGGCGCTGATCTCCGGATCGACCGAGATCACCGGGCATATCTCGAACCAGCCCTATCAGGACCAGGCGCTGAAGGACCCGAAGGTCCACAAGATCTGGTCGTCTTACGATGTGCTCGGCGGCCCTTTCACGCCGACGCTGGCCTATACGACAGTGAAATTCCGCGAGGAGAACCCGAAGACCTATGAAGCGTTCTTCCGCGCCTTCCAGGAAGCGACGGCGATTGCCGACAAGAACCGCAAGCTCGCCGCCGAGACCTATGTGAAGATCGAGAAGTCCAAACTGGACGTCACCTTCGTCGAGGAGGTGATCTCCAATCCGGACGTGAAGTTCACGCTCGTGCCGCTTAACACCGGCAAGTTCGCGAAGTTCCTCTACAAGACCGGCGCCATCAAGACCGATCCGGGCGACTGGAAGAACTACACCTTCCCCGAACTGCACGAACAGGCGGGAAGCTGACGATGAACGCGATCGCCACCGATGCCGTTGTGCCGGTGCTCGAAGCCCGGCGTCTGACGCTCGACTACGAAACCGAGCGTGGCACTGTGCGGGCGGTCGACGAGGTCGACTTCTCTGTGGCCGAGGGCGAGCGGCTTGTTCTGCTCGGCCCTTCGGGGTGCGGGAAATCGTCCATACTGAAAGCGGCTGCGGGCTTTCTCAGGCCCGCATCCGGCACGTTGCACCTGCGCGGCCGGGAGATCGGCGGGCCGGGCCCGGACCGCATCGTCGTCTTTCAGGAGTTCGACCAGCTCCTGCCATGGAAGACGGTGCTCGGCAATGTCACCTTTCCGCTGCGGGTGGCCCGTGGTCTTACCCGCAAGGAAGCGGAGGAGCGGGCCCGCCATGCGCTCGATCGCGTGGGATTGGCGCGCGTGCTCCATCAATTTCCCCATACGCTCTCGGGGGGCATGAAGCAGCGCACCGCCATTGCACGCGCGCTCGCGACCGATCCGGAAATTCTTTTGATGGACGAGCCCTTCGCGGCGCTTGATGCGCTGACGCGTCTGAAAATGCAGCAGGATCTCATCGAGATCGCGGACGAACTGAAGATCACGCTTCTCTTTGTGACGCACGCCATCGACGAGGCGGTGCTGATCGGCTCGCGGCTGCATCTTCTCAGCGCCCATCCGGGCCGTACGATCGCCAGCTTCGACACGTCGGGTCTCGGCGCGGCCGATATCGGGTCCGCGCGCTTCGAGCGCGTGACGCGCGATGTCCATGCGCTTCTGTTCGACCGGAGGGCCGCCGCATGACCGATGCGATCCTGAGGCAGGGCGAGGCGGAAGAGGCAGCACGGGCACCGGCATCCGCGGCGCGCCGCATCGGCTGGCGCGTATGGCTGCTGCGCTCGCTCGCGGTGCGGCGGCTGATCGTTCTTCTGGCGCTGGCGGCGATCTGGGAGATTGCGGCGCGTGTGCAGGCCAATCCGATTATGCTGCCGAGCTTTGCGGAAACCGCGCGCGCCTTCATCGAGGCGAGCCTCCATGAAGGGCTTGTATGGTCGGCGCTCGGCTCGATCTGGGTTCTGCTGAAGGGTTATTTGGCCGCGATCCTGATCGCGACGGTAATCGTATCGCTCGCGGTATCAAATTCCTTCCTGCGTGATACGCTGCAGACCCTTGCGGCCATGCTGAATCCGTTGCCCGCTATCGCGCTTCTGCCGCTTGCGATGCTCTGGTTCGGCCTCGGCGAGAAGAGCCTGCTGTTCGTGCTGATCAATGCCGTGGTGTGGCCGTTCGCGCTCGCGGCGCTGCAGGGGTTCGAGAGCGTGCCGGAGACGCATCGCCTCGTCGGGCGCAATTACGGCCTGTCCGGCATGGCCTATGTGCGCCACATCCTGATCCCCTCGGCGTTGCCGTCGATTATTTCGGGTCTGCGCATCGGCTGGGCCTTCGCCTGGCGCACTCTGATCGCCGCCGAGCTTGTCTTCGGCGTGAGTTCGAGTTCGGGCGGCCTCGGCTGGTTCATCTTCAAGTCGCGCAACGAACTGTTCACTGACCGCGTCTTCGCCGGATTGGCCGCCGTTATCCTGATCGGACTCCTCGTGGAAGCCGTCATTTTTCGGGGCCTGGAGAGCGCGACGGTCCGCCGATGGGGTGTGCTGAAATGACCATTGAAGTTCAGGTTTTTTGAGAATTGGACTAGGAGGGATTCATGAGCATCTTGACAAGACGCGCCGTTCTTGCCGGTGTCGTTACAGGTGTGGCAATCGCTGGCGTGCCGGTTCTCGCCGCAGATGCCGAGGTACGGGTCGGCTATCAGAAATATGGAACGCTCGTTCTTCTCAAAGGGCGCGGCATTCTCGAAGAGAAGTTGAAGCCTCTTGGCGTCAGAGTGAAATGGGCGGAATTCGCAGCCGGTCCGCAAATGCTGGAGGCGCTGAATGCAGGCGCCATCGATATCGGTCAGACAGGGGAGGCACCGCCGATCTTCGCGCAGGCGGCGAGCGAGAATCTGCTTTATCTTGCCAACGAACCGCCAGCTCCCAAGGGTGAGGCGATCTTGGTGCCGAAGGATAGCCCGCTCCAGTCCGTCAAGGATCTGAAAGGCAAGACGGTCGGTCTCAACAAGGGTTCGAATGTCCATTTTCTTCTCGTGAAGGCCTTGGGGAAGGAGGGCCTGTCGTATTCCGACATCACGCCGAAATTCCTACCGCCGGCTGATGCACGGGCTGCATTCGAGAAGGGAGCGATCGACGCATGGGCGATCTGGGATCCCTTCCAGGCATCGGCGGAAGTGGCGCTCGGCGCCAGTACGCTCACGACGGCCGAAGGCATTGTACCCAATTACCAATTCTATCTTGGTTCCCGGAAATTCGCCGACGCTAATCCGAAGGTTATCGATACGCTGATTGAAGCGATCCAGGAGACCAATGACTGGATTCAGAAGGACTCTGCCGCTGCGGCCGCCGAGCTGGCCCCGCTGACAGGCATTCCGCAGCCGGTGCTCGAAATCTCGATCAAGCGTCAGAGCTTCGGGGTCGCCCCGCTGAGCAATAAAGTGATCGCGGATCAACAGCTTGTCGCCGACACCTTCTATGAGCTCGGTCTTCTGCCGAAAAAGATCACGATTTCCGATGCCGTTCGAAAGGCTGGATCATGACACTGAAATCCGCTGAATCTATCAACGTCCTGTGGTTCCTTCCGACCCATGGCGACGGCCATTATCTCGGTACGTCGCTCGGGGCCCGGCAGGTCGATCTGGGTTATTTGACGCAGGTTGCGCAGGCCGCCGACCGGCTTGGCTATTACGGTGTGCTTATCCCGACGGGACGAAGCTGTGAGGACAGCTGGATCGTCGCCTCCGCGCTCGTGCCGTTGACCCAGCGGCTGCGTTACCTCGTCGCGGTGCGTCCAGGGTTGCAGTCTCCGGCCGTGTCCGCCCGCATGACGTCGACACTCGATCGTATTTCCAACGGGCGTCTTCTTGTCAATGTCGTGACGGGCGGCGATCCGGTCGAGAACAGGGGAGATGGCATATTCCTGCCGCATGCCGAGCGTTATGAGGTGACGCGTGAGTTTCTGAAGGTCTATTCGGCGCTGTTGCGCGGTGAGACCGTAAACTTTAATGGTAAATACATACAGATTGAGGGTGGCCGGCTGCTCTTTCCGCCGGTGCAGGAGGGCGGTCCCCCACTCTATTTCGGAGGCTCATCGGAGGCGGCGCTTGATGTCGCGGCCGAGACCATCGAGAAATATCTGACCTGGGGCGAGCCGCCAAAGGATGTGGCGGAAAAGCTCGCGGCCGCCGAGGCTGCGGCGACGTCGAAGGGACGCAAATTTTCTTACGGCATCCGCCTTCATGTCATCGTCCGTGACACGAACGAGGAAGCCTGGGCGGCAGCGGGCAAGCTGATCAGCCATCTTGACCAGGACACCATCGATGCCGCGCAGAAAGTGTTTGCGCGTATGGATTCGGTCGGCCAGCAGCGCATGTCACGCCTGCACGGCGGCCGCCGGGATAAGCTTGAGGTCAGTCCCAATCTGTGGGCAGGCGTCGGGCTTGTGCGCGGCGGGGCGGGCACGGCTCTTGTCGGCGATCCGGAGACAGTGGCCGCACGCATCAAGGAATATATGTCGCTCGGCATCGACACCTTCATCCTGTCGGGATATCCGCATCTCGAAGAGGCCTATACCTTCGCCGAGAAGGTCTTCCCGCTTTTGCCTTTGAACCATGCCGGGGTACCGGAGGTGACGTCGGGAAGTTCAAGTCCGTTCGGGGAAATGATCGCCAACGCCCTGCCTCCGGAACGCCGCCAGGCTCAATCCTGAGAAGATCGATTCTTTACATGGATCATGTACATATACGGACGTGGTGAACTTCATGGAGGAACATGCGTTGGTCCCATTGGGCAGTTCCTCCAGCTTGGGACCATCCGGAGAAGACGCGGGGAATAGAAGTTCCGTAAACAATTAAGAGATCGGTATTGCTCGCGAATCCGGCTTCAGAACTTCCTCGCTCATGCCGGCACGCCGTCGCTGAGGCCTGTTCTTTTCATGCGTCGAGGGCTTCGAGCAGGACCGAGACCAGACGCCGGGCAGGGGAACTCCTCGGCCACAGCATGCCGATCTCGCGCGGTTTGGCGGGGAGGGGGAGATCCATACGGACTAGGTCGCCGGGATCGGGCCATGGGCGGGGCCAGTCGGGCACAAGGGCAACTCCCAGTCCGTTGCTGACCATCACGGCGATGGCCTCCAGCGAAACCAGTTCGAGCCATTCGCGCGGTGTGATGGCGGATGTCCGGAGATAGTGGTCGGCGATGCGTCCGCCCCAATTGTTGCGGTCGTAGCGCAGGAAAGGACGCGTTCTTAACAGCGAATGCGCATCCACATTCGACCAGCCGGCGGGGCAGAGAAGAACCAGGCGCTCGGAGCGCAGCAGGCGCCATTCGAACGTCTTCGGGATCGTGAAGGGCGGGCGCACCAGGACCGCCGCGTCGATCGTTCCTTCGATCAGGTGCTGATAGAGACTGTTCGACGTGCCGGGAAGAAGGAAAACCTCGACATCGGGCACCGATCCGCGCAGGCGCTGCAATGCGGAAGGCAGAAGCCCCATCAGGGCCGTGGAAATGGCGCCGAGACGCAGATCGCCGGACGGCTCATCCTTGGCCGCGATGATGCGCAGATGGCGGATGTCTCCGAGAATACGCCGGCTCTGGTCGAGGATGGCGAGGCCCGCTTCGGTGGGGCGCACCTGCCGCCCCGCGCGGATCAGCAGGGGCACACCGATGTCTTCCTCAAGCGCCTGCATGCGCTGGGCGACCGCCGCCGGCGTAATGGCGAGGCGCCGCGAGGCTTCCGCGAGCGAGCCGTGCTCGACGACGAGCAGGAAGGTTTCGAGAAAGCGCGTGTCCACGGATAGAATTTTTAAAGAGTGAAGCAAGCAATCACAAGCTTCTCTGTTGTCTCGCGCCGGGGCATACAGGCGGTGAACAGGAGGCTGACGTGGATCTCGAACTTGCGGGACGAACCGCTCTGGTGTTTGGCGCCGGCGGCGGCCTCGGCGGTGCGATCGCCCGCTCCCTGGCCGGCGAAGGCGCGCATGTCGTCGTCGCCGACATCGACGAGACGGCGGCCGAAAAGACGGCCGGCGAAATCGCCGGCAAGGCCGGCAAGGCGCTGCCGGTCCGCTGGGATATTTCGGACCTCGGCTCCGCTCCCGGCCATCTGGAACGCATCGCGGCGCAGTTCGGCCCGGTCGACATCCTTGTCAACAACACCGGTGGCCCGCCGCCGACGCCCGCGAGCGGCCAGCCGCCGGATGTCTGGTCGAAGCATTTCGACCAGATGGTGCGGTCCGTCATCGGCGTGACCGATCTCGTCCTGCCGCAGATGCGGGCGCGGAAATGGGGACGGATCATCACCTCGACCTCGTCCGGCGTGGTGGCTCCCATTCCCAATCTCGGCATTTCGAACGCGCTTCGCCTTGCGCTTGTGGGCTGGTCGAAGACGCTCGCCCGGGAAGTCGGCCGCGACGGGATCACCGCCAATATCGTCCTGCCGGGTCGCATCGCGACCGGACGTATCGTCTTCCTCGACGAGCAGAAAGCCGCGCGGGAGAACCGGCCCGTGGCCGAGGTCGCGGCCGAAAGCACCGCGTCGATTCCGGTCGGCCGCTATGGCGATCCGCGTGAATACGGCGACACGGTCGCGTTTCTCGCGAGCCCGCGCGCTTCCTACATCACCGGCTCCGTCATTCGCGTCGACGGCGGCCTCATTCCAAGCATCTGAAGGGAAACAGAATGAGCCTTGATGCAGATGTCGTCCGTACGCTGAAGGGTGTGTCCACCGCGACGCTGACAACGATCCTTCTGAAGAAGGGGCTACGCAATGTCTGGCTGCGCGGGACCAGGCCCATTCGTCCGGGCCAGCCGCGCCTCGTCGGCCGCGCCTTCACGCTCCGCTTCGTGCCGGCCCGCGAGGATCTCGCGACGCCCGAGAGCTGGTCGAAGCCGATTTCGACGCGCGGAGCGATCGAGGCCATGCCCGAAGGCGTGATCGTGGTGGCGGACGCCATGGGTGTGCGCGATGCGGGCATATTCGGAGACATTCTGTGCGCCCGCATGGTGCGGCGCGGCGTGACGGCGCTCATCACCGACGGTGTGATGCGCGACATCGAGGGTGTGCTCGGCACCGGCCTGCCGATCTGGTGCGAAGGCGCCGCGGCGCCTCCCTCGGTCGCGGGCCTGACCTTCGTCGGCTGGCAGGAGCCGATCGCCTGCGGCGGCGTCGCGGTGTTCCCGGACGATGTGATCGTCGTGGATCAGGACGGCGCGGTCGTGATCCCCGCGGCGTTCCTCGATGTCGTGCTGGCGGAAGCGCCCGAGCAGGAGCGGATGGAGGCGTGGATCATGTCGGAAGTCGACCGCGATGTGCCCTTGCCGGGCCTCTATCCGATGAACGCCGAGACCCGCGCCCGCTATGATGCATGGAAGGCGAAGCAGGCATGAGCTTCGGGCCCGCGGCGACAGGCGTTTACGCGATCGCGACGACGCCGTTCCATCCGGACGGCTCGCTCGATACGGCGTCGATCGACCGGCTGACCGATTTCTATCAGGAGAGCGGCTGCACGGGGCTGACGATCCTCGGCAATATGGGCGAGGCTCCGAAGCTGGAACCGGCGGAGTCGCGCGCCATCGTCCGGCAGGTGGTGGCCCGCTCCCGCGTGCCGGTGATCGTCGGCGTTTCGGCGCCGGGCTTCGCGGCGATGCGCGCGCTTGCGCGCGATTCCATGGAGGCGGGCGCGGCCGGCGTGATGATCGCGCCGGTGCCGAGCCTGCGGACCGACGAACAGATTCTCACCTATTTCGCCCAGGCGGTCGAGGCTGTCGGCGAGGATGTGCCCTGGGTGCTGCAGGACTATCCCTTGCTGCTGAACGTCGTGATCTCGCCCTCGGTGATCGCGAAGATCATGTCCGACCATCCCTCCTGCCAGATGCTGAAGCATGAGGACTGGCCGGGCCTCGACAAGATTTCGCGGCTGCGCGCTCTGCAGAAGGAGGGCTCCCTGCGGCCGTTCTCGATCCTCTGCGGCAATGGCGGGCTTTTCCTCGACTTCGAGCCGGAGCGCGGAGCCGACGGCGCGATGACCGGCTATGCCTTCCCCGATATGCTGGTCGAACTGATCGATCTTCACCGGGCCGGCAGAAGGGACGAGGCGCACGATCTGTTCGACGCCCATCTGCCGCTGATCCGCTATGAGCAGCAGCAGGGCGTCGGTCTTGCCGCCCGCAAATATGTGCTGTGGCGGCGCGGCCTCATCACATCCGATGCCCAGCGCAAGCCGGGTCCTCCTCTCAATGCGACGGCGCGCGCCGAGGTCGATTACCTTCTCGGCCGTCTAGCCAAGCGCGACCCGCGCGCCGCCCTCTGAGACGGGGGCCGCGAGCAGTTTGTCGACGATCATGCGTGCGATCGGCATGGCCGAGGTCGCGGCAGGCGAGGGCGCGTTGCAGACATGCAGCATGCGCTCCGATTCCAGAAACAGGAAATCGTGGACCAACGTGCCGTCGTCGAGAACGGCCTGCGCGCGGATGCCCGCCCCCGGCATCCGAAGATCGTCGAGGGTCAGATCCGGGCAGTATTTGCGGCACTCTTCGAGATAGCGGGCGCGGAAGATCGAATTGCGGAACTCGCTCATGCCCGAGCGAAGATTCCGGCGTGCCATTTTCCAGAATCCGGGGAAAGCCAGCATGGACGCGACATCACGGAGGCTGACGCTCCCTTTGCCATAGCCCTCGCGCGCGAAGCCGAGAACGGCATTCGGGCCCACCGTGACGCGCCCGTCGATCATCCGTGTCAGATGGATGCCGAGGAAAGGCAGATCCGGATCGGGAATGGGATAGATGAGATGACGCACGATGCCGGATCTGCTTTCCGGCAGAGTGTAGTATTCGCCCCGGAACGGTACGATCTGATGGGTGGCGTCGAGCCCCGCGAGCCGGGCGATGCGGTCGGACTGAAGGCCGGCACAGGCGATCAACCTGTCCGTACGGACTATCTCACCCGTATCGGTCTGAACCGTGACGCCGCTCTCATCCTCGTTGATTGCCGTGACACGCGTTCCGAGGATCAGGGCCGCGCCGATCTCCCTCAGCCGTTCGGCCATGGCCCGGCAGATCAGCCGATAGTTGACGATGCCGGTCGCCGGCACGAGGAGCGCGCCGAGGCCGCTGATATTCGGCTCGATCTCGCGCAGGCGGCTGGCGGACACCGGCTCAAAGGCGATCTCGTTCCGCCGGGCGCGCTCCTCCAAAGCGGCCATGCGTTCCATCTCAAGCGGATTGGTCGCAACCAGAAGCTTCCCGCACGTCTCGAACGGAATCCGGTTGTCGCGGCAGAACTGCTTGGTCGCGATGGCCCCCTCGCGACAGAGGCGCGCCTTCAGCGAGCCAGGCTGATAATAGATGCCGGCATGTATGACGCCGCTGTTGTGGCCGGTCTGATGTTGCCCGAAATCGCTTTCCTTCTCGATGAGGACGAGGCGGGCCCGCGGATCGCGCGCCAGAAGTTCGAGCGCGGTGGCAAGGCCGACAATGCCTCCTCCGATGATGCAATACCGGTAACCGGTCATGCGGCCTTCCCGTTGTTGGCGGACATCGCCTCGGCCTCGGCATCGTCGGCCGGGATCTTGCGCAGATTAAGAAGCCGCAGGATCAGCGGAAGAAGGACGACAAGAGCCGTTGCGATGAAGAGGGCCAGCGCGATCGGGTGCTGGATGAAGACGCCCAGATCGCCCTGCGACTGGATAAGGGTTCGCCGGACATTGCGTTCAAGCATCGGGCCGAGAACAAGGCCCAGCACCAGCGGCACCGGCGGATATTCGAGCTCGATCAGGACGAGCCCGACACACCCGGCAATGACGGCGATGAGCACGTTTGCCATCGAGAATTCGATTGCATAGACGCCGAACACCACGATCGCGATGATCGCAGGATAGAGCAGCGCCGTCGAGATGTAGAGGATGCTGGCGAGAAGCGGGGTCAGCAGCAGCGTCAGAAAGACGAGCGCCAGATTGCCGACCCAGAAGCTGCCGAACAGCGTCCAGATGAAATCGGAATTGTTGACGAAGAGGAGAGGGCCGGGCTGCAGCCCGATCATCAGCAGCCCGCCCATCATCACCGCCGTCGTTGCCGAGCCCGGAATGCCGAGCGTGAAAAGCGGGATCATATTGCCGTAGGACGCGGAGTTGTTGGCCGCTTCCGGCGCCGCGATGCCTTCCACGATGCCGGTGCCGAATTCGTGCGGCCGGCGCGAGAAGCGCTTCGCCGTGGCGTAGGACAGCATGGTCGCGGCGGTGGCGCCGACGCCCGGCAGGACGCCGACGAAAAAGCCGATGATCGAACCGCTGAGAAGCTCCCAGCGCGAGGCGACGGCGTCACGGAAACGCGGCAGCAGCGAACGGAAGCTGAAGCGCGCCGCCGCACGGTCGATCGTGTCGTTCATGCTGGAGAACATCGCGGTCAGGCCGAACAGCCCGACGGCGACGACCGAAAAATCAAGGCCGTCGAACAGGTCCATCTGACCGAACGTGTAACGCGCCGGTCCGGCGATGGGGTCGAGCCCGATCATGCCCACCCACATGCCCAGAACGAGCGCGACGAAACCCTTGATCGCGTTTCGGCCGCCCAGAACGCTGACAAGCGACAGCGAGAAAACCATCATGGCCGTCAGCTCGGTCGGACCGAAGGCGAGGGCCCAGCGCGAGATCGGGACCGACAGGGCGACCATGCCGGCAAGACCGATCAGCCCGCCGACGAAGGACGCGAAGACACTCATTCCGAGCGCCCGGCCGGCCTCGCCATTCTGCGCCATCGGATAGCCGTCGATCACGGTCATGACGGAAGGCGCGTCGCCCGGAATGCCGAGCAGGATGGACGTGATCGCCCCGCCGAACATCGCGCCATAATAGATGCCGGCAATACAGGCGATGGCGGCGGTGCCTCCGAAGGTGACCGCGATCGGCAGCATGATCGCGACGCCGGCCGCCGGCCCGAGCCCGGGCAAGGCACCGATCAGCAGGCCGAGAATGACCCCGAGCATGGTCGAAGCAAGAATGCCCGGCTGCATGGCCTGGATGATGCCGTCGATGAGAAGACCGAAAATATCCATCGTGCTCTCCTTGTTGTTCTTGTCGGCCGATGGCTCAGAAACCGAAAATGCCGTGCGGGACCGGCACGCGCAGGAGCGTGCCGAAAATGAAGAGACAGGCGAGCGAGACGAGAACGGAGGTCAGGCCGAGCCGTGCGAGAAAGCCGGGTTCGAGCGATGGCCGGATGATCAGGCCGATCGCCGCCATCAGCAGCATGGTCGCGATCGTCATGCCGAGGACCGGCGTGATGACGATGAAGACGAGCATCGCGGCTGTAATGGCGAGGAACTTGACGACATCCGCGCGCGACATCCGCGCCTTCAATGGCTCTCGGCCCGTCAGGCCGCGGACAAGATTGGCGGTGCTGAGGACGATCAGGATGATCCCCGCCAGGGCCGGGAAATAGCCCGCGCCGGGCGTCGTGCCCTGCATGAAGCCGAAATTCCAGCCGGTCCAGACGAGGTAGGCGCCGAACAGGATCAGAAACAGCGCCACCAGCTGGTCGAGACGATGAATGGTCATACGGATATTCCCGCCGGTTCCAGGAAACAGGAGGACCCCGGGCCGCAGGGCCCGGGGCACCGATGTCATTTGATGATGCCCAGTTCCTTCATCAGGCGCTCATAGCGGTCGCTGGTCTCGGCGATCGCCTCGCCGAACTCCGCGCTGTTCAGGAAGTTCGGTATGTCATGGAAGCGGTCGATGTATTGCTCGCGCCATTGATCGCTGTCGGCGACCTTCTTCAGAACGCCTTCCCAATAGGTCACGACTTCGGGCGGCACGTCTTTCGCCATGACGAGGCCGCGGATCTGCGTATGCACGATGTCGTGGCCGAGCTCGGTGAAGGTCGGAACATCGGGGAAGGCCTCGGCCCGCTCGGCCGAACTGACGGCGAGCGGCCGCAGCGTTCCGGCTTCGATCTGGGGCAGAACCTCGCTGGGATTGAAGTAGCCGATGTTGACATGGCCGCCGAGTATGGCCGCCATGACCTCGCCCTCGCCGTCGAAAGGCACGGGGTCGATCTGCACGCCCAGACCGTTCGAGGTCATTTTCGCCAGAAGCGCCGCGTCGGAGACGACGCCGACCGTGCCGGTCGTCAGCCGCTTGGCCTTTTTCAGGTCGTCGAGCGTCTTGTATTCGGACGACGCCGGGACCACGAGCACGTAGGGCGATTGCGCGATCGCGGCCAGCGGCGTGAAATCGCGATAGCTGACGGGTGAGCCGCCCTGCAATGGCGTCGTGAAGAAGCTCACGCTCACCGTCGCGATGACATAGGGATTGCCTTTTTCCTTGGCGACGGACGAATAGCCGACCGCGCCGCTGCCGCCTGGCCGGTTCTCCGGCAGGATCTGTACGGGCAGCGCCTTCAGCTCGCCGATCACGTTGCCGATCGTCCGCGCCAGCGTATCGCTGCCGCCGCCGACACCGAAGGGAATGATCATGGTGATGTCGCGCTCGGGATATTCGGCGAGCGCCGGTGTGGCTGTCATGAGCGCCGCGGCACACAGGGCGCCCGCCGCGGCGGTACAACCTCGGCTCCACAGAGCCGAAAGCGTGGAATGCGTCATCAGAGTCCTCCCGGTTTTATTGTTGTGAGACCTGATTGTCCGGGCGCCTCCTTGTTGCGCCCGGTGTCTTTTCGATCCTCCAGTCACATCCGCACGGCGCGCCCGGCCTGTCGCGGACGCGCGTTCCCTTAAGCCAAACTCGGAATGGCCTCCCGCAGCAGATATCCGTGTGCGTCACGGTTCTTCAGCCGGCTCGCTTCGGGGTCCTTCACACGTGCATCCTCGAGCGCATCGTAGTTCGGCGTGAAGCCGAGGCCAGGACGATCCGGAATCCGCATCTTGCCGTTGATCGGGTCCGGCGTGCCGTCGAAGAAGTGCTTGCCGGTCATCCACATTCCGTAATGGAATTCGACCGGTCCGCCGTTCATGACGCCCGCCAGCAGATGCATGTTGAAGATGGGCCAGCCGCCGCCATTCGCCATCGGCAGGTTGAAGGCCTGCGCCATGTGGGCGACCTTCAGGGCTTCGGTATAGCCGCCATTATAGAGGACGTTCGGCTGCAGCACGTCGACGGCATGATGGACGACGAGCTCGCGGAAGCGCCAGCGATGGCCTTCCATCTGGCCGGCCGCGATCGGCACCTGGACACGGTTGCGCAGATCGGCGAGGGCGCGCGCATCGTTCTGCTGGATCGGCTCCTCGAACCATTTGAGATTGCAATCCTCGACGCCCTTGGCGAGCATGAAGGCGTCGTGCGGATTGAACCAGCAGTTGGCGTCGATCATCAGATCGACATCCGGTCCGATCGCCTCGCGCGCAGCGTGGACGCGGCGCACATCGTCCTTCCAGGTCCGTGTCGGCTCGCCGCCGACGACCATTTTCAGCATTGTGTGCCCGTCGGCCAGGAACTTCCTGGCGTAGTCGGCGATCTGCTGCTCGTCGAAGAAGGGATAGCCGAAGGTCGCGTAGGTATAGGCCTCCTTGCTGAAGCCGCCGAGGAGCTCGGAAATCGATTGGTTCGTTGCTTTGCCGCGAATGTCCCAGCATGCGATGTCGATGGCCGAGAGGGCGTTCGAGATGACGCCGGTATAGGTGCGGTTGTTGAGCCTGGTCCATACCGCGTGATGAATCGCCTCGGTGTGGCGGATATCCTTGCCTTTGATGAGCGGGAAGATGTGCTGCTCGATGCAGGGCATCACCGCCCAGGGCAGGAAGGAGCCGGTGCAGCCCATGCCCTTGAGCCCGTCCTCGGTCTCGACCTCGACGAAAACGAACATCCGCGTCTCGATCGAATCGCCGATGCCCGGCAGATCGATTTCGTGCTTGTGCAGGCTGGCCTTGATGTTTGCGATCTTCACCGTTTCGTTCCTCCCTCTCGTTCCATTTTTATGCGCGGACGGCCTTTACGGGTTCTCTGCCCAGTGAAGCGAGCCAGCGTTCCTTGCCGTGCAGCACATGCGCCTCGCCGAGCGCGCGCGCCTTTTCCCGGTCACGCTCGCGGATGGCCTCGACGATGGCCTTGTGCTCGCTGTTGGTCTGGCCGGGCGAGAACAGCGAGCGGCGCAGCGAATGCGTCTCGCGGATGAGGTCGTCGTAGATGCGGTGGGCGCAGCTGTGATCGGCGATGCGGCCGATCAGATCGTGGAAATCGAGATTGATGCGGTAATAGCGCCGCACCTGGCCGGCGGCGATGGCGTCGTCCATGCCGCGCACGAGCGCCTCAAGCTGCGCGATCTGCTTGTCGGTACGGCGTTCGGCGGCGCGGCCGCAGACGAGGCCGGTGAGCAGGGCGCGAACATCGTAGTTCTCGCTGATCTCGGTTTCCGACATCTCGCGCACGAACACGCCGCGTGAAGGGATCGAGATCAGAAGCCCGGCTTTCACCAGAGCGCGGGTGGCCTCCCGCACCGGACCGCGGCTGACGGCGAACTGCTCGGCCAGATAAACCTCGTTGAGCCGGCTCCCCGGCGCGAGATCACCGTCCAGGATCATCTTCTCGATCTCCTGATAGACGCGGGTCGTCAACCCCGCCGTCCGTTCGATGCGCCGCGTATGCATGGTGCCCGTCTGCACTTCCAATCTTCTCTCCATCCTCATCTGTAGTGCAGTAAACTGTCAACAGAAATTA
>Ga0164243_10004191_pt1 | contig 22726 bp, 22 predicted proteins | sample OricompcompostOP_FD_108781 | JGI IMG/M metagenome (GOLD analysis project Ga0164243, IMG submission 108781) | Organic Plus compost microbial communities from Emeryville, California, USA - Original compost - Organic plus compost (OP) | ecosystem: Engineered > Solid waste > Mixed feedstock >...
GCACAGGGAAAGCGTGAATCTGAATAGAATTGCCAGAATGAGAAAGAAAAAGGAGGTTTTATCAGATGCGGTTACGCGACTATCTCAATGCTCGCCTTGACGAAGGTGAGAGCCGGGCAACCGTCGAGGGGTTTCAGAACAATGTGCGCTGCTCTTTAAGCGATGCTCTGACGGCGCTTCCAGCCGAGGAGCTGGATCAGGAGATCCGTGAGAAGCGCAAAGAGTCGGATGGACAAACCTATCTCTGGTTGGGGGCTCGCCCTGATCCAAGCTATGTGGTTCAGGAGTAGCTCGCTGACAAGACCGCTCATAGAACGAGCGGTCTTTTTTGATTGGTGCGGCGAGAAGGAGTTTATCGAAAAAATATGATATGCTAGGTGCGTGTTTTACTAACCCTCGCTGAAAGGATTGCTTTGACTGTGCAAAAGTTTCGTACCGGTTTTCTTTTTGACACGCACTTTCTTGCTCATGATAGTGGGGTGGAGACAACGGTCAGGCTGCGTGACCGCACCTTTGAGCTTGCGCCTGAGCCTCACCCCTCGGATGTAACTATTACCCGTCGTACACATGAGTTTCTGGTAAAATCCGGTCTGGCATCCATGATGCTGCCGCTACAAGCGCGTGCAGCGTCCGAAGACGAGGTGGCCTTATTCCATACACGCGACTATATAGAAGGGATCAAGGCATATGCAGCCGGTGGCCCTTCTCAGGGCGCATGGGGATATGTCGATGAGGATACGGTAATCAAACCCTCCTCGCTGGAAGCGGCGTTTTATGCAGTTGGCGGCGCATTGAATGCGGTTGATGCAGTCATGGCGGGAACGGTTCGCAACTGCTACGCACTGTTGCGTCCTCCTTGCCACCATGCGACACGTAATCAGGGACTGGGCTACTGCATCTTTAACAATACGGCGCTGGCAGCTCTCTATGCACGGAGGCGCTACGGGCTTGAGCGTGTGATGATTGTCGACTGGGATGCACATCATGGCAATGGCACACAAGATGCTTTCTATGATGACCCCAATGTGTTGTTCGTCTCGCTTCATCAGCAAAACTGGTACCCGAAGGATTCCGGCAATCTGGAAGAGATTGGGCAGGGCGCGGGCGCGGGCTTGACCGTAAATATTCCCTTACCTCCCGGAACCGGAGATAAGGGCTATCAGATGGCCTTTGAACAGCTTGTCGTCCCAATCGGGAGACAGTTTCGTCCGCAGCTCATTCTGATTACGGCAGGTCAGGACCCAAGCTGGTTGGACCCCCTCACTCAGTTGATGATGACGATGAATGGCTTTCGGCAGATATCCCGGCAGATGGTGCAACTGGCGGAAGAGGTATGTGATGGGCGTCTGGTAATGTTACAGGCAGGTGGCTATAGCGCTCCCTATGTTCCATTCTGTACCGCGGCAGCCGTCGAGCCGCTCATTGGTGTGGATCTTGGGATTGTTGATCTCTATGATGGGGCTGATGAGCTGGAGACGAGCGCAACGATCCTGCTCAAGGAGACACAGGAGGCCTTGACTCGGGCACGAGAGTGGCATAGTCAATGGTGGAAGTTGTAACGGCTTTTTCCTCGCTCCTTGTAGAGGTAATACGTTGAAAGATGGTAAAAGCCGCAAAGGGAGGGATGATGTGATATACTTGAGCGGAGTTCAGAAAGATACTCGATGAGGAGGCCCCACCAGTGGAACATCAGAAACAGCCCCGTTATCACTATGATGAGTTTTCCTCTCAATTTGTTGCGCTACTGCTGGAATTCTGGGCGGATATAGTACCATTTGTCCACCGTCAGTCCCCTCGGGTAGCCTCGCTCTTGCGGGTTGCAACTCCTCTGGAACTGAAGCGTAAAAATGGCACGTGGTGTATTCGTGTGCTTATTCCACAACTGGGACCACGGGATAGATTATCTCAACCGAGAGATAACGAAATAGTAGCGCAGGCTATCCGTTTGTGGGCTCATACAGTTGCACATTTCAAGCTTCCCTTTGTTATGGTGGAGTTTGATGTAAAACAGCCTGCATAAATGCTTGAAAGCTCTTTCGGGGCCTTCGGAAAGATCCCCGATCCGCTCTCAGGATAGTGCAATAGAAAAGGAGATGCTATGACCACTGCTCAGCCAGCGGAGCGGCGTCGCTTCCCTGATCTTGACCCGGTTGCGCTTCAACATCCATATGATCGCGCGGCCCTGAATGCTCTACAAAAAGTGCCGGGGCTGGATGTTGTTGTACGCAAATTTATCGAATTGGTTCCGGAACGTATTTCCCATATTCAGCATGTTGCCCAGATGGTGCAGGTAACGCCCAGACAGTGCCCGCAGCTCCATAGTCTGTTGCAGGATGCCTGTGAGATCCTTGATGTTCAGGAACCTGAGCTCTATGTTTCACAGTACCCGGTGCCCAATGCCTATACCAGCGGCCATGATAACCCCTTTATCGTGGTAACGACCGGGCTGCTTGATATGATGAACGATGATGAGATTATGGCAGTTCTCGCCCATGAGTTGGGTCATATCAAGTCGGGGCATGTTCTGTATAAGACGATGGCGAGGAGCATCGGCGCGATACTCTCCATTGTCGGTGATATGACGCTCGGTATCGGACGCATTATCGGGCGCACGCTGGAAGGGGCCTTTCTGGAATGGGACCGCAAATCAGAGTTTACGGCCGATCGTGCGGCCATGCTGGTAGTGCAGGATCCAGATGTAATGCTGTCCTTGATGATGAAGCTTGCCGGAGGCACATTATTCCAGCGTGATCAGATGAATGCTCGCGAGTTCTTGAAACAGGCCGACCTCTATAACGATGTCGATGCAAATATGCTGGACCGCTTCTACAAGCTGTTACTGATCGCACCGGTGAGCCATCCGCTGATTATTGTGCGGGCGCGTGAGATTGTTGACTGGGCAGGCAGCCGTGAATACGGGGATATCCTTGAAGGACGCTATCCACGCATGTGGCGCCCTGGCTATACAACCGGTCCTGTCACGCCTCCCCCTGATACCAGCGGGAGCCGACGCACAACCTCCCCGCTTGGTGAAGAAACTGAATTGGTGCGCTGCCCGCATTGTGGCCGGGAGCAAACGAATAGACGCTACTGTAGTCTGTGTGGTGGGCAGATCTCATGATGCTGCGCAGAGGAAGAGAGAGACGGAAACCGTCTGCCCGTCTGGTTGGTTACCTGATGGTGGTGACCGCCTCTCTTCTTTTTGGCTTGAATGGCAATATTTCAAAGCCTCTTTTCGCGGGAGGCGTCTCGGCGATTACGCTGACAGCGTTTCGGACGCTGATCGGGGGCCTGTGCCTGCTGATCGTTCTGCTTCCCGGGCTTCGGAGCTCCTTGCGGGTGCCTGTTCGATCCCTGGGATGGCTCCTTGCCTTTGGTGTGACGCTGGCGCTGGTCACATTTACCTATTTTATGGCGATCAGTCGCTTGCCGATCGCGATTGCCCTGACCATTCAGTTCAGTGCTGCCGCCTGGATGACGGTTGGTGAAGCGATCTGGCGACGCAAGCTCCCCACCGTTCATGTTTTGCTGGCGCTGGTCTGTGCCTTTGGGGGGTTGCTGCTTCTCACGGGCATCTGGCGCGCCGATTTTCGCTCGTTAGATCCCTGGGGCCTGTTTTTTGCGTTGCTATCGCTGCTCTTTTTTATCGCGTATCTGTTGCTTGGCGAGCGCGTGAGTCGCGATATGTCTCCGTTGGCGGCTACAGCCTATGGTTCGTTGATTGCCGCGCTGATCTGGTTCTGCGTACAGCCGCCCTGGACAATTCCCGCGACAACCTGGAGCGGGATGAATGGGCTGTTGATTCTGGCTGTTGGCATTCTCGGGATGGCGCTTCCGTTCGCTCTGCATCTCGGAGCCTTGCAACGGGTCAATCCGACACGCGTTGGTATTGTGGCGAATCTGGAAATGGTGGCGGGCGGTCTGATCGCGTTTCTCTGGTTGGGAGAGACGCTGGATCTCTGGCAGAGCGTGGGTTGTGTGCTTGTGCTGGCCGGTTTAATCATTTTACAGTATGAGCGAGAAAGCCCCCTGGAAGGGCTCACCCGATGAGGACGGGAAACTCTATCGCAGCAGAAAAGCTGTACAACTTGCAACTGGAGAACGGCTTTATACGTAATGTCTAATGGATACCTCGTCTCTATGTGAGAAGGCTGAAACCTCCTCTATTCGCGGCTCTGCGGGAACTCCCCAGTATTCAGAAAGAGAGAGCGCGGGGTGTCATTGACTCTTCAATTGGGTCGCACAGGCTATTTCTACCATGCAGGAGAGAAATAGAATATCACAAAAGAAAGTGTGTTGTGGGGCGAAAAGCTATGAAAAATGACGATTCTCATCGCAGTACACAGAACGGCCATTCACATGTGAATGAAGATGCGAACGCACATGGTCACTATAAGCCGTATAAGCGCCGTCGGCGTGGGGAGAACATACGCAATTGGCGAGGGGAAGGACGAGCGGTTACTGAGGACGAGAGATTGCTTCGTCGCCCGACTCAGCCTCTGGTCAGCCCCAGTGAACCTACACCGCTGGAGAAAATACATGCTGATGAGCATGCCTTTGAGCGTGCGCTGAACTTCGATTTTACTATTACGGACCCCTGGCGAGTCTTCCGTATTATGAGCGAGTTTATCAATGGGTTTGATGAACTGGCTCATATTCCCCCGTCGGTGGCGATCTTTGGTTCGGCGCGAACAAAACCGAGTGATCCAGCCTACAAGGCCGCTATAGAGACTGCACGGCTGCTTGCAAAGGCCGGGTTCGGCGTGATTACCGGTGGAGGGCCGGGGATTATGGAGGCGGCCAACCGAGGGGCGCAGGAAGGCGAGAATCTCTCGATTGGTTGCAATATTGAGCTGCCGTTTGAACAGTCCTCGAATCAATATCTGGATATTGACCTTGAGTTCCGCTACTTCTTTGTGCGTAAAACAATGTTTGTCAAGTACTCAAACGCGTTTATTATCTTCCCTGGCGGTTTCGGCACGATGGATGAGTTGTTTGAGGCTTTGACACTGATCCAGACAAAGAAGGTCAGCAATTTCCCGGTAATCCTCTATGACTCGAAATACTGGGGGGGATTGGTCAACTGGATTCGGACCACCATGCTGGATTCAGGCAAGGTGTCACCTGAGGATCTGGACTTGATTCAGGTATCGGATGATCCCGAGGAGATCTGTCAGCTTGTGTGTGACGCGTATCAGCGCAACCATGAACTCGAAAAAGAGGACAGAAACCGTGAGAAGTCAATCCGGTAGCCGAAAAGAAAAGCAGGAGGAGGAGCTATCAAAGAACTCCGCCTCCTTTTTTGTTGGCCCGGTTCACGCCTCCGCTTTGTCTTCTTCCTGCTTGCCAGGGGGGTGCCACTTGAGAAAGATGGTGCTGAGTGGAGGCAGCGTGAGCAGAATAGAATGTGGGCAGGACTGCCAGTAGAGCGGCCCGCTTGGCATATGTTGTTCGTTGCGTATGCCGCTACCGCCAAACCGGGTATCATCGCTATTCAATACCTCATAATACTCGCCAGCATACGGCACCCCGACTCGATAACCCGAACGCGGAACTGGCGTAAAGTTACAGATTACGACTACGGTATCTTCAGGGTGTTTGCCTTTGCGCATAAAGGAGATCACGCTGTTCTCGGTGTCGTAGCAATCAATCCAGCTAAAGCCCTCCGGGTTTGTGTCCAGTTCGCTGAAAGCAGGCTCTGTCTGATAGAAGCGGTTGAGCTCCTGCACATAGGTTTGCAACTGGGCATGGTGAGGATCACTGGGCGGTTCGAGCAAATGCCAATCCAGGCTCTCTTTATAATTCCACTCATGCCATTGCCCGAACTCCCCCCCCATAAACAGCAGCTTTTTCCCGGGATGCCCCCACATGTACCCATAGAGCGCTCGCAGATTGGCGAATCGCTGCCAGAGATCACCCGGCATTTTGGTCAGCAGCGAGCCCTTCAGATGAACGACTTCATCGTGTGAGAAGGGGAGCACGAAGTTTTCGGAGTAGGCATACATCAGCGAGAAGGTGATATTGTTGTGATGATAACGGCGATGAATCGGGTCAAGGTGCATATACTCAAGCATGTCGTGCATCCAGCCCATATTCCATTTATAGGTAAAGCCCAGACCGCCGACGTAGGTAGGCCGAGTGACCAGCGGCCACGCTGTGGATTCTTCCGCGATTGTGATCGCGCCCGGGATTTCTGCATACACGGCTTCATTGAACTGGCGCAAGAAATTCACTGCTTCAAGGTGCTCACGACCGCCGTACTGGTTCGCGACCCATTCACCCGCGGGACGCATATAGTCGAGATAGAGCATGGAAGCCACTGCGTCGACCCTGAGCCCATCAATATGATATTCCCGCAACCAGAAGAGGGCGCTACCAATCAGGAAGTTACAGACCTCGCTGCGTCCGTAGTCGAACACATAGGTTCCCCATCCCTTATGTTCACCTTTGCGGGGGTCTGCATATTCATAGAGGTGCGTGCCATCATAGTAGCTCAGGGCGTGCCCATCTTTGGGGAAGTGAGACGGCACCCAGTCCAGAATCACGCCGATGCCCTGCTGATGCATATAGTCGACAAAGTATTGAAAGTCAGCGGGGGAGCCAAAGCGGCTGGTTGGTGCGTAGTAGCCGGTGGTTTGATAGCCCCATGAACCGTCGTAGGGATATTCCGTGACCGGAAGTAGTTCGATATGGGTGAAGCCCATTTTCTTGACGTAGGCGGCCAGCGCATGAGCCAGCTCCCGATAAGTCATAAAGCGATCCTCTTCAACGGCACCTTCCTGATGCCGTTCTGGTACGTGTCGCCAGGAGCCCAGATGGACTTCATAGATCGAGATTGGTGCGTGAAAGTCCTGTTGCAGCCCGCGCTGTCGCATCCACCGCTCGTCATGCCACTGATACTGACTGATATCCGCGACAATCGTGGCGGTGCTGGGGCGCAGTTCAAAGGCGAAGCCATAGGGGTCTATTTTGTCCGCATGATAGTTATTGAAGCGTGAGTAAATGGCATATTTATAGAGCGTGCCGGGTTTCAGGTTCGGCACAAAACATTCCCAGATGCCCAGTTCAGCGTGACGTAAAATCATAGGATTCGCGCTTCGATCCCAGTGATTGAAGTCGCCAATGACGGAAACCATGCGGGCATTTGGGGCCCAGACCGCGAAATTGATACCGGAGACTCCGTTCACGGTGCGCTGATGTGCCCCCATTTTTTCATAGATATGATAGTGTTTTCCCTGTCCAAAAAGATAAAAGTCAAACTCGCTGAAAAGAGATGGTATTGCTCGCTGCTCTGCTTCAGAAGAGAGAGTATTTCCTGATTGTGGTTGCGATAATGTCATTGCTCACATCCTTAGTAGCTCTTAACCGCCAACAGCCGAAGATATCGCTTTCTATCACGCAAAAACACGGTATGCTCTTGCTTGAAGGCAATCTTCTACATTGATTATAACCCACACTGTATATGTGGTCCTTTTTGTCCTCCCTCGAAAGTATGACGCGGGTCTTGATAGAAGGCGTGCGTATCTCTGTCTGGAAAGACAGGGCTATGAGACTGCTTTCATTTCTATTACGTGTTTTGGATAAGAGACGCTTTGGGAGAAAGGAAGGTCAGTCGCCATGACGCTTGATATACAAAAGCTGAAGCAACGTTTACAGGAGAAAGAGAAAAATCTGAAAAGCAGCATCGACGGTTTAACAGAAGCGTATCCAACGCCGGTCGATCCGATCCAGATTAGCGAGGGTCCCCAGGATTCTGAAGAGACAGCCGTTGACTTTCTGGAAACACAGCAAGAGCAATCAACGCTGGTCAATCAACAGGCTTTGCTGGCCGAGGTCCAGGATGCGTTAAAGCGCATCGATGAGGGAACATATGGGCGCTGTGTGGACTGCGGCCAGCCGATCCCGGAAAAACGCCTTGAAGCGATGCCCTGGGCATCTCGCTGTGTCAAGGATGCCGAACGGCTGGAACAGCAAAATTTAAGTCGTGCCAGACCTGATAATACGGAAAAGCGTTTCTACTAGTGCTATGGGTGCGGGGAGTGCATGCCGCACTCCTCTGGCTCTTCCAGCAAGAAAGATACGGGCGCTTTTTGAAAGGGGCTTCCTTGACGCTCTTCAGTTCCCTGTCTATAATTCAAGCACAGGCATAATCTCTGTTGTACCCTCTGTATTTTTGAGGAAAGGAAGAAATATCCAGCGTGGCGGTTAAACGTGCTCGTATCTATGACGCAATTGCGCTGTTCACAGTGCTTCTGATTCTGGCGCTTGACCAGTGGACTAAGTTCCTGGTCGTAACGCATTTAAGTCCCCCGGAGAGTAAGCCCCCGATCTCGATTATCGGGAAATATTTGAGTATCTACTATATTCAAAATAATGGTGCTGCCTTTAGTATGCTGGATTCAAATCCACTGCTGCTTACGGTATTGATTATGGTGGCGATAGTCGTCATCAGCTACCTCTATTTTCGGAATCTGAACACCGGCTCACTCTTCTCTAAAATTATCTTCGGGATGATTATCGGTGGTGCGGTCGGGAATCTGATCGACAGGGCCCGCTACGGTGGATATGTAGTTGATTTTCTCTCGTTTCGTATTCCAGAGCTGAATTTTTCCTTCGCCATTTTTAATATTGCTGATGCCTGTATCTCGGTGGGGGTCGTTTTGCTCTTTATTCTGGTTCTCTGGAACGGGTTTCACCACTCAGAACAGGAGGAGGGCGCAGAGAAGAAGCTTCAGAGCTCGACCCCTTCTTCTTCTTCAAACGAGTAGCAATTGAGGTGGAATAGGACAGGTTATGCACAATATGGATGGAAATAAGGCGAATGCGCAGCAGATCTTTGCGGTGGAACCGGAAGCTGTCGGTCAGCGGTTGGATCGCTATCTTGTTGCCAGATTAACGGAGATCTCACGCAGCGGCGTACAACAGTTGATTGACGAGGGCGCGATTCTGGTCAATGGACGAGCCAGAAAGCCGGGCTATGCCTTACGCGCAAATGATACTGTCGAAGTCTTGCAAGCGACAGTTCCCACACCTCCGCAGGAGGTCTTGCCGCTGCCGGTGGCACTCGATATCATCTATGAGGATGATGACTTGCTGGTGCTTAATAAGCCTGCGGGCATGGTGGTGCATCCAGCTCCCGGCCATTATGAGGATACGCTTGTCAATGCATTGGTTGCGCGCTATCCGCAACTGCAAGACGCAGAGGGGGATATGCGCCCGGGAATTGTTCACAGGCTGGATAAAGACACTTCTGGCCTCTTGATCGTGGCGAAAAATAGACCGACGCAAGCATTGCTTGTGGAGATGATGAAGCAGCGCGCAATCATCAAGCGCTATCTGGCTCTGGTTGAAGGGAATATTGCGCTTGATAAGGGGAGTATCGATGCTCCCATCGGACGCGACCCTCGCAATCGACAATTGATGGCAATCACGGCCACGGGGAGCCGAGACGCGGTGACCCACTTTCGGGTCTTAAAACGCTTTGCCCGCCATACGCTGGTACTGGCTCAACTGGAAACGGGACGCACCCATCAGATTCGTGTCCATTTTAAGGCGATCGGACACCCGATTGCGGGCGATCCTACGTATGGTTCGGGGCGCCGTATCTCGCATCATATACAACTTGGGCGTCAGTTCCTACATGCCTCTCAGCTTCAATTTGAGCATCCTCGCACTGGAGAACAACTGCTCCTGGAAGCACCTCTCCCTGCCGATTTACAGAACATCCTGGAAAACGAAAAGGCATTATAGGCACTGGTAAATGCTGCTGTTCCTATGCTATAATATCTGCTGACAATGCACGAGAAAAGGTATTCTGTCTGGAATACTGGCATATTGCAGTACAATGTTGGTATGTTGCCGCTGAAGGAACGGCATGCAAAACCGCACAACCGAGATCTCCTTTTGCGATGCGACACAAGCGAATGACGCAGCCAGCCTCCGGGCGTAAGTATTATTTCTTCTTCAGACTGGCATCCTTTTAGTTTGCGAGGAGAGGAGTTGCCTGCTTATGCCGATCTTAGCGAAAGATGGCGGAGAGATTGCACCGAGGAGCCTGGTGCGTCATCGCCCGATTTTTGGGAAGCGTGGACCGACAACGACTGATACGACCCCTTCTGTGCAGCGCGCGTCTCGTCCTCCTGCTGTCGATACTACAGATGATGTTACAGAGTGGACACAGGCACAGAGCACTGAAGCGCCAGGCATCGCAGGCCGGTTTCTCCGTCGATTCGACTTGAGGCGCCGTGCTATAGCCCGCAAAAGCGAAAAGGGATCGGGCCATTCGCTACTCTATCTTGGATTGGGAATGTTGGTCATGCTGGCGCTCTCGCTGTTGCTTGCCCCTATCGTGAGCTGGATCAACGTGACCCTTGATGATATCCAATACGGGCGGCCGCGCACCTTTCAGATTGATGCCCTGGTCGGGCATAGCGAGCAGAATGGTATCCCCAGTCATTTTATTGCTATCAACCACAACAGGCGTATCCAGATTATTGAATTCCCCGGTGGCGATTCCTCAAAACCGAAGGTCTATATGGGCCCACAATTATATGGAGAGAACGATGAACTGATACCGGTGACGCTGCGTTTTGTCGATGTTAACCACGATCGGAAGCCGGATATGATTGTCCTCTTTCGTGAATCGCGCTTTGTATACCTCAATGAGAACGGAGGATTCCGTCTGCTACAGCCTTCGGAACAGCAGAAGTATGAGCGTGAGCTAGAACAGATCTGAACATACAAAAAAGATCCCTCCATTGTGCAAATAGCCAATCAAGCTTCGTTGCTGCACAATGGAGGGATGAGTTTTGTGTTGTTTATTTCTTGGTACCTTTGGCTGTTTTGCTTTCGGCGGTTGCTTTTTTTGCAGAGCCTTGCGCGGCCTGTGCAAGCACGGCTCCCACTGAGAAGCCAACGCGTTTGCGTGCAGGAATGGTAATCTGCTGCCCACCCCGAATCGACTTCACCTTACGGGGAGCTACATCGCGTAATTCCCAGGTACCAAAGCCCATCAGGCGCACCTCATTGCCGCGCTCGATATTCTCGCGTACGACCTCGGTAAATGCGTCGATTGCCTTGTTGGTCTCTTTCAGGTTGAGACCGGCTCTGGCTGCGATCTGGTGAATCAACTCGTCTTTACCAACAACTTGCTTTTGTTTCATGGGATGCTACTCCTTTTCATGTGAATGCAGAGCGAGATGGCTCTGCTTTACGGACAACAAGTAAAGTCCGCTTGTATGGTTTCGTTGTTCTACGTAGGACGAACGGTGTATCAACTTTGCGTATTGGAATGGTGTTACCTTCCACTTCCACTATACAGATACCCACCAAATACTAGAATGATTTTGCAGAATACCTATGGCTCTGTCTTGAGAGGGGTCATTTGCAAAAAAAAAGAGAGGGGATGATGTGTATGGTGAGGGTTTTGTATTTATGCATGTATCTATTCGTCGCTATTCCGCTCATTGTGAAAAAATGGGCTTTGTTTTCCTGTGCGATACAGTTCTACTGAGAAAAAAGCTAGAAGAGAGGGGAAGGATTGACATAAAAGAGCGCCCGAAATACCTGTATATATCATTCAGGCAGGACAGGCATGTCTCTATTAGGACCAATGGGCTATGGTTGACCTGTGTCTTTGCGTATCAAAACGTTTCAATGTATTATGTTGACATCCTGAGTTGAACAGGTTGCCCGGTTCCAGATTAAGAAAAAGCTGAAAGATGAAGAAGCGGGTTGCCAGGGCTTGGGTGGTCGGTTAGCTGGTTCGTTGAAAGATTGAATCTAAGAAAAAGATTAAAGATCTGAACCAGAGGGCCGAAGACAAAATGTAACGGTTGACGGTTCGGTAAAAGATCAAATCTGAGAAAAAGGTTGAAGATCTGAGCCGGAGAGCCAAAGACAAAATGGAACAGTCGACGGCTCACTGAAAGATCAAAACTTAAAAAGATTAAAGATCTGAACCGGAGAGCCGAAGACAAAGTGTAGTGGTTGACTGGTTAGATAAAAAATAGAATCTTAAAAAAAGATTAAAGATCTGAACCAGGAAGCCGAACACAAAGTATAGTGGTTAGCCTGATCGATAAAAAATAGAATCTTAAAAAAAGATTAAAGAAAATGATCAGGTAAGCCGAAGCTAGAGTTAGAGGTTGTCAAAGTTAGTCTTTACAGAGAAGAAAGAGGGGTACTTTGCAAGTACGACGTGACAAGTGGACAAAAGGACAGAATGGCAAGAAGCTCAGCATTTTCCGCAAGTTTGCACCTGGATTTATGGTCGCCGCATTAGCCGGTGTCATGGCACTGGCTGGCGTAACAGGCGCACATGCAGCCGGTGGGCAGGCCTACACGGTTGTTAGCGGAGATACTCTTAGCAGTATTGCTGCCCGCTTTGGTACTGACGTCTCCTCGATTGCGGCTGCCAACGGAATCGCTGACGTCAACGTGATCTATGCTGGTCAGTCATTGACAATTCCGACCGGTGGCGCTACCCAGACGACGAATGTTCCGTCCGAGTCGAAAGCACTCCCTTCGCAGCCTACAACCAGCGCTGCTGGCGGTTCGATCGTTGACATGATTCATCAGGTCTTTGGGCCGTATGGCGATCAGGCTGTCCGTGTTGCAACCTGTGAGTCGAGCCTGAATCCGAACGCATACAATCCTTCTGGTGCAACTGGACTGTTCCAGATCATGCCTGCCACATGGGCTGGTACATCGCAGGCTGGTAATTCGCTCACCGATCCCTGGGCAAACATCAATGCTGCTCATGAGATCTTCCAGCGTGACGGCAATAGCTGGGTTGAATGGGTCTGCCAGCCGTAATACACCCGGATTGTTTTGAGCAAGCGACGAGAAAACACACCATAATTTAATAGATAGTAGAAGAAGCAGTCACTGACAACCTCACATCCTTCTTGAAAATCAGTAGCGGTACCTTGCGCGAAGGTACCGCTACTGATTTTTTTGGCATGACTGGTGAAGAGCGAGAATGGCACGAATGCCGTGAAGGAGTGGGAGGAGAAAGGTATGCCACGAAGGGGATGTGATCATTTCTTTTATTCTCTTTTTTATAGTATCTTTAGAAATGGAAGTAATGGAGGAAAAGTTCACATGTGATATATGTTTCTACCGGTCAATGTGAGTCAATGGATAGTTCTATATGAGAGATTTTAAATGTCTTGCAAAATGTGAGATAGGTTATGTATAATTTATGCATTCAGTAGAGGTTTCTATTGCTATTGACGCCCGATAATGAACCGCTAGAATGGATTATCTTCAACGGTGTTACAAGGCCCATATGGAAAGAAAGGGGTATGGGTAAAAAGCTTCTTCATTTTGGCGCCATCTACCTATTGAAGATACTGGTGAGTGATTAAGGCATCATTTGTTCTGTCAGTATGACAGTTCCCGCTGGCTTTCTTTTTTTTGATTCGGCATTGAAGCCGGGTCGTTCAATTGGTTCTCGAACAATGACCTCAAGGGGGTCTGGCTCAACCTGGCAATGTTGCCAATTTGGTAAGGAGTAAATGGTATGGTTAGTTCAATGACGCGTCGCCACTTCTTTGTCAACGGGAGTAAGATCATTGTTGGTTCAACGATGCTCGGGGCTGCGCTTGCTGCTTGTGGTGGCTCTGGAGGATCTGCCCAGGACAACAAGTTACGGTATTGGGTCTTAGGATATTCACCAAAAGGAGGAAATGATACCGGGAAACTGACCGATGCAGCGGTTGCTGCCTTTAAGAAAAGCCATGCTGGTCTGACTGTCGATGTGACCGGATATACCGGTGATCAGGCCGGTTTTACCAAGCTGGTGCAGGCTGTCCAGAGTGGCAGTACCGTCGATGTATTTCGTCTTCCCTCTGATGTGTTACAGCAGTTGGTAGCACAAAAATCGGTCGCGCCTATCGACGATTTTCTGACCGAGGATGACAAGAAAGATATTTATCCGCAACTCCTGGACTCCGTACGGGGAGATGATGGGAAGCACTATTCCTGGCCGTTATGGGTTCCGCCGGTTGGTATGTTCCTCAACCTTGATATTTTTAAAGAACGCGGTGTAGAAGTTCCTCCTGACGATTGGACATACGAGCAGTTTGTTGACATAGCAAAACGTCTGACCTTTACCCGCAGCAACGGGCAGAAAGTCTACGGGTATTCAGGCGTGATTGACGCAGGTGTGGTAAACACCTGGCCTATTATTATGGGCGACGGCGCTTATCCGCTGAGCAAGGATAACAAGAAATACACCTTTAATACCCCTGAAGGCTACTCCGGTCTGCAAAAGCTGGTTGATCTGGCCTTGAAATACAAGGTTACTCCTCCCGATTTTGGCACCCAGGCACCCGCTGATCTGATTACCGGCTTTAGCGAAAAGCGCAATTATGCCATGTACAGTGAGCCAAGTGGTTCTTCAAAGACCTACCGGAACAAGAATATGAACTTTGTGGTTAAGCCGATGCCTATCGGTGCAAGCGGGAAACACATTACCGCTGGCGGTATTGGTTTGATCTCAGTCGCAAATCTGCGCGACGAAAACAAGCTCAAGCTGGCGATGGAAATGGCACGCTATCTGACCGGCTCTCAGGTCGCGAAAGATGTCGACGGCTACTATCTGGCACCCGGCTCACGCAAATCCGTTGTTGTGCAAGATCCTATCAACATGTTTACGCCGTTTGTTGAGTACACCTATATTACCCCGATGATTAAGCAGTGGCCTCAGATTCGGAAAATTCTGCATGACTCCATTCAGAAAGCTGTTCTGGGCAAGATATCGGTCAAGGAGGCTCTAGACGGGCCTGCCAGCGAGATCAATTCTATTTTGTCCGGTAGCTAATCAAAGGCAATGGCTGTTCCTGGTGGCTTTAACGTTTTTGGCTCACAGGCTCTTTGGGAGAGATGGACAGCAAAGCGTTAAAGCCACTTGCTTTCCCGTGTGAGGAGTAGGTAATGTCGAACATTGCTTTAGAAAAAGAAAATCTGAAGCGACCTTCCGGTGTTCGTGGAAAAATCGCTCGCTTCTTCAAAGCCTATGGATGGAGCTATTTCTTTGTTCTCCCAAGCTTTACGGTGTTCACCGTCTTCATTCTGATCCCGGTGCTCTGGGCGCTGGTGATTTCGTTCCAGAACTATGATTTCGCCTGGGATGGGACATGGGCAGGCTTTTCCAATTATGTACGGGCCTTTACAACTGAGAATGGCGTGTTCTTACGGGCAATCGAGCATACGCTGTTCTATACCATCATCACGGTCACCGCAAATGTGCTGATTGCACTGGCGCTTGCCAGTTTGATTCAGGGACGAAGCAAACACTGGAAAACGTTCTTTCTGGCAGCATATTATCTTCCGGCTGTAACCAGTGTGGTGATTATCGCGATTACCTGGCGCTGGATTTATAACAGTGAATATGGCCTGTTGAATTATCTGCTTGGTCTGGTCCATCTTCCTGCGGTGCGCTGGCTTTCCGACCCGAATCTTGTTCTGGGAAGCATTACTCTGTCGACCGTTTTAACAGTTCCAGCAACCGGGGTTGTGCTTTTTAATGCTGCGATGGGCAGTATCCCCACCGAGTTCTATGAGGCGGCGCGTATCGATGGTGCGGGTCCATTTCGGCGCTGGTGGCATATCACGCTTCCTTTGATTAAGCCAACGACGCTCTATCTGGTCGTGCTCTATACTATTGCCAGCTTTGAGGTGTTTGAGAAGGTCTTTGTGATGATCCCGGCGGGCGTGGGCGATAGCGCTCAGGTAATCGTGACACAGATTTATGAGAATGGTTTCCAGCAGTTCCGCTATGGGCTGGCTTCCGCACAGGCTTTTGTCCTGTTTCTGATGATTGCCGCTGTGGCTGTTGTACAGTTTCGTGTGTTTAAAACGGATGTGGAGTATTAACGATGGAACTTCGGGCAACGCCAACCGTCCGCAAAGCGCCGTTCAAACCCAGTACCGCACTGGCCTGGCTTGTCTTGATCGTAACAAGCTGTATCTCGCTCTGGCCGATGTACTGGCTGTTTGTGACCGCGCTGACGCCAACAACCTATACGTTGAAGACGCCGCCCGATGTGGTGCCGTTGCATGCCAGCCTTTCCAATTTTGAACGCCTGCTGACCCGCGCACCAGATTACTGGTCATGGGGCTTCAATAGCTTTCTGATCTCGATCGCCATTACGCTCTTTCACCTGCTTTTTGATACGATGGCTGGATATGCCTTTGCGAAACGGCAATTCCCGGGCCGCAATATCCTGTTCTGGATTATTGTTGCAACGCTGATGGTGCCTGCCTATGTCACCCTGGTTCCGATGTACATTGTGACTCGTGAACTGGATCTCTTGAACTCGCTCTGGGCCGTCATTTTGCCTGGTTTTGCTAATGTTTTTGGCATCTTCCTGATGCGGCAGTATATTCAGACGCTTCCGTCCGAGTTGCTGGATGCCGCACGCATTGATGGCTGTAACGAGCTTCAGGTGTTCTGGCATGTGATTCTTCCTCTCTGTAAGCCCGCGATTGGTGCATTGGCAATCTTTACCTTTGTGCGACACTGGAATGACTTCCTATGGCCGTTGATTGTGTTGAGCGATACGGCAAGCTTTACCCTGCCGGTTGGCGTGAATAGCTTGCAGAGCGAGTTTTCAACCGATTATGGTATCATCTTTGCCGGTGCGGCGCTGGCTGCACTCCCAATGATTGTCTTCTTCCTGATCTTTCAGCGCTACTTCCTGGAAGGTGTGCGCATGGGAGCACTCAAGGGCTAGGGATGTGCGCTGCTGGCATAGCTCCATCCCTTCCCGGGGAAGCTTTTCCCCTGTTCGCGTGTTCTTTGTAATAGGTAGAGTTCATAGGAAAAAAGAGGCCGGTTCTGGAGATCAATCAAGCACGGGGCTCGCCTCTTTTTTGTCCATTCGTTTTCTTCTTTTTATCGCTGAAGGTATCCGGTTGAGCATGCTCTGACATATAAACTGATCTTTAAAAAGAGGAGCTTTGTGTGCTACACTGTTTATACGCAACCAGGCGATGATGATGGGAGAGCAGGGGGCAAGCGGGTATGTTCTCCGATAACTGGTATATAGAATCGCGTGGAATTGTCGATAAGGTAATACAAAATACACCATTTTTCACTGCGCAAAGGATGGATTGTGGCTATGCAATTGGATCATTTGTTAACGAAAGAGACAATTCGCTTGCAGGTACGTGCAACAGGACGAATGGATGTTGTGCAGAAAGCGGGCGAGTTGTTGGTTGCAAGTGGAAATGCAGATGCGCGCTATATAGAAGCCATGAAACACTCATTAAAGACGCATGGCCCCTATATGGTGATTGTTCCGGGAGTCGCGCTTTTACATGCTCGGCCTGAGGATGGGGTAAGGCAGCTCTGTATGAGCCTGGTTACCCTTGATCCTCCGATTGAGTTTGGCAATCCGGATAATGATCCAGTCAGTGTCGCTTTCGCTCTGGGAGCCGAGGACAACAGCAAGCATGTAGAGGCGATTGCTGTTCTCGCCGGATTGCTCGAAGATGAGCAGGCTATGGAGACAATTCGTCACAGTACTTCGGTTGACGAAGTATTACAGATCATTGCGGCTGCTCAGGCTGGTGAGTAGAAGCCCTTTTTGTATTGTTGTTTCTTTTATGAAGGAGGAAATCATGAAGATTCTCGCAGTATGCGGTATGGGATTTGGCAGCAGTATGGTACTGAAAATGAGTATCGAGTCTGTGCTGAAGAGCGCCGGGATTAAAGCGGATGTTCGTACGGCAGATATTGGTATTGCTAAATCTGAAACCGCTGATGTAATTGTTACGTCGTCGGAGTTCTCCAAGCTCCTGCAAAACAAGAATATTCCTGTCGTCGTTGTGAAGAACTATGTTGATAAGAAAGAGATCGGCGAGAAGCTTCTTCCAATCGTACAGGGTGAGAAAAAGGGCTCCTGAATCCGGAGTAGCCACAAGCCCAAATCTTTCATGCGGAAGAGGTATTCGAGATGGATATTCTTGTAGCAGTTCTTCAGTTTATCGTCAATGAGATCTTGAGTAAACCGGCGCTGCTGGTGGGTATCATTGCGCTGGTCGGCCTGCTGTTTATGCGGCGCTCCGCCGGCGATGTGGTATCAGGAACCCTCAAGACCATTCTTGGCTTTTTGATTATGTCTGCGGGTGCGGACCTGCTTTCAGGAACGTTGACCCCACTGGGAGCGATGGTACAGGCTGGCTTCCACCTGCATGGGGTGGTGCCGACGAATGAGGCCATTGTTGGTCTGGCGCAGAAGGCGTTTGGCACCCAGACAGCCGCGATTATGGCTCTCGGTTTTGTGGTCAATATCCTGCTGGCGCGTTTTACTCCTGCAAAATTCGTGTTTTTGACAGGGCATCATCTTTTGTTTATGGCGACCCTGCTGGCAGTGGTGCTGGGAAGTGCTGGTATTACTGGCGTGAACCAGATCATTCTGGGTGCGCTTCTGCTCGGTACTGCTGCAACAGTGCTGCCTGCACTTGTCCACCCTTTTACTCAGAAGGTGACCGAGGGAGCAGGCTTTGCTCTGGGGCACTTTAACACGGTCGGATACATCATTTCCAGTCTGATCGGTAAAGGGGTTGGCAAGGTAATGAAGGACAAGAGCCGCTCTACCGAGGAAATTGAGGTGCCTGAGCAGCTCAGCTTCCTGCGCGACTCACTGGTTATGACCACGATGACAGTCATCGTGATCTACCTGATCCTGGCCATTATCGCTGGACCGGCTGCGATCGCCTCTCAGGCCGGTGGTAGCAATTACCTGATGTATGCCTTTACACAAGCGCTGACCTTTGGTGCAAGTGTGGCAATCATCCTGATGGGCGTGCGTATGATCCTGGCGGAGATTGTGCCTGCCTTCCAGGGTATCGCGGAGCGCATTGTACCGAATGCCCTGCCCGCGCTAGACTGCCCGACCACCTTTACATTTGCTCCCAATGCCGTCGTTTTTGGCTTTATTTCAAGCCTGGTCGGTGGTATTGTTGGTCTGTTCCTGATGGGCCCACTCGGGCTGGCGTTGATTATCCCCGGTATGGTACCCCATTTCTTCGATGGTGGTACCGCTGGTGTCTACGGTAACGCGACAGGTGGCCGCTTTGGTGCGATTCTGGGCGCCTTCATCAATGGTTTGCTGATTACGTTTTTGCCTGCCCTTCTGCTGGCCTTTATGGGCTCATTGGGTCTGAGCAATACCACGTTCGGTGACGCTGATTTCGCGCTGGTTGGTATTCTGTCCGGTCTTGGTTCACGCACAGGAGTGATCGGTCTGTACGTGATCGTGATTGTGGCGCTGGTTGTTCTGGTTGGCCTGGCAAGCCTTATCACCATCCGCGGAAAGCGCAAAGCGGAAGAGGCTGAAGAGGCCGTGGTTGAGAACGCATAGTTAGGCGCAACTCGCCAGAGGAACGCAGATGGTAAGAAGAAAAGGGTATGCTCTCACGGGAGATACCCTTTTTCTTTTTCGCTAATCCAGCGCTGCGGGAGCGGGTAACCGGTGTCTGAGCAAAGAGGCGGCGTTTCATTTTTAGCGCATCCGTGATATACTCTGTGTTATATTCTTGACCATTTCTTATCGAAAGATCCCTCTGTTATGATGGAGATAGGAAGTGGTCGTGAGCAAGCCTCCCTCTTGCTCTTCTATATCAACCTCATTTGAAGAGGTGCCTATCCTAATAGAAAGATTATCGCACTATCATCATGGAAAGAGCGAAAAGCCTGTATTCCATGAATGGTAGGTAAAAGATAATCAAACATCAGCGAAGAGTCACAATCAGGGCTGACGTGTGGCAGCATGTTTTTCTTGGCGAAAGGCGCGCACCCTCGGGCGTCTCTCTTGAGAGAATCTTGAGCTTGCATGCGTATATACAATAGAGCACTGTCAGCCGAGTTAACAAAAAGCTGATAACTATCACAAGGAGATAGGGATGGTCCAATTTCTTATTAAACGCCTGATAGGTTTCCTATTTGTCGTTCTCTGTATCTCTTTCATCACATTTATGATGGGGAGACTTGCCCCGGGTGATCCTATCAGGAACATGATGGGTCAGCACCAGGATCCACAGGTCTATCAGCAGCTCAGACACCAGTATGGGCTGGATAAGCCCATTCTCCAGCAGTATGTTGAATATATGGGCGGTGTGTTGAAGCTGGATTTCGGTCTCTCATATCAGGAGATCGGGCGCCCGGTATCTGAAATGATTGTTCAGGGTATCCCTGCTTCTGCCGAACTGGGCTTCTGGGGCTTCCTGCTTACGATTTGTGTCGGGCTTCCTCTGGGAATTCTTGCAGCGCTGAAAGCAAACACCTGGATAGATACGCTGGTGGTTGGTCTTTCACTGTTAACGTGGGCGCTGCCATCTTTCATCCTCGCAGTATTTGCTCAGGTCTTCATTGTCTGGCTGAATAAAGCCGGTTTCCCCTGGCCTGTCGCGAACTGGGGTCAACCCTGGCAGTATGGATGGGAAGACTTGCAGTATAAAATTGTGCCGATTGTCGTATACGCGGCTTTGAGCTTTGCTGGCTTTGTACGCTATGCCCGTAGCACTATGCTGGAAGTGCTCAGACAGGACTATGTCCGTACGGCACGCGCGAAAGGAATGTCGGAGCGAGTTGTTATTTATCGTCACGCGTTCCGCAACGCTTTGATTCCTCTGGTAACGCTGATCGGCGTTTCTGTTGGCTTCCTGATTACAGGTTCCTTCTTCATCGAGCAGATCTTCAACATCCCTGGCATTGGTAGTATTGGTCTGAACGCGATCAATAACCGCGACTATCCGGTGATTGTTGCAGCAACCCTGCTCTTTGCTTCCTGTGCTGTGGTCGGTAACCTGATCTCGGACCTGCTGTACTCGGTTGTTGATCCTCGGATCAAGGTCGAATAATATATCGGCGGAGAACGACCATCCAGAAGAAAAAGATGCCTCTTTGTACTGGCTCCCGTTGTGGGAGCGCCTGACAAAGAGGCATTTATTCTTTTCTCTATTTTAGAGATCCTGATTTATGGATCTCTCGATCCTCAGGAGACGCTGACCTTTGGGGGGATCGTCCGCATGACACAGTTATCGCAGTTCGTGCGTCGCATGGATGGGACACAGAGCGGGGTGCCGGTCAGAGGATCGGCAATCAGACGACACTCAATGCCAAAGGCTCCGCGTACCAGTTCTTCTGTTATCACTTCACAGGGATCGCCTGAAGCGACAATTGTTCCTTTCTGAAGCACCACGATGTGATGAGCATAGCGGCAAGCCTGGTTCAAGTCGTGAAGAACCATGACGATGGTGCGTCCCTCTCTGGCGTTCAGCTCGTCCAGCAGGTCCAGAATTTCGACCTGGTGCGCGAGATCCAGATAGGTTGTCGGTTCATCAAGCAGCAGAATCGGCGTGTTTTGTGCCAGCGCCATCGCGATCCAGACCCGTTGGCGCTGGCCGCCCGAGAGATGCTCTACCTGGCGTTCAGCCAGTTCGGTCAGATGGGTGGTTTCCAGAGCCTTCTGTACCATCTCCTCATCTTCCTCTGACCACTGCCGATACCACGTCTGATAGGGGTAACGCCCCTGGGCTACAAGCTCGCGAACCGTCATACCCTCGGGAGCAACAGGAGATTGTGGCAGGATGCCCAGACGCCGTGCAATCTCTCGGGGAGGGAGATGAGCGATTGCGTTTCCATCAAGATAGGCTGTGCCTCCGGTTGGCTTCAACAGGCGTGAGAGTACTCGTAAAAGTGTTGTTTTGCCGCTGCCATTTCCTCCGACCAGCGCGGTAATTTTTCCTGTTGGGATCTCTACATTTAAATCTTCAAGTACTCGAACTTTGTCAAAGGCAACGGTGATATCCTTTGCTTGCAGTGCGCTCATCAAGAAAAACCTCCTATAGATTGCGGCTCCTGAGTAATAACCAGATAAAGTAGGGTGCGCCGATCGCGGCTGTAATAACACCGCAAGGAACCTCGATAGGAGCGAATAGCACGCGTCCCAGGAGGTCGGCGAGTGCGACAATCAAAGCTCCGAGCAGAGAGGCTGTCGGAAGCAGGCCGTTATGTGAGGGACCAACCAGCAACCGCGCGATATGGGGGGCCATTAAGCCAACGAAGGCGATGGTCCCGGCAGTTGCGACCGAGCTTCCAGCCAGCGCTACTGCGGTGATTAACAGAATCAGGCGTAAGCGTTCGATATTGCTTCCAAGTCCGCGGGCCAGATCATCACCCAGATGCAGAGCATCAAGATGACGCGCCAGGAAAAAGGCCAGCGGTAGAAAGATTACCAGCCAGGGTACCAATGCCCAGAACTCACCCCAACTGCGCCCGTAGATGCTTCCTACCAGCCAGACCAGTGCCTGATTGACCCGAAAGATCTCCGAGGTGGAAATCATGATCTGGACCAGCGCTGAGGCGATTGCGGAAAGGCCGATACCCACGAGAATAAGACGAATAGGCGAGCTGCCTTTGCGCCAGGCCAACAGGTAAACAAGCAGTGCTGCCACGCCCGCCCCGAGAAAGGCAGCCACGGGAACGAAGGTAATCGAGATCCAGCTTGCAAAAATAATGAGGCCGACGGCGGCTAAACTGGCTCCGTGACTGATACCAATGATATCAGGAGAGGCCAGCGGGTTGCGGGTTAAGCCCTGTAAAATAGCGCCCGAGGCGGCGATTGCCATGCCCACAAAAATCGCAATCAGGGCTCGTGGAAGCCGGAGCCGCATGATGATAAAGGTGAACCGTTTATCTCCTGCGCCAAAA